>OMBG01001706.1_pt1 | contig 9697 bp, 9 predicted proteins | sample 1674251 | NCBI WGS metagenome assembly OMBG01 (sample SAMEA103958153, study PRJEB25191) | human gut metagenome | reverse complement strand
GATTTTGCGCGCTTTCTGAATCACGATGCAAAGATACGAAATCCCGATTTATCAGTTGTGCGATAGCGTGCGATGCCGTGCGATAGCGGAACATTTTTCTCCAATCTCGTTTCTTCGTATTCACGGAAGTTGGGACAGATAGTTTCAGCGATGTTGGACAGTTGTTCCTTATTATAGCCCGAATCGGCAACAAGATAGGTCTTCATACGGTATGATTTCCCCTAATTGAGGACGGAATACTGAAAAATAGCTCCATTTATCTCCACTTCGAGTATCGGGAAGAGCATCGGAAATAAGGGTTCCTGCATGTCTTTTGATGCCTGAGAGAGCAAAAGTTGCACCTATTCGATGCCTTTTCCCGGCTTTTTCATCGTCGGAGCGGTTGAAATGGGGATATTGTACTTCAAATTCTTAGTCTCTATTTCTACATAATTTATTGATTATGAGCCTTTTAGAGAGAAGTTGGGTTGGGCGGAGCGTTCCAGTTCCAGTTGTTCCAATTAATTTTTTGAGCGTTCCATTCCACCTTCTTATATATATAACTATCTATATATTAAGTAGTTATAGAGTCTCTATAAAGGGATATTGTCCTATGAAAACCTATTTGGAACAATTGGAACAACTGGAACAACTGGAACGCTTGCCCGAAAATCACTTCTGTTTTGAGCCTGTTACCGGCACCCCCGAAGTCCCCATTTCCTCTAGAAAGCCTCAACTCCGTTTTATCAATTTTTACCCCTGCCGCTGAATGATTTCCTATCTTTGCTGCGTGTTTGAAAAATAACCTTTTCTTATGCCTTTGCAGAGTACCCGGCAAGCATGGACCTACCTTTTATGCCGCAAAGTTAAGATTATTATTTGGAATACGCAAAGTTTTCGGGGCTTTTTCTTGGTGGTTTATCAGAAAATGAGTAGTTTTGCGGGCGTGAATCAAATAGATAACGAATAATGGATAAGACAACGACTCAAATTACGATGCTCGGAACGGGAAATGCTACGGTTTCCCAGATTTATAATACTTGTTTTCTGCTCCAGACTCCCGGCTCCCTGATGCTGGTGGATGCGGGCGGAGGAAACGGAATACTGGCGCAGCTGAAGAAGGTGAATGTTCAGATTTCTGATATTCATCACCTCTTCGTTACCCATGCGCATACCGACCATGTGTTGGGTGTGATCTGGGTAATCCGAATGGTGGCACAATGTAAGGGTTACGAGGGATTGCTGCATGTGTATGGAAACGATAAGGTGATGAAGGTGATCAAGACCATCATCGACATGATTCTTGCCAAGAAGCAACTGGCTAGGGTGGCTGAAAGGGTGGTGTTCCATCAGTTGGAAGATGGCGATAGTTTCGAAGTGGGGGATATGAAGCTGGAATGCTTTGATATTCAGTCTACTAAGGAAAAACAGTTCGGATTCCGAGCTGAGCTGCCTTCTTCTGATGAATCGGGTAAGCCTTTGGTCTTGGCGTGCCTGGGCGATGAGCCTTATAACGAGCAGAACCGACGCTACATAGTGGGGGCTGACTGGATGATGTGCGAGGCGTTCTGTCTCTATGCCGACCGCGATACGTTCAAGCCTTATGAGAAATGCCACAGTACGGCGCTTGATGCCGGAAAACTGGCGGAGGAACTGGGCGTGAAAAATCTTATCCTGTATCATACGGAGGAGAAAACGCTCGCTAATCGTAAAGAAAATTATACCCGTGAAGCTGCCGAGAACTTCAAGGGTAGAATCTTCGTTCCGGATGATTTGGAGGTGATAGAGCTGTAGTTTTTTATCCCACAGATTTCACAGATTTACACAGATTTTTGACCTGTACGGTCGGGGATTTCACAGATTTTTTTGTTTGGATATTTGGGGGGAATCCTTCTCCCGATTATGGCAAGAATGAATCTGTGTAAATCTGTGGAATCTGTGGGACTTTTTAATGGTGAGTTTTATCAACTTAATCGGCTGAATCCGGTAGGAAAATCTTGGTTACTTCCCGCTCTCCGAAATCTATCATGGCGTTGAAGAGACTCACTTTTTCCGCCTTTCTGAGGTCTTCTAGTGTGAGGTCGGCTTCCTGGATGATGCCGGCTTCCAGGAGCTGGGCACGCTTGGTTCCCTGGAGCAGGGGATGCTTGGGGGTGAGCCATCTGTTGCCATCAAAAAGGGCGAGATTGGTGAAGGAGGTATCGGTAATGAGCCCGTTCTTTACAATGATGATTTCATCGCAATCGTCCTTCTGGACTACCAGGGCGTTGAGCGCACTTCGGTCTGTGCTCTTATAGGTGTAATCGATATTATTATCCTCTACCACCTTGAGGGAATGAATCTCCTTCATCTTGTAGGGGGCGTACTCGATGGCTTCCACGCCCTGGATGCCATAAACCACTCGTGCCTTGTAAAGGTTCATTTCCTCTTTTGGGGAAATGAGGGATGAGAGTTTTATTTCTTCAGATGCGAGGGCTGGAAAGAACCTGTGGATGGTTCTCTCCATTCTTGCCTGATGATAGGGCAGGGCCAGAGCCTTGCCGTTCTTGATCTTTATTGTTTCTACAAATTGCTGTTTCATTATCTCTTTTATTTTTTCTAAGATGAAAGGTGGATTTAAATCGGAAGGTAGATTTTCTGAATCACTTCCTCGTATTCCCTCCGGCAATCGCTCTTCGAAGTGATGCCGCCGCCTGCCTTGAAATACAATTCTCGGCTTTCCTTCGGCTTCTTTCCTTCGTTTGCCTTGAAATTCTTTTCTCCGTCGGCTTCAAAATCAACCGGCGAAGTTTCTTCTTCGATGAATCTTATCATGACGGCAGAGTTGAGTTCGCCCTGGTCGTAGATTCCCATGATGCCCGTGTAGAAGCCACGGTCGTAGCCTTCTGCCTCGTGGATGATCTGCATGGTTTTATCCTTCGGGGCGCCCGTGATGGAACCGGCTGGGAGCTGGGCATCGAGGATTTCGCCCAGATGGTGCGGGTAATCTTCGGGCAGGCGACCGCTGATTTCTGAACTGGTTTGCAGGATGTCGCCCTTGTTGGTGTGCAGCACGTCGACGTAACGGTATTTATCTACTCTTACATTCTCTGCCACCCGGCTCAGGTCGTTCCTTATCAGATCTACGATGGTGGCGTGTTCTGCTGCCTCTTTCCGGTCTTCCATCAGCAGCTTTTCGGCATTGGGGAGGGATGCATCCAGGGTTCCCTTCATGGGATAGGAGTAGATTCTTCCGCCCTTGATTTTGACGAAGGTTTCGGGCGAAAAGCAGACGAAGGGATTTGAAATCTCTTCGATGATGTCTTCTTTCTTATAAGCTATATTCTGTGCTTCTTCTTTTTTCTGCTGAACTTTATCTTCTGCTTGATTTCTCTTTTTTCTGAGCAGCAGTTTATACTTTCCTTTTGCACGATGGAAAATTTCTTCTAATGAAAGATTGCAGCTTACGGGAACCTTGCAGGTGAGATTCGTGAGATAGCTGTTGCCCGCCATAATGTTGCTCTTCACGATGTTGAAGCTTCGCTCGTAATCCTCGTAAAGTGGGGGCTCTATCTGCCAAGTGGTCTCCGAAGTCCCTTCCTTCAAAGTCTCTTTCCAGACATGAGAAAGGTTTCCTCTTCCTTCGAAATCGAAGAGGCATTCTTCGGGATTTATATCTGATAGCTGGCGGATGAACGCCTTGTCGCCCTGATAGTTGATGACAAAGAGAAAAGGCTCGTCCTGGCTTGCCAATCGGTTGATTTTATCTATGATTTCCTGTTTCATGCCTGCAAAGATACTGCTTTTCTTTGGATGGGCAAAAGATTGGTGATAAAATATTTCAAGGCTTTGAGTTGCTGGAACACAAAAAATCCCGAGACATGGAGAAATGCCCCGGGATTCCGTTGATAAAAACTATGCAAATTGTTATTCGTATTCTCAATACTTTTGCAAACTTTGTTATTCGTTTCTCAATTCCTTAGCAGCCTCTACCATTCTAATGAGCGAGGCCTTGGTTTCTGCCCAGCCACGGGTCTTCAAACCGCAATCCGGATTCACCCAGAGCTTGCTCTTGTCGATGAATCTTTCCGCTTTTTTCAGCAAATCTACCATCTCCTGAGTCTCTGGTACTCGGGCTGAATGGATGTCGTAGACGCCCGGACCAATCTCGTTAGGATAGTGGAAATCGGCAAAGACATTCAGCAATTCCATCTGCGAACGGGAACACTCTATGGTGATCACGTCAGCATCCATCGCAGCAATATGTTCGATAATATCATTAAACTCAGAATAGCACATGTGGGTGTGAATCTGAGTTTTGTCTTCCACGCCGCTGGCTGAAATCCGGAAGCTTTCTACTGCCCATTTCAGATACTCATCCCATCCTGACTTGCGCAAAGGCAAACCTTCGCGGATGGCTGGCTCGTCTATCTGGATAATCCTGATGTTGTGGCGCTCCAGGTCGCAAACCTCATCACGGATGGCGAGGGCTATCTGCTTGCAGGTGAGAGAACGGGGCTGGTCATTTCTTACAAACGACCATTCGAGGATGGTTACCGGACCGGTGAGCATTCCCTTCATCGGCAACTGGGTGCACGACTGTGCGAAGGTGCTCCAATCCACGGTCATCGCCTGCTTGCGCTTCACGTCGCCATAGATTACTGGTGGTTTCACGCAGCGGGAACCGTAGCTCTGAACCCATCCGTTCTGGGTGAAGGCAAAGCCTGCCAACTGCTCGCCGAAATACTCCACCATGTCGTTGCGCTCAAACTCGCCGTGCACCAGCACATCCAGTCCAATCTCCTCCTGCCATTCTATGCATTTTCGGGTTTCTTCCTTCAGCAGTTGATTGTATTCGGCAGCCGAAATTTCGCCCTTCCTGAACTTGGAACGCCATGAGCGCACCTCTTTGGTCTGAGGAAACGAGCCGATGGTGGTGGTAGGATAGAGCGGAAGATGGAGCTCTGAATGCTGAATCTTCTGGCGCACCTCGAATGCTGAATGGCGCTGCGAATCCTTATCGGTTAAGGCGGCAACCCGGGCTTTCACCTCTGGGTTGTGAATCAGGAAAGAAACCTTTCGGTCGGCAATATCCTTCTGATTTTCAGCGAAGTAAGCCTGGATGCCTGCTGCGTAGTCTTGTTCTGCAGTCTTTTCCTGATGAGAGAATCCCTCTTTGGTCTCACTCCCGGCAAGCGCCTTGATGGCAGCCAGTTCCTCTATCTTCTGTGCTGCAAATGCCATCCATCGCTTGATGCCGGCAGGGAGATTCTGCTCCTTGTTTTCGAGCGCCAGATCGTATGGCACGTGGAGGAACGAGCAGGAACCTGCCACGAAGACTCTATCGGCTCCGAGCTTGCCTGTCGCCTTGTTTACTAGCTCGATCGACTTCTCCAAATCGTTCTTCCAGATGTTGCGGCCGTCCACTACGCCGAGCGAGAGAATCTTGTCTGCAGGCAGGATGTTGAGGATGGAATCCAACTGCTCCGGGCATCTTGCCAGGTCGATGTGGAGGGCTTCCACAGGCAGGTTTACCGCCAAATCTGCGTTATCTTTCAAGCCATCGAAATAGGTGGCTACGATAATCTTGAGGCGGGTGTTCTCTCTGATGTAACCGAACGCCTTCTGGATGGCGTTGCGCTGCTCATCGTCCAGGTCGAGGGCGAGATAAGGCTCGTCTATCTGAATCCATTCTGCTCCCTTCTCTTCCAGGGCTTTGAGAAGTTCGACGTAAACCGGGAGAACCTTATCGAGCAGATCAAGGCGATTGAAACCATCCTGCATTCCCGTGATATCCTCCTTCTCCTTTCCTAAAAGAAGGAACGATACCGGACTCAGAATCACGGGCTTGGTCTTGATGCCTAATTCCAGGGCTTCGCAGAATTCATCCACCACTTTCGTATCGAAGAGTGAGAATTCCTGATCCTTCACAAATTCCGGAACGATGTAATGATAATTCGTATCAAACCATTTGGTCATCTCCATCGCAATCACATCTTCCTGCTCGTTCTGCTCGCCGTGGGCCATGGCGAAATAGAGGCGGAGCTTATCTTCCTTCAGGCTATTGTAGCGCGAAGGGATGGCTCCGAGAGTGAGGGTGAGGTCGAGGGTTGTGTCGTAGTAGGAGAAATCGTTGGAAGGGATGAGGTCGATGCCTGCCTTCTGCAGCAAGTTCCAGTTTTCTCTGCGGAGATTTCTGGCGGTATTCTCCAGTTCGTTACGGTTGATCTTACCAGCCCAATAGGCTTCGCAAGCCTTCTTGAGTTCACGCTTCTTACCAATGCGAGGATAGCCCAGCACATTTGTCTTGATGTTTTTGATACTACTCATATCTCTTGTTTTTTATGTTGTTATTCGTTTTCGGCTGCAAAGGTAAGAAGAAGAATCTCATCCGCCAAATATTCTTTCGTTTTCAGGAAAACGTTCTGAAATATGCGGAAAACGATGACTGTGGCAGAATAATATTCTGTAAAAACAGAAAGTTCCGAAAAGAAGAGTAGTCAATGGTACTGGGCTTCCGGGGGCTAACTCTCGAAACTTCAGTTAATAAGCTTCTCCCTGCTCTATCTCTTCCTGCGTGATGCGCTTGCGGTCGATGGCGCGCCAGGCAAAGACGATGTAGGCGAGCACTAACGGGATGAGGAGGGAAACTATCGCCATGGTGCGGAGCGTGAACTCGCTGCTGCAACTGTTGGCGAGGGTGAGCGAACTCTGAATGTCGATGTTGGATGGATAGTAGGCGGTATTGTTCCAGCCGGCTATCAGCAGCAGAACCAGCACGGTAAGCACGGTTCCGATGCCCGTAAACCAGATTCCCTTTCTATACTGCACGCTCCTCGATGACTTGTAAATGCCGAAAAGTACGAGCACTATTCCTATTAATAATATTACAAGCAGGACTGGCATCTCCTGAAGATTGTGAAGATATTTCATGCTCTCTATCGTAATGCTGTCCGAAGAAGTGCTGAATCCGTCCTTTATCATCAATCTGATGAGGAATGGCAGGAAGAACAATAGGAAAATCAGGGCATTCCATGGCAACTGGCGGGTGCAGCGCTCCTGAATCTGCTGGTGCTCGATGTTGTTCTTGATGTAGAGCATGCCCAGAATGCGGGCTAGCATCAGTACGGCAAGTCCCAGCACCACGTTCCATGGGTCAAGCAGGGCATCAAGACCATGACTGGCGTTTGCCCAGCGGCTGATGACGGGTTGCAGACTGTTGGTAATATTGCCCTTGTCTATCAGGAAATTGCTGCCATTAAAGAAGGTGGCTACGGCTCCGCCAAGAAGCAGAGGACCCATGATGCCGTTGATGATGAGGCAGATTTGGAAGGTCTTTGGTCCAAGAAAATTACCTATCTTGTTCTGGAATTCATAGCTTACGGCTTGAATCACAAACGAGAACAGGATGATCATCCACAGCCAGTAGGCTCCGCCGAAACTGGTGCTGTAGAACAGCGGGAACGAGGCGAAGAAGGCTCCGCCGAAGGTGACGAGCGTGGTGAAGGTGAACTCCCACTTTCGTCCCGTAGAGTTGATGATGAGGCGACGCTCTTCTTCCGTTTTTCCCAAACAGAAAATCAAGGTGTTGGCTCCCTGTACAAACATGAGAAACACCAGCAGGGCTCCTAATAATGATACGAGGAACCACCAGTATGATTGCAAAAATTCGTATGTCATAATGCTAATGTCATAAAGTTAATTCATAATCTTAAGTTTTTATTCATATTCCGGTCCTTTCTTAATCTGCTTCACCAGGATGCTGATTTCTACGGCAAGCATGGTGGTGAAGAGTGCCAGGAAGATGAAGAAGGTGGTGGCCACGCTGCCTGCCTCGATGTCAGAGATGGCGGCACTTACTGGCAGCAGGTCTTGGATGGTCCAAGGCTGGCGACCGATTTCTGCTACTATCCAGCCCGATTCTGAGGCGATGTAAGCCAGCGGAATCATGATGATGGCGGAAATGAGGAACCATCGGTATTGGGCGATTTCCTTCTTATAGACCAGGAATAGGCTGAGGGCGAAGAAGAGGATGAGCAGGCTGCCTACTCCCACCATTAGGCGGAAGGCGTAGAAGCAGATCGGGATGCTCGGTACCAGTTCTTTGGCGTCCTTGATGTAACCATATCCGAAGTATTTCATGTTCTCCCTGAGGATAGGGAGCTGGTCTTTCGCCTGGGTTTCGCGATAGGTTTTCAGGGCAACAATCGCCTTCTTGCCCCGGGCTATCTTTTCCTGCACGGATGGTTCCCGGGTGCCATTCTCTTTAGTGTAACCCTTGATAATATCGTTCACGCCAGGCACGTAGCCATCGGCTGTGCGGGTGGCTAAGAACGAGAGCATGTTAGGGATGGCGATGCGCATGGCTGGCTCTTGCTCGTTCTCATAATCGGGCTGCTGGAAGGGGTGAACGGCTGCTATCGCCGTGAGGCTTTCGCCGTTTCCACCATTATATAATGCTTCCATCGCAGCCAGTTTCATCGGCTGCACCTGTGCCACCCGATAGGCGGAATTGTCGCCGGTCATCGCAGCCAGCAGGGTAGCGATGAGTCCTACTCCGGCACCCATCTTGATGCTCGCCTTCGCCAGTTGGGTTTCTCTCTTTTTCAGGAGATACCAGCAACTTACGGCTACCACGAAGGTGGCGCCGATGATCCAGGAGGAAGTAACGGTATGGGTGAACTTGTTGATGGCGAATGGCGAGAGTGCCACATCCATAAACGAAGTCATCTCGAAGCGCATGGTGTCGGGATTAAATTCCTGCCCTACTGGATATTGCATCCAGGCGTTGGCTACGAGAATCCACCAGGCTGAAATGGTGGCGCCAAGTCCCGTGAGCCAGGTAGAGGCAAGGTGGAAGCCCCGGCTCACCTTATCCCAGCCGAAGAACATCACGGCCACGAAGGTGCTCTCCATGAAGAATGCCAGGATGCCTTCGATGGCTAGGGGAGCGCCGAATACGTCGCCCACGAACCAGGAGTAGTTGCTCCAGTTGGTGCCGAATTCAAATTCCAGGATGATGCCTGTGGCAACGCCCATGGCGAAGTTGACGCCAAAGAGTTTTTGCCAGAAACGGGTTACGTGCTTCCAGAACGGCTTGTTGGTGCGGTAGTAGCATGTTTCGGCGATGCCCATGATTACTGCCAGTCCCAGGGTGAGCGGCACGAACAGCCAATGGTAGATGGCCGTGAGTGCGAATTGCGCCCTCGACCAGTCGATGGTGGCTGATGTAATGTCTAACAATAGATTTGTCATCATAGTTGAATGGTTTTAAAATTGTTATTATATAATGTTTTTGTATTTCTTTCGATGTGAAGGTTGCGGGGATTCTGAGTCTTATCTGCTCAGAATTTCCTTGGAAACGAAGCCAGCCTTGTCTCCGTTCTTGGCATTCGTATTGATAAAATCTGGAAAGAAAAAGAGCTTGAGCACCAGGAAGATGATAGCAAGCTTGATGAGGATGACAGCCCAGAGCGTCTTGCCCAGGGTCATCGTCCTGAAACCATCGTAATAGAGATGGAAAATCCGGGACAGCAGTCCTTGTTTCATCGGTTTTACATCCGTTTTCATCAGGTTTTTATCCTTTTTCTTCTGCATAAGCACTCCTTCTTTAAAAAGTCTGCTGCAAATCTACAATAAAATTATGTAACTACCAAATATTTTGTTGAAAAAGTTACAAAAAGTTTGTTTTTAGATATCCCATAAGGGAGTTATTTTAAAGTTTTTCTTTTTTTTTATG
>OMBG01001704.1_pt1 | contig 9714 bp, 9 predicted proteins | sample 1674251 | NCBI WGS metagenome assembly OMBG01 (sample SAMEA103958153, study PRJEB25191) | human gut metagenome | reverse complement strand
ATGGTTATGGATTTTTAAGAGGAGATAATTACCTTCCTACACCAAAAGATGTATATGTATCGCCTGTTCAAATAAAAAGATTTAGATTAGACACTGGAGATAAAGTAAGAGGAATAAAAAGAACTCCAAAAGAAGGAGAAAAATTTCCAGCATTAATATTTGTTGGTGAAGTAAATGGAGAAAGCCCAGAAAAAGCTTATAAGAGAAGAAAATTTGATGACTTAATTCCAATATATCCAGAAGAAAGAATTAAGCTAGAAACTGTTCCAACAGAATATGCTATGAGAATGATAGACCTAATTTGCCCAATTGGAAAAGGTCAAAGAGGAATGATTGTTGCACCTCCAAAAGTTGGAAAAACAACATTATTAAAGAAAATTGCAAACAGCATAACTGTAAATCATCCTGAAATTGAATTAATAGTGTTATTAATAGACGAAAGACCAGAAGAAGTAACAGACATGAAACGTTCAATAAAAGGACAAGTTATTTATTCAACATTTGATGAAATGCCAGAACATCATGTAAAAGTAGCTGAAATGGTATTAGAAAGAGCAAAAAGAATAACAGAACATAATAAAGATGTTGTAATATTATTAGATAGTATTACAAGATTAGCAAGAGCATATAATTTAGTTATGCCATCATCTGGTAAAACATTATCAGGAGGCTTAGATCCAGCAGCATTACATAAACCAAAAAAATTCTTTGGAGCAGCAAGAAATATTGAAAATGGGGGAAGTTTAACAATACTTGCAACAGCATTAATTGAAACAGGAAGTAGAATGGATGATGTAATATTTGAAGAATTCAAGGGAACAGGAAATATGGAAGTACACTTAGATAGAAAACTATCTGAAAAACGTATATTCCCAGCAATTGATATAAATAAATCTGGAACAAGAAGAGAAGATTTATTATTGACAAAACCAGAATTAGAAACAGTATTTGCATTAAGAAAAGCATTAAATAATTTACCTGTTGCAGATGTTACAGAGCAAATAATTTCTCAAATTACCAAAACAAAAAATAATGAAGAATTTATAGAGAAGATGGATTCTTATTTAAAAAATTATAAAAACTAGAGAAATAGAATTTCTGCATTTCGCGGAAATTCTATTTCTATATAATAAACTAATTATTTTGATTAGAATATTTTTGCTCAGCAGCAGTTATTTTTTGTTGTTCAGCATTTTCTGTTTGATACCAACCTTTTTCTGCCATCAAATTATAAATTTTATTTTGAATATTCAAACATTCATTTAAAGCTTCTTTAAAAGCAGTATGAACTTCAGCTGTTGTTGATTCTATTGCACCATGTAAATATAAGTCACAAACACCTTTAACAACAAGAAGTTCATTTTCCATTAAATCTTTATCTAAAGAGCCTGCGTTTACACCTACTCTAATAGGTAAGCCATAGTCTTTAGCTGCCTGACAGACCGCCTCAATTTTTTCGTGAGAACCGATATTGCCAGGGTTAATTCTTAAAGCTGCAGCACCTTTTTTAGCACATTCAATTGCGATTCTATAGTCAAAGTGAATATCAGAGACAATAGGAACATCAACGCTCTTTACGATCTGTTCAAATGCATCAACAGCTTTTAAGGTAGGTACAGTTACTCTTACGATATCAGCGCCAGCACTTTCTAAAGCCTTAATCTGAGCTACTGTTGCAGCTACATCCATGGTATCAGTTGAAGTCATAGACTGCACAGAAATAGGAGCTCCGCCTCCAACTAAGACAGAGCCTACCTTAATCTGACGACTTTTACGTCTTACAATCTCATTAGCTTTCCATTCCATGAGTTCTTACCTTAACGCTGAGGTAGAGTAAAGGTTACCTGTGAAGAACGAGGAACTGATACTGAAGCACCTCTATAGGTAACTCTAATCTTTGAAGGATCGGCTACACTTACTCTTAAAGGAGGAATACCCATAACTTTAATAGTCTGACCTGCCTTAAATGAACCTTCTTTTAAGACTTTACCAGAACCTGTAATTTTTAAAGATACATCAGACAGTACTTTAACAGTTACGCTGTTAAGGCTCTCTAATGGATCAATTCTACCTGCTAATCTTACAGATGATGATACATCTCTTAAATTAGCTGAAAGTTTGACTGCCTGAGTAGGAGCAGGTTCAGTCTTCTGCTCTGTTTTTACCTGAGCCTTTGGAGCTTCTGTAACTACTGACTTTCTGTCTGTTTCAACAGCAGGTAAGGTCTTTAAAGCTAGCTTGTCATTTGATGACTGTTTCTTTGTTCCCTTTGCATTCTGAGAACCTAAATCTACAGGCTTTAAAGAATTGTCTTGAACAGGAGGTGCTTCTTCGATGATGGTAGCTTCATTATTGGTGTTGCCTAACATCTTCTTAGCTGCCTGACCTTTAACCTGTAATGACTCATTAGTATTTGCAGATGATACATTCTGCTTTGACTGGTTCTGTAAGCTAATGATCTCATTTGTATCAAGAGCATTTGCCTGAGCCTGAGCCTGAGCCATCTGAGTATTGATATCAACACTAGGAGCAGGAGTTTCTTCTATAACATTAGTCTTTAACTTTGAATTTTCTGTATCCAAAGTTAGACTGCCATCAGTATCTTCCTGAGCCTGAACATTGTCTTCAATTACTAAAGAACCAGTGCTCTTAGCAGTTGATGATCCCATCTCGTAAGCAATCACGCCAACAGCAATTACAGCTACAATAGCTACACCTAAGACTGCAAACAGGAACTTCTTTGAAATCATGGCTGAGTTTGATTGCTTTTGTAAAACCTTTGCATTCAAGGCTTGGGTCTGCACTGCCTGCATTACCTTGTCTTTGTAGAGTTTTACTACAATTTCAGGATCAATATTTACTAACTTTGCATAATTAGCAATATGAACTGAGGCAAAAGGAACGGCTGTCGGCTGATTCAATCTGTCATGCTCGAGATCATTTACGGTATTGATTCTCAGATTTAAGCGTCTAGCTACTTCACTTAAAGATAAACCTAACATTTCTCTTGCGTGCATTAAGATTGCACCTGGACAATTTGGAACTTCATTGTCAGCAAGTGATGGTGCTACAGGGATCTTATCTGGATCATCAACATCATTAGCTACGATCTTTTTCTCGCTTCTAAAATCAGGAGCCTTTTGAATTGAATCTATTGGAGTATCAACATTTGAGCTATCAGTAGCTGCACCTAAATCAGGAGTTTTGATGTTTTCTGAAACATTCTCAGTTACAGGAGCATCAACCTGTGCGCTCAATGGAGATGAAGGATTTTCTTTTAGAGCTGATTTTGCCTGCTCTAAAGGAGATACCGACATAATAGACTCTAAATCCTGAGCACTCTTAAACGCAGCATTTGACTCTACTTCAATTGTATCTTGAGCATTCTCGCTTGAAGATGACTCTGTTTTTAAATTCTCTTGGATGTTAAGTTCAGGCTCTACTTTTGATGTGTCCTGAGCTACATCATTGTTTAAATCGTCCATCATAGGCTCACTTGCCTCTTTTTGAATCTGAGCTTGTACTTTGGATCTATCTCTGTTTCTAATTGCTCTCAACCTTTTTGAACTCATTTTTAGTTTTCGCCTTGTTGTCTTTATATTTCTTTGGCCTGAATTTTTAGTTTTGCCAGTTTATCCTTTACCTGACCTGCTAGCTGTCCGCAGGCAGCTGAAATCTCATCACCTCTTGTAGTACGTTTAATTACAGTAAAGCCTGCATCAAACAATACTTTGTAGAATCTGTCGATTCTGCTATTAGAAGGTTTCTTGTATTCTGAATTCTCATGCTCGTTAAATGGAATTAGGTTAACTTTACATGGAATAGTTCTTAATAAATTTACAAGCTCATGAGCTTGCTCTGTACTGTCATTTACATGATCAAGTAGCACGTACTCAATTGTTACTCTGCCACAGTTAGCGTTTGACTTATCTAAGTAATTTCTTACAGCATCTAGAACTTCTGCTATTGGGTACTTAGTATTGATTGGTACTAATTCATCTCTTAATTTGTCATTAGGAGCATGTAAAGATAAAGCTAAGGCAACATCAAGTTTGCCTGCTACTTTATTTAAAACAGGAGCAACACCTGATGTAGACACGGTTACTCTTCTCTTTGATAAAGCAAAGCCATAATCTGAGAGTAATAACTCACAGGTCTTAGTTACATTTGCAAGATTTAGCAAAGGCTCGCCCATACCCATCATTACGACGTTAGAAATCGGCTTTTGTTCCTGGTTGTTACTAAAGCCTACACGTGTTGATGCTCTAAAGACCTGACCTATGATCTCATTTACTGTAAGATTACGATTGAATCCTTGTGCACCGGTTCTGCAAAAAGAACACTTAACAGGGCATCCTACCTGAGTTGAAATACATAAGGTGTTTCTGTCCTCTTCAGGAATTAACACTGTTTCAACTAACTGACCGTCTCCAATATCTAAAGCCCATTTAGTGGTACCATCAGATGCTTTTTGTTCAGTTACGATCTCAGGTGCAGTAATTACGCACATTTCCTTTAATTTGGCACGCAGATCTTTTCTAAGATTAGTCATCTGCTCAAAGTCGGTTACACCAAACTGGTATATCCAACGCATGATCTGTTGCGCTCTAAAGGACTTCTCACCTATAGACTCAAAGAATTCCTTTAATTCTTCAGGTGAGAGGTTCATTAAATTAATCTTATCTGTTGCCATGTTCTTTTATATCTCGTTATCTTTTTTCAAATCTCATAATTATATCAGTATAGACACGATTTTTCGCAAAATGACGTAGTAATTATTATCCATTTAAGGTGCTTTGTTTGGCTTTAAGAGATATTGTCTTTAAAGTCGCTGCCAGATGACTCCATTTGTGCAATTGACTTTCTAAGTCTTTCCATATTTTCTTTTGAATAAAATGGATCTAAAGAGAACTCAAATGGTATTTTATTTTCACTACAAACTTTCTTCGCAAAGCTTATAAAAGCAGCTCTCATTGATATACCCTGATCTTTGCATATAGATTTCATCTGCTGTTTTAACGAACTATCTAGTTTAAAACTTACATTCACTGTCTTGGACATGATAACCTTCTACAATTTGAATATCTTAGTGGCCATAACTGGCATCGTAATAAATTTCATGTCATTTAAAATGATGGCTCAGAAAAATTTTAAAAGTGTAAAAATGTCAATTTTCAAGTAAAAAGAGTTCTCCTAGAGCCAATTATTTTAAAACTATGACATAGCTTTGATGTTTATTCTCATTTCTTTGACAGTAGCAAAATCAAAACTACTCTATATATAAGAATAAAAATGAGGAAATGGCTGTATGTTTAAATCACCTTATAAATATAAAGCTTCATCGCAAAAGAACAGCTGCAATGAGAATAACCTTTGGAACGAAGTTTTAACCCAGTTTCACAACCTGCCTGAAGAAAGGCAGGATGAGATCATGTTAAGAATTTACAAGAGGGTCTATGCTCAATCACAGCATCAGAATAAACACTATTCAGTGCTCTTGCATGCTAAAATTTGACGTTATTAGGTAAATTTCCAGTATCAATTAGTGCAGACACAAACTCAGGCAAAGTTTTTGATGCTTTTCCGTAAATTCCACAATTAAATTGAGAGCCTACTGCTGATTGTGACAGATTAAATTCGATGCAAGCAGCACCAGAGGCTCTTGCAACCTGACAGAATCCTGCAGCTGGATAGACTACTCCTGATGTACCTATAGATAAGAACAAATCACATTTTGAAAGCAGAGTTTCAATTTCATCCATCTGATAAGGCATTTCACCGAACCAAACAATATCAGGACGTAGTGACTTATGGTGACAGAACTTGCATTCTGACTCTATACTTGAGTCATCATTAAAAGGATATCGCTTATTGCAGTGCTCACAGAGAATACTCTTTAACCTGCCGTGCATATGGATGATCTTTTCTGAACCTGCCTTTTCATGCAGATCATCAATATTCTGTGTCACTAGATTTACATTTGCGCCATACTTTTTTGAATACTCTTTTTCTAGTCTTGCTAAAGCTAAATGAGCTGGATTTGGCTTTTTATCTAACAAAGAGCGACGCATCTTGTTATAAAACTCGTGAACTTTAGTTTTATCTCTTAAAAATCCGTCATAGGTTGCCACATCTTCAACTCTTTCCTGTTCCCATAAACCTGTTTCTGATCTAAAGACAGGAATGCCTGACTCTGCTGAAATACCTGCACCTGTAAGAATGACGATATTCTGATACATATTACGCTCCTTATAAAAGCCTTTTACTTTCTCAATTATATGCAATATAGAAGAAAAAAACGTATGAAGCGAAAATCAAAAACAAAGGATGGTTTTCCTAAGCTGGCTTTTAAATAAAGGCTTAGGAATGATGAGTTTAAAATTTCTTTAAAAGAGGATCTGCCGGAGCAGAGCCTCTAACAAAAATTACTCACAAAGCCAGGTAGCTAAACCTAGAATAGTGCTGCCAGTAGGACCTGCAGCTAGGAATGGAGATCCATCTGGTAAGTAAGCAGATGAGAGATCGATATGAACCCATGGTGTGTTTTTATCGACAAACTGTTCTAAGAATGAGGCGGCAACAGATGAGCCAGGAGCACCTTCACCATGGCCTGAATTTGTAACTGTAGCTCTTCTTGAGGATAAGAAGCGTCTATGATATTGAGCTAAAGGCAACTGCCAGTACATTTCACCGGTCTTCTCAAATGCAGATACCAAGCTCTTATCTAACTCTTTTTCTTTAGTTAAAACAGAGAACATATCACGACCTACAGCAATCTTAGCAGCTCCTGTTAGAGTTGCCATATCAAGAACATATTGAGCCTTATCCTCTCCTGCCTGTAAAAGACCGTCTGCTAAAACCAATCTACCCTCAGCATCTGTATTGTTAATTTCAACGCTAATACCGTTTGGATAGGTTACGATATCACCAGGCAACATACCTCGACCTGATACCATGTTCTCAGAACAGCACAGGTACAGTCTTACATGCTTTTTAATACCAAGCTTTGCAGCTAGTGTTACCGCGCCACACAGATAAACTACAGCAGTCTTATCTGTACGCATAGTTTCCATATACTTATCAGGCTTTAGAGAATAACCACCAGTATCAAAGGTAATTCCTTTACCAACAAGGGCTACTTGTACAGGTGAGTCTTTTTGACAGCACTTTGGTACATAGTCGATGATACCCATGCAAGGATCTTCATCTGAAGCAAAGCCTACAGCATTTAGACCTGCATATTTTTCAAACTCAAGATCACCACGCTTAATCAGCTTTAATGAAGCGCTGTCACCTTGTGCGTCTGCAGCTTCTTTTACTAAATCAAATAAGACATTGATAACTTTTTCTGGGGTTGAGATCTTTGAATCACTGTCAGCAATCTTTCTAAACACACTTACAGTGTTAGCAGTCATTGCAACTTTATCTAAGACATTCTGAGCATAATCACAAGACACAGTGTAATCATGTTTACCGTCATATAAAGCAGTTAAAAACCAGTAAAGATCTAGCTCTGAAAGAGCTACATCTGACTTAAATTCAAAGTTATACAGCTTTAAAGATGCAATGGTCTTAGCTGCAACTTGATACCATTTAAAATCATTTGTATTTACAAAAACGTCATAGCCACCATTTGCATTTGGAGCAAAGGCACTATCTTTTGAAAAAGGAGCTTTAGCTGTGCCTTCCTTTAAGGTAACCGCTACTAATTCTTCATTAGCACTTGCGTTTTTTGTATTACTAGAAAAAAGCTTAAACATGTTTACCTCACATTCCACATTGAACCTGCTTCCACAAGCTTTGGAACTTTTGTAGTAATTTCGTTGATTAAAATATCGATATCTTCATCCTTGGTGAATCTACCAAAAGACAGTCTTAATGAAGCACGAGCCTCATCATCACTAAGACCAATAGCTTTTAAGATATATGAAGGTTTTAAATCACTTGAAGAGCAAGCAGATCCTGTAGATGCTGCAATATTAGATAAAGTAGGTAAGAGCATATGACCATCTACACCATCAAAACTGATAGAAAGGATATTTGGCAAATTATGCTCTTTAGAGCCGTTTACAATTAAGCCAGGTACATCTTTGATACCATCCAAAATTCTTTGTCTTAATTTTTCAAAACGAGCCTTATCGGTTTTAGCTTCACTCTTTAAGATCTCAAAAGCTTTACCTAAACCAGCGACCTCATGAGTTGGTACTGTACCCCCTCTTAAGCCTTTTTCCTGTCCGCCACCATAAATTTGAGCAAATAATGGCACATTTGAAGATCTTCTTACATAGAGAGCACCTACACCTTTAGGTCCACAAACTTTTTCTGCGGTTAATGAGACCATATCAATGTCGCTGTGGTCATAGTCCATCTTCAGGTAACCGATACTCTGAGCTGTATCAGTATGGAAAAAGACTTGATGCTTTTTACATACTGACGCGATTGCATGCACATCACTTATTGCTCCTAAAACAGAGTTTGCCTGAGCAATTGATACTAAGAAGGTATCTTCATCGATTGCATCTTCAACCATTTCTGAAGTAATGATTCCTTCTTTAGTTGGAGTTAAATAGGTTACTTTATAACCATCATCTTCTAAAAGCTCACAAGCTTCTAAAATTGCTTTGTGCTCAATTTTAGAGGTAATGATGTGACGTCTTGTGTCGCCTTTTTTAGCTAAACCTTTAGCTGCTCCAAAGATAGCTAGATTGTTACTCTCGGTAGCTCCTGAGGTAAAAGTGATCTCAAGAGGAGAAGCTCCAATTAAAGAAGCTACCTGCTCTCTTGCGTTCTCCACAGATTCAGCAGCTTCCCAACCGTAGACATGATCCTTTGCATGAGGATTAGCAAAGTGACCATCAATAGACATGCATGACACCATAGTGTCGATAACTCTTTTATCAGTTGGAGTTGCAGCTGCATAATCAAAATAAACTGGTTTTGTCATAATGATTTTTGATTGTGATTTTAATGAAATAACTGTTTTAATAAATCAAATGTAATAATGTGAACAGTTATAATAATATGTTATAAATCAACACACTATTATTCTTTAATATGAGATAAAGCTAAAGCAAAAACAGATTCAACATGAGAGTCATTTAGAGCATAGAAGACTTTTCTCCCCTCTCTTTTTACTCTTACTAATTTGTTAATTCTCATATAAGCTAATTGATGAGATACTGCTGATTTACTCAAGCCTACAAGAGATGCAATATCACTTACACACAGCCATTTATGTAAGAGCATGGCATGAACCATATTTAATCTTGTAGGATCAGATAGAGCTTTAAAGAACTCGCTCATAACAAAAGCATCATCTGATGCAATCATTTGAGACTTGATGGCTTCTTTTTGCGCCTCATCAAGATCAATTGCAACATCTGTTGCCTTATCTGCAGCATTTGATGCTGCTCGGCATACGGGACATTCTGAAATTTTATCATCTATCTCGGACATTGCTTACCTCTTACTCATTATCATTGTCTTCTAATGGAGCCACTTTTAAAAGATTGTACTTTCTTTCAAGTGCCTGCATTTCAATATAGGCATTTCTGTACTCTAAGAAACCATACTTACGGGTAGATCTGCATAACTTAAAGTAATCATAAGCTAGCTTATCGTTTCCTTTTTCTAAAGCTTTTTTTCCTACATAATAATAAGCTTCACAAAGATGCTCTTGGAAAAGATCCTCGTCATCTTTAACTAAAAGCATAT
>OMBG01001702.1_pt1 | contig 9724 bp, 7 predicted proteins | sample 1674251 | NCBI WGS metagenome assembly OMBG01 (sample SAMEA103958153, study PRJEB25191) | human gut metagenome | reverse complement strand
CGGCCCCTTCTTTTCCGTCTTGCCGGAAAAGAAGGGGGAGAAAAGGGGCGCTTGGACGCGTTTGGTGCGTCCTGCCTCTGAATTCAGGCAAGTCCCTAGATTTTAGGCGTCGTTCCACTCGATAGTCACCCTACGGGCGTCTTGGTACGCGCCGCCTGATACGCGGGTTCCAAATTTGCAACTAATTGCCGTAGAACAATTGCCATCAATAGAAGGTGCGGTGGAGATCCGGATGGATTTCACCTTCTTGCGTGGTAGTTTGTAGGGGCGGGGCTCTGCCCCGCCCCTACAGGGTGCACCCCATGGCTTCCCCTATGAAGGGAAGGCAATATGGGTGCACTGCACCAAAGGCTCCCCTCTCAGGGGAGCTGTCAGCGAAGCTGACTGAGAGGTTGTCGCAAATTTGCTGCAACCTCTCCGTCTCGGCTTACGCCGAGCCACCTCCCCTGGAGGGGGAGGCTCTGTGCCCGCCATACGCAAAACACCCCCGGCTCCTTTCGGAGCCGGGGGTGCGATCGATGATGGCGGTCCGCAGCTTACAGCTTGGTATAAGCGACGGCGATCTTGCTGGCGGCGTGGGCGTTGTTGTAGGCCAGCTCGAGGTTGGCGGCGAAGGACTTGCCTTCGGTCATGTCCTTGATGTGGGCCAGCAGGTACGGCGTGATGGCCTTGCCGTGGATGTGCTCGGCATTCGCCTGGGCGACGGCCTGGTCGATGATGCCGTTCATGTAGTTCGGATCCATCGCGTACTGCTCCGGGATCGGGTTGCCGACGACGGCGCCGCCCTTGAGGCCGATGTCCCACTTGGCCTTCATGATCTTGGCAACGGTCTCTTCATCCTGGCAGTTGTAGTCGAGCTTGAAGCCCGAGGTGCGGCAGTAGAAGGCCGGCAGCTCGTCCGTGCGCAGGCCCAGAACGGGAACGCCCTGCGTCTCCAGATATTCCAGCGTCAGACCGAGGTCCAGAATGCTCTTCGCGCCCGCGCAGACGACGCAGACCGGCGTGTTGGCCAGCTCCTGCAGGTCGGCGGAGATATCCATGGTCTTCTCTGCGCCGCGATGCACACCGCCGATGCCGCCGGTGGCGAAGAAGCGGATGCCCGCCATGGAGGCGATGATCATGGTGGTGGCGACGGTCGTCGCGCCGGTCATGCCGGTGGCGAGATAGACAGCCACGTCGCGGCGGCTGACCTTGCCGACACCCTCAGCCTTGCACATGACGAGCAGCTCGTCCGCGTTCAGGCCGACCTTCAGCTTGCCGCCCATGATGGCGGTCGTCGCGGGGATGGCGCCCTCTGCGCGGACGATCTCCTCGACCTTGTGTGCAAACTCCACGTTCTGCGGATAGGGCATGCCGTGGCTCAGAATGGTGGATTCCAGCGCGACGACGGGCTTGCCCGCGGCCAGCGCTTCCTGGATCTCAGGGGTGATGGACAGATAGTCTTTCAGATTCATATGAATAACTCCTTTCAGATGGGTGTACAGGTTCAAAGACGATATGTCTGCAGAATGCTTTCCAGCAGGGGAACGCTCATGTTCGGGTTGATGGTCCGCTCATGCGTCACGGCCGCGATCCCGGCGGCCATGCCGTAGTCGAGCGTTTTCTCCGCGTCATAGCCCTGCAGTGTTGCGTAGAGCATGGCGGCGGCGAAGGAATCGCCCGCGCCGGAGGCGTTGACCATCTTCGCCGGACGCAGCTTCCGGCGAAGGACCGCGCCGGTATCATCCATATAGAAGCAGCCCTCCGCGCCGAGGCTGACGAACAGCCGCTTCAGGCCCTTGCCTAGGACCACTTCGCCCGCGCGCTGCAGATCGGCGTCGGAACGGATCTCCATCCCGGCCAGGATCTCCAGCTCCATGCGGTTGGGCTTGGCCGTGTGGAACCGGCCGATGAGCGGCGCGACGACGCGCGCATACGCGCAGGAGACCGGGTCGACGCACACGACCTGCGGTGGCTGGCACAGGTCCAGCAACTGCAGCAGCGCCGTTTCCCCCATGCAGGGGTCGCAGGTGACGACCTTCGCGCCCTGGATCAGCTGCTTCTGCGACGGCAGGTAATCTGCCGGCAGATCCTGCTGGACGATGCGCATGTCGGACATGCCGACCAGCATATCGCCGTCTGCATCCAGAATGGAGAGGTAGATGGACGAGTGCGTGCCTTTGGCCTCGTGGAGATAGCGGATATCGATCCCCGCCTCCACGCAGGACCGGCGGATATACGAGCCGAACACATCATCGCCCACGCACGACAGCAGCTTCACGTCCGCGCCCAGCCGTGCGAGATTCTCGCACACATTGCGCGTCACGCCGCCCGCGGAAAGGCTGATATGCCCGGGATTGGAGTCCCGCAGATGGATCGGCGCGCACGACGCGCCGTTGAGATCCAGATTTGCCGCGCCGACGCCGACGATATACGGCTGATTGCCCATGCCCAACGCCTCCTGTTTTCTGGTGAAATTGTATCATAGCGAATCCGGCCGAAAAAGTCAAGAGGCAGTTTCCCGGTTTTTGACGCGATTTTCGCTCCGCCCTGCGCGCAAAAAAACCGGGCGCACCGGATGGTGCGCCCGGGGAGAAGATTGCTTAGCGGGTGAGGAAGAACATGAGGGCAAAGAGGATCGTGATGACCCAGGTGCCGACGTTGATTTCCTTGATCTTGCCGGTGAAGATCTTGATGAAGACGTAGGAGATGAGGCCGAAGGCGATGCCGTAGGAGATGTTGTAAGTCAGCGGCATGAACGCGACGGTCATGAAGCCGGGAACGGCTGCAGCGGGATCGTCCCAGTCGATGGTGCGGACGTTGGACATCATCAGAACGCCGACGTAGATCAGAGCCGCGGCACAGGCGTAGGTCGGGATGAGCTGCGCGACAGGCGCGAGGAACATCGCGATGAAGAACAGGGCAGCGGTCGCCATGGAGGAAAGACCGGTGCGGCCGCCTTCTGCAACGCCGGCAGAGGACTCGACGAACGTGGTGACGGTGGAGGTGCCGCAGACAGCGCCGCAGCAGGTGGCGACGGCGTCAGCCAGCATGGCCTTGTCCATGTTGGGAACGTTGCCTTCCTTGGTCAGCATGTTGCCGGCTGCGCAGGCGCCGTACAGCGTGCCGAGGGTATCGAACATGTCGACCATGCAGAATGCCAGCATGGTGGTCAGGAACATGATGATGAAGTTGCTCATGCCGTGCTCGGCAATGTACGGGCTGAAGTCAAAGCCTTCGGTGAAGACCTTGCCGAACGCCTGGGTGCCGAAGTCCTTGAACGCGCCGAAGAAGTCGGAGGACAGGTTGGGCGCGACAGCGGTGGCATAGAAATCAGGAACGGTGATGAGGCCGATGACGTAGTAGAGGACTGCGCCGCCGAGCATGCCCCACAGGACCGCGCCCTTGACCTTCTTCTTGGACATGGCGCCGATGGCGAAGACCGCGATGATGGTGACGAGCATCGGGAAGATGGTCGCCCAGGTGGCGGTGCCGGAGAAGACGTTGAAGGAAGAGAGGTTGACGAGAGTCGCGCCGTCGTCCACGACGATGCCCGCGTTCTGCAGGCCGATGAAGGCGATGAACAGGCCGATACCGGCGGAGATGGCGGTCTTGACCGCAGCCGGGATGGCGTCGAAGATCATCTTGCGAAGACCCGTGACCGTCAGCAGGACGAACACGATGCCGTCAACGAGGACGAGCACGAGGGCGTTCGCATAGCTCAGGCCGAAGGTGAAGCAGACGGTGTAGACGAAGAAGGCGTTCAGGCCCATGCCGGAGGCCTGTGCCAGCGGGAGGTTCGACAGCAGGCCGATGAGGACTGTGCCGATGACGGCGGAGATGGCGGTCGCGATATAGATCGCGCCGTAGCTCACGGTGCCGAGGTTTGCGAACATGCCGGCGTTGACCATCAGAATATAGGCCATCGCCATGAACGTCGTCACACCGGCCATGATCTCGGTGTGGACGGTCGAGCCGTGCTCCTTGACCTTAAAGAAATTGCTCATGTTTGGAGATCCATCCTTTCTTTCTCGTGGTGGACCGAAAAAAGTTTCAGTCCATCAAACTTTCTGACAGGATAATTATAGAGGATATGGCCGCCGAAAACAAGAGGCGGCAGCGCCAAAAAGTTCACGAAAAATTCACACTACTGCACAAAAATTCAGATTTTTTCGCCAATGGCGAAAAATAAAAATCGACGGATCCGCGCATTTTTCAGAAAGAAATTGACAACCTGCCGGCCGCCCGGTATAATATTTCTTCGGGAACACGACAAACGCATGAAGGAGAAGATTCTGCATGAAATATAAAATGAACATTGCCGGTCTCGACCGGGAGCTGCCGCTGTGTAAGGTATCCGACGATCTGTATATCGGCGCTTTCATCATGTTCGGTGACGCGGAGATCACCGTGGCCTGCGCCCGCGAGCTGCTGGCCCGCGCCCCGAAGGACTACGACTATCTGCTCACCGCTGAGGCCAAGAGCATTCCCCTGATCCACGAGATGGCCCGCCAGTCCGGTGCGCGCGAGTATTTTGTCGCCCGCAAGGGTCTGAAGGTCTACATGCCGCACCCCCTGCACGTAACGGTCCGCTCCATCACCACCCAGCACGATCAGGATCTCTATCTCTCCGGCGAAGAGGCCGATAAGATCCGCGGCAAGCGCGTGCTGATCGTCGACGACGTCATCTCCACCGGCGAGTCGCTGCGCGCGATGGAAGAGCTGGTCGAAAAAGCAGGCGGCACCGTCGCCGGCCGCATGGCCGTCCTCGCAGAGGGCGACGCCCAGAACCGCAAAGACATCGTCTACCTCGGCAAACTCCCCGTCTTCAACCCCGACGGCACCGTCAAAGGCTGATACATAATAATATAGTGCCCCCCGCGGCTGCTCCCCAGCAGCCGCGTTTTTTCGCCCCTTGGCTCCCCTTCCAGGGGCCGATTCCCCCTATCAGGGGGAAATGTCCTGAAGGGACAAAAGGGGTAGGGAAGCTGGCTCGGCGCAGCCGAGACTGAGAGGTTGCCGCAGATTTGTATCTGCTGTATGTCTCCGACGGCCCTATCTTTTCTCTCGCAAGAGAAAAGATAGGGGAGAAAAGAGTGCTTGGGCGCGTTTGGTGCATGCTGCCTCTGAATTCAGGCGAGCCCCTATTTTTCGGGTGTCGTTCCACACGATAGTCACCCTACGAGTTTCTGCTACGCGCCGCCTGATACGGGGGTATCAGATTTGTAACTAGTTGCCGTAGAATATCTGCCATCAATAGAAGGTGCAGTCTGATTTCGTCAGGCTGCACCTTTTTGCGGGGGAGTTGTTATTACGCCCCTACAGAAGAAGGCATAAAGATCCCCCAGCGGCTTTGCGGCGGCTGGGGGTGGTTGTTTTATTTTCCGGGGTAGAGGCATTCGACGTTGTGGTCGGCGAAGAAGTCGAGCCAGGGTTTGCTGGGGGCGGTGTTGGTGACGACGATGTCGAAGGCGTCGAGCGGGGCGATGTCGATGAAGGAGACCTTGTCGATCTTGCTGCTGTCGAGGATGAGGATCTTCTTCTTCGCGCAGCGCAGCATCGACTGCTTTGTCTGCGCGTGGAACTCGGACGAATCCGTCACCCCGGCCTTGAGGTCGATGCCCTTGCAGGACATGACGGCGGTGTCGACGTGGTAGCGCCGCAGCATCTGCTGCGTCTGGTCGCCGACCAGCGCGAGAGAATCCGGCTTCAGCCGCCCGCCGGTCAGGATGATCGTCCAGCCATCGATGCCGTTGAGCTCCACGACCAGCTCGACCGAGTTGGTGATGACGGTTAGATTTTTCTTTTCCTTCAGCTTTTTTGCCAGATACAAAGACGTCGAGCTGTCGTCGAGCATCAGGTGGTCGCCGTCCTCGATGAGGCGGCTGGCCAGCGCGGCGATCTGGTTTTTGGCCTCCACGTTGGTCTTGTTGCGGATGGTGTAGGACAGATCCGTCTTCGTGCTGTTGCCGAGGATCGCGCCGCCGTAGGTCTTGGTCGCGTAGCCCTCTTTTTCCAGCTTGTCCAGATCGCGGCGGATCGTCTCCTCCGTGACGTTATAATACTCGGCAAGATCGCTGACGAGCACACGCTGCTCGGCGCGGAGCTTGTCCAGAATTTCATTTTTCCTCTCGATAGCCAGCATGTCTGAACCCCTCAACTTTCCGATATTGTGCAGATTCCACATGAAACAACATCAGTATAGCACGTAAAACAGGCAAAAGCAAGCAAAGCTTTTCCGCGCCCGCGAGAAAAGTTGTGTAAAACTGTCAGTTTTGCTTGAAAAATACCGGCGCATCTGCTAAATTAAAAAAGATAGAATTATGTAAATCAAACCCGAAGCTGGAGCGTGCGTGCCATGGTCTTTTCCAACCTGATCTTTTTATATCTGTTCCTGCCGCTGTGTCTGGCGGCGTATTTCCTCTGCCGCAGCGTTCCGGCGAAAAATGCGGTGCTGATCGTCTTCAGCCTGATCTTCTACGCCTGGGGCGAGCCGGTCTACCTGTTTCTGATGATCGCCGCCGCGGCGGTCAACTGGGGCTTCGGGCTGCTGATCGAAAAGCGGCACAAGCGCGTGTTTCTTGTGCTGGCGCTGGTGCTGGACCTCGGGTGCCTCGCGGTCTTCAAATATACGGGCTTCGTGGTGGAAAACCTGAACGCGCTGTTCGGCGCGTCGATCCCCGTACCAGCCATCGCGCTGCCCATCGGCATCTCGTTTTATACCTTCCAGGCGCTTTCCTACACGGTCGACGTCTGGCGCGGGGATGTCCCGGCGCAGCGGTCGTTTGCAGAATTTCTGCTCTACATCTCGCTCTTCCCGCAGCTCATCGCCGGGCCGATCGTCCGCTATGCCGACGTCGCCGGGCAGATCGACGCGCGCAGCTTTGACGCCGCCGATGCGTTCTACGGCGCGACCCGCTTCTGCATCGGCCTTGCCAAAAAGGTCCTGCTGGCTGACGCCGCGGGCAAGGTCGCCGCGCAGATTCTGGGCGGCAGCGCCGCCTCGGCGACGACCGCCGCGGCCTGGCTCGGCATCGTGCTCTATACATTTGAGATCTATTTCGACTTTTCCGGCTATTCCGATATGGCCATCGGCATGGGCCGCATCTTCGGCTTCAAATACCCGGAGAATTTCCGCCTGCCCTATACCTCGCGCTCCATCACCGAGTTCTGGCGGTGCTGGCATATCTCGCTCGGCTCGTTCTTCCGCGATTACGTCTATATCCCCCTGGGCGGCAAGAAAAAGCACCAGCTGCTCAATATGGCCGTCGTCTGGGCCCTGACCGGGCTGTGGCACGGCGCGAGCTGGAATTTCGTGCTCTGGGGCCTGTATTTCTTCGTGATCCTGGCCGCGGAAAAGACCATCGGGGAAAAGCGCCTGCGGCGTATTCCCACGATCCTGCGCCGCGTGGGGACGATGCTGCTGGTGATCCTCGGGTGGAACATCTTCTACTTTACGGACCTGACGCAGCTGCTGCAGCACTTCGGGCTGCTGTTCGGGCTGCTCGGCACGGGATTTTCCAACGCGCAGACCGGCATTCAGCTGGTCAACAACCTGCCGCTGCTGCTCGTCTGCGCGATCGGCGCGACGTCGGTGCCGCAGAATCTCGGCAATCTCTTCGGCGGCGTGTGCGTGCAGGGCGGCAAGCGCAGCGGGCAGATCGTCTACGCCTGCGTGACGTTCGCGTTTGACGCGGCGCTGCTGGCCCTGTCCACGATCGCACTGGTCGGCTCGACCTACAACGCATTCCTGTATTTCCGGTTCTAAGGGAGGGCGGAACGATGAAAAAACTCTATACGGCCTTCCTGCTCGTGCTGCTGGCCGCGCTGCTCGGCGTGGGCATATATTCGCTGGCCGATCAGGACGCGGCGGGCTCCGCCTCGGAAAAGCGCGAGTTCGTCAAGCCGGAATTTTCCGTCCGCGCGCTGCTGGACGGGACGTATATCCCGGCGCTCGAGCAGTATTACTCCGATACCTTTCCCGGCCGCGAGACGCTGCTGAACGCGAACCGGACGCTCAATAAATTCTACTATTACTCCGGCTCCGGCGAGGACAGCGTGCTCATCGTGAACCAGACCGACGCCGCCGCGCACGGCGGCGAAGCGCTCGACGCCGTGCAGAAGGCCAACGGCCAGACCGCGCCCGAGGCGAAGCCGCCCGCGCAGGAAGCGCCCGCCGAACCGCCGTCCGACTCCACATCTGTGCCGTCTGACGATCCGCAGCCCGACGAGACCGATCCGGCCGAACCGGCAGGGGAGGAGCCGACCGAACCGCAGCCTGAGGCGGACCCGGAGATCGACACGCCGGACGAGTCCGACGCGAGCTACGCAGGCTCCGTCGTGGTCGTCGGCGACCGCGCGATGGAGATCCCCACGCGCCTCGACGATATCATCACCAGCTACGCCGCCGCGGTCGGAAATCTGGCAAAGGCCCTCGGGCCGGACGTGCGCACGATCTCGCTCGTGACGCCGAACGGCGGCGAATTCTACTCGCCCGAGAGCCTGCACACCGGCGAGCACAGCCAGAAGGATATGATCGACTTCTGCTACGGCCAGATGGACAGCGGCATCGTCACCGTCGATGCCTACGCGAAGCTCCGCGCCCATACCGACGAATACATCTACTTCCGCACCGACCACCACTGGACGCAGCTGGGCGCGTATTACGCCTATACCGCCTTCTGTGAGGCCGCGGGCTTCGACGCTGTGCCGCTCAAGCAGTTCCAGACCGGCCGGTATGACACCTTCCTCGGCTCCATGTACACCTTCACCAAGGGCTACCCGCAGAGCGACGTGCTCAAGCAGCACCCGGACTATCTGGACTATTACCTGCCCATCGCCGATACCCATGCAAGATACTATGCCGACGGCTCTCTGGAAAACGGCACGCCGGTGAGCGTCGTCTATACGCAGCTGGACGAGAGCGTCTCCAATAAATATCTCTGCTTCATCGGCGGCGATACGCCCGTCTGCATCGTCGAGAGCGACGTGCAGGGCCCGACCTGCATCGTGCTGAAGGAATCCTACGGCAACGCCTTCGTGCCCTTCCTCACGAGCCACTACGGCCGCATCATCGTCATCGACCCGCGCGAGTTCAACCAGGAGGGCAAGCCCACCCTTGACCTCGCCGCCTTCGCCGCCGACCAGGGCGTCGACGACCTGATCGTCATCAACTACCCCTACATGATCAACAGCAAAGCCTTCGTCCGCTACCTCAACGCATTGGCGGGGGTCAAATGAGCAGGAACCGCAGCCCCTGCCTTCCCCCTCATAGGGGGAAGCCTTTGGCGCGCACAGTCCCAAAGCCTCCCCTTCCAGGGGAGGTGGCTCGGCGAAGCCGAGACGGAGAGGTTGCTGCAAATTTGTGACAACCTCTCAGTCTGCTTCGCAGACAGCTCCCCTGCAAGGGGAGCCTTTCCGCTGCGGCGGGGTTCACCCCTCAGGCCCTTCGGGCCAGCTCCCCTTGACAAGGGGAGCCTTGGGTGCGTGCAAATCAAGAAAATTCAATGCAAAAAGGTGCAGTCTGACAAAATCAGACTGCACCTTCTATTTATTGCAAATATTCTAAGGAAACTGCTCACCAATCTGATTCCTACGTATCAGGCGGCGCGTAGTCAGACATACGTGAGGTGACTATCGTGTGGAACGACGCCTGAAACATAGGTTCCTGCCTGAATTCAGAGGCAGGAAGCACCAAACGTAACCAAGCGCCCCTTTTCTCCCCCTTCTTTTCCGGCAAGACGGA
>OMBG01001687.1_pt1 | contig 9767 bp, 11 predicted proteins | sample 1674251 | NCBI WGS metagenome assembly OMBG01 (sample SAMEA103958153, study PRJEB25191) | human gut metagenome | reverse complement strand
CACCGCTCGGTGGCGGGGCGCGTGAGCGGCCTGTGCAACCGCGTGGGCGTGCGTGACCGCGTGGTGATGACCGGCGGCGTGGCGCAGAACCACGGCATCGTCAAGGCGTTGGAAAACCAGCTCGGGCACGAGATCTCCACCTCTCCGCTCACGCAGTACAACGGCGCCCTCGGCGCAGCGCTCTTCGCCTATCAGAAAGCACTCAAAAAGCAGCCCTGAGCTGCACCATTCTTTACAAGAATAATTTAGGAGGAATCAAAAATGGCTAAACAGGTCAGTCCCGGCGTCCTCGCGCTGCGCAAGGTCGTCGACGACGTGTACGCCGACGCCCGCGAGGCAAAGAAGCAGGGCAAGCTCGTCGGCTGGTCCAGCTCCAAGTTCCCCTGCGAGCTGGCTGAGGCCTTTGACCTCAACGTGATGTATCCCGAGAACCAGGCTGCCGGCATTGCCGCCCAGCGCGACGGCGAGATCATGTGCCAGGCCGCCGAGGATCTCGGCTTCGACAACGACATCTGCGGCTACGCCCGCATCTCCCTCGCTTACGCCGCCGGCAAGCGCGCCAGCCGTAAGTTCGACCCCGAGACGCTCGAATTCATCATCGACCCCAAGAGCGGCAAGCCCCTCAAGGATGAAAACGGCAACGTCGTCATCGACCCCGAGACCGGCAAGCCCAAGAAGGACCCCAAGACTCAGGTGCCCTACACCGTTCTGGACGATATCCATGAGATCGAGGCGCTGCCCGAGACCACCGAGAAGGAGATCGCCTACAAGAACTTCCGCCGCGAGGCCATCAAGCCCTACAAGCAGATGCGCATCCCCCAGCCGGACTTTGTTCTGTGCTGCAACAACATCTGCAACTGCATGACCAAGTGGTACGAGAATATCGCCCGTATGTGCAACATTCCGCTCATCATCATGCGTACCAGCTGGTCCGCCGCTTCACCGCCTCCGATGTTCATGTTCCCGCACCTCCTTCTGGTGTTCTTCTGTTTTCTGGATGTCCTGCTCCATTACAGGCGTCTGCTGGCAGATCTCCCGGCAGAGCTTCCGCTTTTCCCGCTCCGCCCGGATCTCCCGATTCACCTCTGAGAGCTGTTCATACACTTCTGCCTTTTCTTTCTTCAGCACCTCCTGCGGAATGCCGCTGTCCTCCAGCAGCTTCACGGCTTTCATATACTGCTCAAACTCCTGCTCCATGCCGGTGAGCCCTTCCTCGTATAACGCCCTGCTGGGTTCCAGCGCCTCCGCGTCTGCCAGCGCCGCGTAGAGCGGCTGGCGTTTCTTCTTCCGCACATTGAGGAGGGTCCGCTGCTTTGTCAATCTGCCCAGCGTTTCCTCTGTGCGTTGTTCGAATGCCGCCATGTCAGCAGGCGTTGTGATGTCATTTTCCCGCAGGAACGCGAACTGTGCCTGATACCGTTCAAAGCGCATGACCGCCTGCCGCAGATGCGGCGTCATGCGGGGCGGATACTGCCGCTTTTCGATCTTGCCCAGCAGATAGAGATAATGGACATAGAGGGCGAGAAAACCGCTGTATCTGGGATGCTTCTGGTACGGCTGATATGCCGGCCGCGCAGGCAAGACAGGCCGCAGTCCCGCTTCGATCTGTTCCAGGTTGCCCTGGATGGCAGTGCGGATACCGTCCTCTGTGAACAGCGGATCTTGCCTGCCGGGGTACTGGTATCGATCCTGTCCCCGCAGGCGGAAGCCGAGCCTGCCTCCATGATGGATCTCATACCCCTTATGCTCCATGAGCAGGAAGAAGTGGCCGAGGTCGTTGGCGTCCCGGATGGCATCCCGCAGATCTGCCTCCAGCATGGAACGAAAGGTGGGCTGCCCCTTGGACTGGCGCAGCCACTCAATGTAGCTGACCGACCTGGCAGGCGCGCCCTGCACGATGACGGATAATCCATGCTCTCGGCAGAGCCGGTCTGAAATGGCACGGATCTGCTGGTAATAGCTTTGCTGCGTGCTGTGATACTTTTCGCCGGTATCTGCATTCACCGAATTAAATACGATATGTGAATGGATATGATGCCGGTCTACATGGGTCCCAATCACAACCTCAAAGCCGTCCAAGTGTTCCTGCGCAAATGCTTTAGCAATTTCTAAAGCAAGTTCAGGTGTGATTTCACCAGGCTTGAACGATTGAATGATGTGATAGCATTGACGCTTATCCAATCGTCCGGTTTCCAGCTTTGTTTTCATCATCTCGCGGTACTCTCTCCCTGGATCGCAATTAAAATGTGCTGTTAAAATATGCCCATCCGTTTTGTCACCGTTCAGAACATAATCAATAGCTTCTTTTAAGCCGCCGTTACGGGGCAGGATTTTCGTAACAGCCATTACTTATTCGCTATCCGGAACATAAGCTCATATACCTGATCCAGAAGATAGAGTCCCCGTTTGGCATCCTCCGGCTTCGCAATTCCTGCATTGACGCTGCGGGCGATCTGGTTGATGTTGTTGCCGATATGATGTATTTCCGTCCGGAGCTCTTTAATTTCTTTTGTAGGGCGGGCTTTGACCGGTCGTCCCTCAATAAGCCGTGCAAGATATGCCCGTTTTGTCAGCCTGCACTCTTTGGCCTGACAGCACAGCAGCTGATACTGCTGTGTTGTCAGTACGATGTGCAGATGGTGTTCTTTCTTGTTCTCATCCACATTTTTCTCCTTCCTGCGGCGTATAGCCGCAAGTTTTTCCGCCAGCAGGCGGCATAGGGGACCGGGGTATCCTCGGCAAGCTGTGCAAATGTACATTTGCGCGATGCTTGCGCCAGCGCCGCCCACGGCGGCGTTGGCTGTTCCCCGCCGTCGGCGGGGCGTTTTTTGAGAGGTAGGTTGATTCCAATACAGGCGGACACGGTCCGCACCTTTTCCAGAAAAAAGAAATATCTGGCAGCAGCGCCAGACATCCGGTTTCGCAGGGTCCTTCCGCACAGGGTGTCAATGTAACACCCAAAATAGAAGAGGCAGGGTGTCTTGATGACACCCTGCCTGTCATTATTACCGTTCAAAATCATGGTCGTGCGCTAAACGCTCCCGTTTCTTCAATTTTCGCATTGAGAAATCAAGAATTCGCTCTTTTCTGGCCTGTAGCATGGTCTTATAAAACTGTTTTTGCAAGTCAGACGCAAATGGCGTTTCATCGATGATTGCAAATACTTGCTCCATATTGATTCTCGGAAGGATTCGCTTCAGTGCCGCATTGCAATCCGAATAAGACAACGACGAAATGAAGTTAAAATAATTGATTCTCTGTCCGTTGATCTTTATGCCGGAGAGAGGTAGAGAAAAGGTCCGAAGATCCTGCTCCTTCTGGCTTTCCAGTGTATTTCGCATGATGCTTTCGTCAGCCTGTGGGTAAAGGCTGCTGCCGCAGTCATATACAGGAGCCAAGTGGATCTCATCCGTCATGGTATTATACAGAAATCCCCAGTTGCCATTATGCCGATCCCAGTTGCCGATCAGGGCATCTACAATGAACATATCCCAGAAGTGCTGTTTCAGCAGCGCGGGTGAAAAGGCTGTCTGGTCCTCCATAGCTTGTGTGATATCAGACAGCTCTGTACCATAGCCGCTGTGTCCGGAATTGATCACCGTATTTTTCAGAGATGCGAAGTCCTGCAGCACGATTCCTGGTGAAGTGAAATCCTTGCAGGCAACAACAATTTTTTCCGCACCGTTTTTTCTGTAGATTCCCAGAAGTGTTTCCTGTGCGGCAATACCAACGCTGTTGAAAATATGGCAGCCAATGTATTCTGAAATGCAGCTATTGGCATAACTCAACTCTTTATTTTTAGGAGCGAGCGCCGGGAATTTCAGCATATACTGTTCGCCGTCATAAATGACAGCGATCTTTGCGCCATTTGCTCCTGCATAAAACTTATTGCGGGTGGGTAAGGCTGTAAAATCAAGCATTGTACTCACTCCTTTCCCATACGGAGATATTTTTCTCTCAGATACCATGCCTGTTCTGATGAGATGACCTGCTCTACTTCATAGGAATTGATCAGCGCATTCAGGTCGCACCACCAGAGATCCCAATGGTTATCCTGCCTGCCGCTATCAATGATGTTCCATGATTCCTCCATTCTCAGGATGGATTCGTGGAGGTCTTCCGGCAGTCCACATTCCAAATAGGACTGGTCCAGCGGCTTTCCCGTTTCCGGATCATATTGTGCGTTTCGATCATTCATACCTGTGTCCTCGCTTGTAACACCATTCTATTGTTTTTATTATACCGACTTATCCCTGTTTTAGCAAGTAGTGTTGCCAGACAGCCCAGTAGATCATGCCGCCTTTTCCAGCTCGGCTCGGATACGTTCCCGTGCCAGCTCCGCATAGGTGTCTGTGACTTCGATGCCGGTGGCGGTATAGCCCTCCTGCACAGCCGCCAGCACCGTGGTACCGCTGCCGGCAAAGGGGTCCAGAATATGCCCGCCCGGTTCCGTGATCCTTACGATGTCCCGCATGAGCTGCAGCGGCTTCTCCGTCAGATGGATGCGGCTCTGGGGATTGCCGTATTTGAACACCCCCGGCAGACACGGGACCGGACGGCTGATAGGCATATCGCCGTTGGAGCCCCAGACGATATATTCCGCCTGCTGGCGGAAGCGCCCCTTCTGCGGGCGGCTGTTGCCCTTATCCCAAACTGCGGTGCCGCGCCAGATCCAACCGGCCCACTGGAGAGCGTCTGTCGCCGCGGGAAGCTGCCGCCAGTCGATGAACATACATACCGGCGCACCGCTCTTGCATACCTTTCGCGCTTCATACAACCACTCCGCCGCCCAGCGGGTCCAGGAGCGCTGGTCCTTGGCGTCCCCATCGAAAGGGGGCGGTGCGTTCTCGCCCATGCTGGAATACTTTCTGGCTGTGGATTTGTTTTTCTCCGTCTGGGTGCGCCCACCGGACGCATAGGGCGGATCGGTGATGACAGCGTCAAAGGTGTTGGGGGCAAAGGTCCCCAGCACCTTCAGGGCATCACCCTGGAGGATGCTCCATTTCTGATTATCGCTCATGCTCATGCTTCTCCTTCTTTTTCGTTCGATTTTCGCGGGGCGGAGACAGCTCCGTTTCCACATATTCGCTGATGATTCCCAGTGCTTCCTCGTAGCTGTGGCACGCTCCGCCCATGATGCGGGTCTGCATTTCCTTTGCTTCTGCCGCCATGCCATTCTGCCGAAGAACTCTGGCGGCAATACCCATCAGATGGAAGATGTTGCCGTCCTGCCCCAGCAGAGGGCAGAGAGGGCGGGGGTTCTCCTGCCGGGCGGAGCGAAACCCGCCCATCCTGTTGGAAACATAGTCGGACAGCCATGTGCCGCCGAATGCGCCGTGGGTCTGCAAACGCCACATCGCCAGCTTCCCCATATCCACCTGAATGTTCTCGAAGGGGAACAGCAGATTGTTGAGTCCATCGTGCTGAAAAACCTTGACCGTCTCAAAGCGGCTGCCATTCTGCAGGATGCCGTCCTGCGTCAGCAGGTCATTGATGCCATCCAGCCACTCCTGCGCCTCTCCGCCGCAGCCCTGCAGCACCAGTCCCTCCTGATGCTCCATATCCCGCAGATCGTCCGCGGTGATCCTCTCAATTGGCATTTATCTCTCCTTTCTTTTGGGATGCCGTGCAGGCGGCGTCCGGCCAATGGTTTTCTGATCCGTCAACACGGGGATGCCCAGCTCACCGGCTTTATAGATCTCCTGCCACATCCCATCCGTCCAGACCGGACCGTACACATTCATCTGCTGGCAGGATTCCAGCAGGCGCAGTCCCATCGTCCTGGCTTTTTCATCCTGGGCGGGATCGTCGGGATCTGCGACAGGCGGGAACAGCAGATGCGGACAGATAGGGATATTTCCCTCCACAAACACCTCCTGCGCTTTCTGCCGCGCAAACTCCACATTGTTTGTCACATCGCCCCGCAGCGGAGCACAGATATAGACCAGCTTGGGGCCGCTCCGTTCCAGCTCCGGCGTGCGCTCCCGGAATGCGGACAGATACTGACCGACGGCATCCCGCAGAGCGGCATAGTCCGCGGCAGTGGGATGATAGGCGTACCATTCCACTTTTCCGTAGTCATCCCACAGGTGGGGAATGACGCCGCTGCGGAAGTTGGGATTGTTCGGCACCTGCTTTTTACCCCAGACATCCTGAAAGCGCAGCAGCGTCCGGTCCACCACGCCCTCCGTGCGGTTGAGCACCGTGAGGCGGATGGCGTCATATTGGCTGGAGATATGGGTAGAGAGAAACTCCGCCCGTACACGCAGGTCCTTTCCGAGATCTCCCACGCACACACGCCCGGAGAATTGAGGCCGATCCACGAGATTGCTGTGTTCAAACAGCTTTCGCAGCTCCTGCTCATACACGGTCATCGCTCCACACCTCGTTTCTTTGGCGTTTTTGTTTTCATGTGACTTACTTCTTTTTGCAGAGGTTTCAAGGTCTCACGCCCGATGCCGCGGATCACGCTGCGGCTCTTGCCGCTCAGGACAAAGGTATCCCTTGTATCGTTGCGGACTTCCTCGCAGGGCAGGATCACGGCAGAACCGGTGATGCGGATATCCCCCTGCACCGTGCCATACACCTTGCAGTTGCCGGACAGGATGGGAGTCCCCATCGTATGGGGATCGTGAATGATCTGCGCGTTTCCGGAAGCCAGCGCTTTTCCGGTCATGGAGGCCCCGCGGAGATAGGCGTTGTCCTCGGCGCGGCTGTGGCCGCTCATCACGCTGCCTTTTGAAACATAGGCGCTACCACAGGCAATGGCGTCGCCCCGCAGACAGGCGTCCCGATCCACATAGGCGTCACCCGCTGCAATGGCGTCATCGAAGATCCACGCGCAGTCTCCCGGCTCCGCGGACAGGTTGCTTTCGCTTTCCACGAAACCGCCTATGTCGCCTGCGCGGATCTCGCCGCAGATATCCCGCAGCGCACGGATGCGGTGCAGGAACGGATATTCCTCATGGGCAATGTCTGTGATCTCATATTTCTGATTGCTGATGGTTCTCATCTCCTTTTCCTTTTTTATGCCGCTTTTTGGCACAGGGCATCTTCTTTTCGGAATGCCGCATCGATGTCGGAAAAGCGCTCCGTGCGGTTGAATTTCTCGGACACCTTTCCCGGCATGGCCTGCAGCTCCAGCATTTTCGCCCACAGCTCCGGATGGTGGTCATAAAGGTGCCGCAGTTCCTTCCGCTTGGCATTCGGGCAGAACCAGCAGCCGCCACGGTCTGTGAACGCATAGACAGGTGAAAGCAGCCCTGCCGTTTGGCAGAGCTGCTTTGCATCCTCTTCGGTGTAGTGATATTTTTCCAGCAGGGACACCTGATCTCCCTGCAAGCGGCGCAAGCGCACCGGCTCATCGCTGGCGATGCCCACATACTGCACAGTATCCGGCGTCAGAGTCCTGTTATACCGGCGGATGGGACGGAGTTTGCAGTCCCGCTGAACGTAGCAATGCCCGCACAGAGGGAATCCGCGCCGAAGTCCTTTTTTCGGACCGCGGGTAACTGTTCCGGCAAACAGGTCCAGATAGGTCTTATCCGAACGCAGCACACGGACAGGGACCCCCAACTGTTCCAGCCTGGGGATCGCAGTCTCATAGATGAATGCCCGATGCTCCGGCACCTCGCCGGAGGTCCTTTTATCGAACATCACCTCACAGTAGACCGCTTCATCCAGCGGTTCCCCGTGCTCCAGCGCCAGCAGGATCGTGGCAAGGCTGTCTTTGCCGAAGGAGCAGGACGCAATATGCAGGGTGTTCTTCTTTTCTTTTGAAATCATGATCATCCTCTCTGATTCTGTTTTTGCTGGCAGTATTGTCAGCAGGTGGGGAGTCTGCTATAATAGCGCATATCATTTCCAGTCATTTTAGATATGAAGGAGACGAAATACGATGAATAAAACAGAACTGATCACCGCCATGGCGGAAGCCAGCGGCCTGACCAAGAAGGACTGTGACACCGCTCTGAATGCGTTTGTCGACACGCTGCAGACTGCGTTGAAGTCCGGTGACAAGGTACAGCTGCTGGGCTTTGGCACCTTCGAGGTGAAGGAGCGCGCCGCCCGCACCGGCAAGAATCCCGCCACCGGAGCCACCATCGAAATCCCCGCTTCCAAGTCGCCGACTTTCAAACCCGGCAAGGCGTTCAAGGATTCCGTGCAGTGATAACACGCCCGCGAGAGACGATCTCTCGCGGGCCTTTTCTGTTATCGGTGCGATACGCCCATGTCCTTGGCACGACAGGCACATTCCAGCACCTCTGTCATATCCGTGCGCTCCCAGGGCGCGTCCGCATGGGTGAAGTGTCCGTAATTGCAGAACTTTTGGAACATGGGCTGATCCAGTCCCAGCGTTCCGATCATGCCGTCCGGCGTCAGGTTGAATACCGTGCGGACAGCCTGTTCCAGCACATCATCGGAATAGATGCCGGTATGCTCCGTATCCACCGTCACCGCCACAGGCTGTGCCTTGCCGATGGCATAGGCAAGGCTGATGGTGCAGCGCTTGGCCAGTCCTGCCGCTACGATATTCTTGGCAATGTAACGGGCCATGTACGCGCCGCTGCGGTCCACCTTCGTTCCATCCTTGCCGGACAGCGCGCCGCCGCCATGAGGGGCGAGGCCGCCGTAGGTATCCACCATCAGCTTGCGTCCGGTGAGTCCGGTGTCCGCTTCAAAACCGCCCTGGACAAATCGACCGGAGGGATTGACCAGCACTTCGGTATGCTCGTCCAGCGGAAGTTCCTGCATGGCGGGTCGGATCACATGGCGCAGGATGTCCCGGCGCAGTTCCGGCAGGGGCAGTTCCTCCTCATGCTGGCAGGATACCACCACTGCGGCAACGCGGCACGGGACTCCAGAGCGGTATTCCACAGACACCTGCGCCTTGCCGTCCGGACGCAGGCCGGGGATGATGCCCTGCCTGCGGGTATCGGTCAACAGGCGGGTCAGTCGATGGGCCAGCACCACAGGCAGAGGCAGCAGCTCCTTTGTTTCATCGCAGGCAAAGCCGTACAGGATTCCCTGATCTCCTGCGCCGGTCTCCGTGCCGCCGCACACAGCTTCCGCAATGTCGGGACTCTGCTCATGGGTGATGACCTCCACCTCATAGTCGTTGCCGCCGTATCCGGCTTCCCGCACCGTTCTGCAAATAATGGCAGGGATATCCGGAATCTTCGCTGCCGTGATCTCGCCTGCGGCGATGATCTTTCCGGCTGTGGCCATGACCTCGCAGGCAACGCGGGCAGCGGCGTCCTGCGTAAGACAGGCATCCACCACCGCGTCCGCGATGGTGTCGCAGAGCTTGTCGGGATGTCCCTCGGTGACTGACTCAGCAGTCAAAATGCAGTTATCTTTCATATTCATGTTTCTCCTTTTTCATCGGTTTCTTATGTGCCTCCGGCTGTTTCGGAACAGAGAGGATCATTTCGTTGCTGTATTTGTCCTTGTACTTTTCGATCTGCTGCTCCGTCAGCGAGGCAAAATCATCCTCTTTAAGACCGGCAACAAAAAATGTGCCGCAGACAATGTCATACGGCACACCGTGATCATCGGTCAGGGCGCGGTTCCACGGCAGGCCCAGCAGCTTGCCCTCGTCATTGCAGACGAGCGCTACCGGGTCATCGAAGGGGTAAACTGCCTGAATGGTGCCGCCTACCAGTTCCTGCATGGCAGAAAGAGTGTGGTCGATCTCCTGCACTTCAGGCATTTCCATGGGGCGCACCACAAGGACTTTCATTTTTTCTGTGCTGATATGGGTTCCT
>OMBG01001674.1_pt1 | contig 9821 bp, 8 predicted proteins | sample 1674251 | NCBI WGS metagenome assembly OMBG01 (sample SAMEA103958153, study PRJEB25191) | human gut metagenome | reverse complement strand
GAACTGCCGTCCGACGACGCCCTTAAGGCACGTTGGCCGGAGCTTGCCGCTCTCTATAGGGCTAAGCCCCGTCTCTACACCATGTTGACCAACTCCAAGCTTGAGTTCGAGACAGTCGAGGGCAAAAAAGTCGTGCGCTTCCAGGTTGTCAACGATGCGCAGAAGGAGTGGGTCGAGTCGAAGTTGCTCCACGAACTTGAGGGTCACTTCCGGCGGATAGCCGGCTCGGACGCGCTGATGCTCTCGGTCACGGTGGCTCCTGTCGCGGAAAGCGAGAAGGTCGTCTACATGCCGAGCGACAAAGCTAAGGTGCTGATGGAGAACAATGAGGAGGTGAAGAACCTCGTCAAGGACTTTTCGCTTGACATAAAATAGGGGTCGACGGAAGCCGCATGGAAAAATAACTAACACATTCAGAATTTGATATGAAACTGCGCTGCGAGAATCTCGTCAAGAAATATGGTGTCAGAACCGTCGTCAAGGGCGTGTCTATGGAAGTGGAACAGGGGGAAATCGTCGGTTTTCTCGGTCCTAACGGTGCCGGAAAGACAACGAGCTTCTACATGATTACTGGACTCATCGTTCCGAACGAGGGACGCATATTCCTCGATGACGAGGAAATCACCGGGCTTCCGATGTACAAAAGGGCACAGAAAGGCGTGGGGTACCTCGCGCAGGAGGCATCCGTGTTCAGGAAGATGTCAGTGGAGGACAACATCATGTCCGTGATGGAGATGTCCTCGCACTTTACAAAGGCAGAGCGCAAGGATCGCCTTGAGAACCTGCTTGACGAGTTTAACTTGCACAAAGTGCGCAAGAGTTATGGTAACCAGCTCTCCGGAGGCGAGAGACGTCGTTGCGAGATTGCACGGGCCCTTGCCATCGATCCGAAGTTCATCCTGCTTGATGAGCCTTTCGCCGGAGTCGACCCTATTGCGGTGGAGGACATCCAGTACATCATTGCCAAACTCAAATACAAGAACATAGGGGTTATCATCACAGACCACAATGTCGGTGAGACCCTCGCCATCATCGACCGCGCCTACCTTCTTTATGAAGGAACCATCCTTCAAGCCGGCACACCGGAGGCCCTTGCCTCTGACGACGAGGTGCGCACCAAATATCTTGGATCCAACTTCATTCTTAAGCGGTCTGATGCTTTCGTAAGGGCTGAAAAAGAACTACGGGGCGAATAAAAGGCGGTCTGCTGCTTTGGACGCCTTGCATCCCATCCTTTTCTTCATCCCCTACTCCAAGCCATAAGAAAGGTTTCTTATTTGAAGGCCTTAGAATACTATTTAGATAAAACATTGGAAAAGTCGCGGAAGCGACCGGGGTGGGGGCCCCGCCGGCGAAGCCGGTGTGCCCCTAATAGGGGCTGTCACGAAGTGACTGGGGTTAGGAGGTCCCTTACAGTGAAATTACCCAATTTTGGGTAATTTCACTGTAAAGCAGGCACCGCCTAACGCGTAGGACTTGCTATAGGTGATGGTGCCGTTGCAGGACTCGATGATGCTACGGCAGATTGAAAGGCCGAGCCCGGTGCCGCTGCTCTTGGTCGTAAAGTTCGGAACAAACAGTTTGTCCAAATCCTCGTCACTGACTCCCGTGCCGTTGTCGTCCACAACAATGTCATAGTAGCCGTCCTCGGTGCTGTTCCTCAGGCTTATCAGAATCCTTCCGTACTCCGGCTCCACGCCTGCGGCCTCCTGGGCTTCCTGCCTTATCCCTATGGCTTGTATCGCGTTGGTTATCAGGTTGATGAATATCCTCACCAGCTGTGATTGAGGAGCCATCACCCGCGCGTCAGCAAGGCCTATGTAGGTGATTCCCACATTGTCCCTATTGTCGAACATGAACGTCTGCTCCGACAGCATCTTGTCCAGATTCACCTCAGTAGCCTGCTCCCCGTAGAGCTTCGCGATTGCCGAGAATCCGCTCGCCGTATCCGCAAGTACATCGATGTGCTCCAGAATCACTTTTGCCGTATCATCGAACTTTGCGTCCCAGTCCGGGCTCCCGTTTGCCCGCAGCCTCTGCAACTTCTGAATCTTCAGACGGATAGGCGTCAACGAGTTCTTGATTTCGTGCGCAACCTGACGTGCCATCTCGCTCCATGCACTGTCCCTCTCTGCCTTTGCCAGCTGCTTGCTGCTCTCCGCCATAGCGCGTACCATCTTATTGTAGGCCTCCACCAGTCCCGACACCTCATCCTTTCCGTTGTACTCAATCTCCTCAAGGTTGTGGATGTCCATGCTGTCCATCTTCTGGCTCAGACGCATTATGTGACGGAACAGATTGTTTGTCACCACCGAACTCAGCCATATAGACAGCAGCACAAGCATGAAGAACAGGCATACGATAAGACTTGCGTGCATCACAGCCTCGCGGTTGAATCCGTAGTCCTCGTCCGTATAAGGACAGTTTACAATCGCAAGCATGTCCCCGTGCGCATTGAAAATCGGTGCATAGAGCGCGTAGTAGCTCTTTCTTGCCAGTTCCTCCTTGTGGATGAAATATCTCTGGCTCTGCTTCGTTATGCTGTAGTAGGCGTCCTGGTTTAGTCGGCTTCCAACAGCCATTCTCTCAAAGACTTCCGGCGCTGTGCTGACAAAGACTTTTCCGGAAGGAGTGTAGAGCGTGATGTCCGACCGCGTCACCTGCCCGACCTCAGAAAGGCTGCCGTAGAACTGCGGTGTCTGGAGTTCGGAGATGGAGTTCACATGCTGGCAGCGCTTTTCTAAAAGTGCCTGGACCGTGTTGATTTTATTCGACATCAGCCTGAGCATATTACTTTCGTTTCGGTCGTAGACGAACATCACGCTGACGACAGATATTACCGTAAGTGTCAGAATTAACGATATGATAACCAGGAAGTTGATTTTTGCACGCAGGTAATTTCTCCTTGAGATTTTCGGCCGTCTCTCTTGTCGTATGAGATATATGAAAAAGAAGGAAATGAGAAACATGAACGAAAATGTCGTGAAATATGACGTCGCCTTGCGTGTCGGGCGGGATATTACCGTGAGTTTGTGTGCACCTATGCGCGAACAATAGTGATTATACCCCTTGAAACGGAAGAAGTCGTGTCCGTCCGTTCCGAAATTAAGCTGCGCTATGTGGTCGGTCTCAGTCGGATACGGGTAGTCTCCGCGGAATGACTTGAGGCGGTTGTCATGATATTTTGCATACGAATAATAGGCCGGTATGCCGGTTTCTCCGAGACCTGCTGTTCGTGGCAGAAGGCTGCGATTGCCGTAGAGGTCAGTTTCGCGGTTGTTTGAGATTCGGATCATCATTCGGGCAATCCCCTGTTCTCCAAGAGGATAGACGAACACTCCGACATATCCGTTGAAGCCGTCCCCATTGTCGCAGTAGAAAAAGTGCGAGTTCTCGTAAATCCGCGTGCCGGTGGCGATTACCTCGTCGAAGATTCTCCGTCCCGCCCTGTCTCCGTCTCCAACGACCATTACATTGACATCATGCGACTGTGCCGCGCGCCAAAGGAAGGTCTCCGTAACACGGTTGCGTATAGGACGGTCGCTGTTTGGCATTGCAATGAGTGAGGATATGACCGGGTCGTTGTCAATCCCGTCCTCGACGCTGAGCAGCTGGATTTCGAGACCAAGGTCACGATCGATGGCAAGCCTGTCAGACCATGTCCAGATTTTTCTCTGCTCTTTCCGGAATCCATAGACCGACGATGTCGCCGTCAGGTAGGCTGCACAGATGAACGAGAAAGCCAGTACCCACCAGATTGACCGCGTGTTGAAGTTTTTCCCGGTGAGTTCAGTAAAGACAATCTTCAGGCTGAAAATCTGGAAGAGCGTCATTATCATCAGCAGGATGAATGAAAGGAAGGTCAGCAGGGAGAACCAGAAATTGCTGTTCCATCGGAAGAACTCCATCGAAAGGCTGGAGTTGAATATTACGCTCTTGTTCGCGATGTGGATGTAGGCGAACGAACCGGCCATCAGAAGCAGCACCCCGAGCCCGTAGATTATGGCGAATGTCTTCGGATGGGCGCTGCTCCGTAGCCTTCGGACGGTTTTCTGCCTCATCAGGAACACGGTCAGCAACAGAAGCGTGAGTAGCGTGTTTATGCTCAGCAGTGCGCCGAGTGAGGACAGCACCGGGCCATCGGCATAGACAAGTGGAGAGAAAAGCGAATAGTCTATGGCCTCGCTCTGAGAAGCCATGAGGTCGCGCGTGACCTTGAACACGGGAACTCCGTCGAGAAGTACAGGAGAGCCGCTGTCCTCGGAAAGCGGGGCTATGTTGTAGTTGCCTCCGACAAGGCGGAGCTTCGGGTTTATCCCGTTTCTTCCGCGTAAGTGCCTCTCTATGAGCGTGTTCTTTATTTCGAGCCCGGCAATTATGAACGTCTCCTCGTCCGCTCTGATGGCCTTGACGAGATACCATTTAGGTCCCATGTTCACATAGCTCAGTTTCGGACCTGCTTTCGCAAGCGGGGAATAGAGTCTGTTCGGCGTGTTCGTGACCCGGGAAAAAATGAGTTTTGATGATATGTCGTCGTTGATTTCCGTGAACTGGTTGCACCATGACTGGAGAGAATCGTTCACATATCTGTAGATGACGATGTCATGCGGCAGGTCCTCGAGGTGCAGAAATACGTCATTAGGGGTGTCTATGGCTCTGGATACATATTTATCCATCAGCCGTACCCGCCTTTCCACATTTCCTCCCACGCGTAGCGCCGCGGCGTCCGTGCTGTAGGGAACTGATTCTATCGCGAGGAAAAGACCCAGCACAATCAGCAGCCCGAGCGAGAACACGAGCCTGAATGTCCTGTCACTTAGATGTACTTTCTTCATGTTTTTTGCAGGCTGCGTTTGTTGTGGCGTAATCGCACGCAGTCGAGGCAAAGTTAATACTTTCTTTGTAATGGCTCAATATTTGCGCAAATAACGATTCAGCTTTATCGTTACAGATTATGGGTTTGAGGACAAGAGTTATGAATTTCGGACTGCTTTCCGCAGTTGTGATGTTTTGCTGCGCCAATGCTTCGGCGCAGAGCGTCATTCCTGTGTCGACGGGCAACGCTGACGGTTTCGATGTCTTCGTACCCATCTCAAGGTATCTTGGCAACGGGGATGCGGAAAAGCTTTCTGCCTGGTTCTCGAACAGCGTTGAAATCACAATTCTCGGAGAATCGAACACATGCTCATGTTCACAGGCCCGCCAGATTCTGAAGTCTTTCTACGCTGCCTACACCCCGAGATCGTTTGATGTGACCCACAAGGCCTCCCAAGGGAATATGAAATACGCCATAGGGGAATTGAAGGCCGGAGGCGAGACGTTTGTGGTCACGGTCTTTCTCTGCATGAAAAATAACTGTTACGACATCCATCAATTGAAAATAGAACGTCTTTAGAAAGGTTTATTGTAGTGAACGAAAGCCCTTCACTTGTGGTCACGGCTCCTGGAGACGCTGATCGCGTCCTGCTCCACACATGCTGCGCTCCTTGTTCGTCAGCAATCATCGAGTGTCTTCTGCACAGCGGCATCCGTCCGACGATATATTATTGCAATCCGAACATATTTCCAGAGGAGGAATACCTCATCCGCAAGAGAGAGTGTACTCGCTATGCCCTCTCGCTCGGCTTGGAGATTGTCGACGCCGACTATGACCACGATGTCTGGCTTTCTGGGATACGCACGCTTGCCGCAGGTTCCGGAGTGACGGACATCGAACATCAGCCGGAGCGAGGAGGACGCTGTCTTCAATGCTTCAAGTACCGGCTTTTGGATTCTGCCCGCTATGCGGCGGAGCACGGCTTTTCCGTCCTCACGACCACCCTTGCTTCGTCCCGATGGAAGTCTCTTGACCAGATTAATGAGGCCGGACGCTGGGCCGTAGCGCAGGTCAATGCGCAGACCGGCTCAGCAGTGCCGCCGACAGTGGACCTTATGCGCATTCAGACACGACCTGATGCTCTTTCAAATGCAGCCCCGCTCATCTGGTGGGAGCAGAACTGGCGCAAGGGAGGTCTTCAAGAGCGCCGCTCCCAACTTATTCGCGAACTCAATTTCTACAACCAGCTCTGGTGCGGCTGCGAGTTCAGCCGCCGATGACATAATCCGTCATCCGGAACAAAAGACTTTTTGGTCACCCTCATTCGTGATGGTAGGGTTCGCCCTTGATGATGGTGAAGGCGCGGTAGAGTTGCTCGACGAAAATTGCCCTGACCATTTGGTGGGAAAAGGTCATCTTCGATAGGGAAATCATTGAATTGCTGCGGTCGTAGACTTCACGACTGAAGCCGTAGGCACCGCCGATAACGAACACGATGTCGCGTGCCGAGCCTCCGGAAATCTTGTTCTCAATCACCGAAGCCCATTCCATGGATGTGAATGTCTTGCCATGTTCGTCCAAAAGGATGACGTCGTCTGTGGAACGTATGTTCTTGAGTATCAGTTCTCCCTCCTTTGTCTTGATCTGTTCCTTGCTCAGCGCGGAGACTTTCTTCAGTTCAGGAATCTCCACCAGGGAGAAGTTTATGTAGTGTCGGAGCCGGTCGATGTATATCTCCATTCCGGCCTTCACCCAGTCCTTGTCGGTCTTCCCGACTGTCAGCAAAGTGATTTTCATTTCTGATTTAGAAGCTGTTTCCTATTGTCGAAGTGAAGATGTCATTTATGATGAGGCCGCTGAGAGTCATGCCGAAGATTGCGGTGACATGGGCGGTGGTGCCGTTAATCTGAGCCTTGGAGCTGCACCATTCGTGGTTGAGCAGCGATTGGTCGCCGGGACCGTCCTGGGACTTCGGGCAGAGGCACTTCTCCGTGCCGCAACTTTGGCAGTGACCGCGGTTCGGAAGAACCTCGTCATCGAATACGCAGAGGAATTTCTTTGAAGGGTAGGTGCCGGCGCGTTTCATCTTCTTGCGCAGCGCCGCTCCGAGCGGGCATCCGCGCACCTTCCAGAACTCTGCCACCTGAACTTTCAGCGGATTAATCTTCAGTGCCGCACCGAGTGAGCAGAAAAACTTGGCCCGGCTTGCCGTGGCGTTGAGAATGAGCTGCACCTTGTCCTTGAGCGAGTCTACGGCGTCCACGACGTAGTCATAGTCATCAAGATTGAACTGCCCGGCGGTCTCGGCGCTGTAAATCTGCTGGATGGCGGTAATTTCCGCTTTGGGATTGATTTCCAACAACCTGTCCTTCATAGCATCCACCTTCACCTGCCCCACTGTCCGGGTGGTCGCCATCAATTGCCGATTCACGTTGGTGATGCAGATGCGGTCCGAGTCCACGATGGTCAGATGTGTGATGCCACTCCTTACCAGTCCTTCCGCACACCAGCTTCCCACTCCTCCGACGCCGAAAATGATGACCCTCGTCTTCGCAAGCGCAGTCATAACGTCATCTCCCACAAGAAGTTCCGTTCTATTGTATATCGCTTTCTCAATAGTGTTCATGTTCCCGAAAAATTATAAAAATTGCGTCATATATACAGGAACGAGCAGGACATCGCCATCCTTTTTCAGGTCTTTTGTATATACCAGATACTTTGAACTTATTCTGTCGGAGTATTTCTCGCAAAACTCATCAAGAGATGTGTGCGACTTGTAGCCGGAAGACTTTACTTCAACAGGGCATATCTTATTGCCTCTGGAAAGCAGAAAGTCGATTTCATAGTTGTGCTTGCCGCTTTCGGTCGGCCATGTGTGGTAGAACAGCTTGTTGCCTGATGCTTTCAGCATCTGGGCCACGACATTCTCATAAACATACCCCAAATCGGCAGACAATTTATTGCTGAGAAGTTTCTGATATATGATATTATCAGTCACTTCATTGTCCCAGAATGCAAGTGTGATGAACAGTCCGGTGTCCCCGATAAACATTTTGTATTGTGATATGTTGGCATGCAGGGATAGTCCCACAGAAGGGTCATTCGCGTGGTATGAGAAATTTACGGCCATGCTGTCTTCCATGTCTTGAATGATTTCTTCCATTTCCGTGCTGTTCTGCCGTCGTCCCAAGACCGACGCGACCTGATAGCGTGCGGCATTTCCGGTCAGCTGTGAAGGCGCGGCCATGAAGAGTCTTGTTGCCTTGCCAGTCGGGTCTATCTTTCTGAAATCGTCGGCATACAGTTCGATGATTTCTCTCTTTATCGAATCAACTGAGCTCAGATTCTTGGTATCCAGAAATGTGTTTACCGCCTGAGGCATTCCACCGACAAGCATATACAGGCGGAAGTCCTGCAGCAGTTTCCGGCTCACGGCGTCACCGATTCCTTTTTTTGAGTCAAACAATTCCTTCATCAGTTGAATTGTGGCATTGTCACCCATTGCCCATCTGAACTCTTCGTAATCCATGGGGAACATATCGATGCGGGTTTCTTCGCTTGGAATTACAATTCCCGTAGTGTTCTTTTTTATGGAGAGGAGAGAACCGGTCTCTATGTAGTCATATCTGTGGTCCTTTACCAAATACTTTATGGCTTCCCTCACTTTGGGTGCTTTCTGTATTTCGTCAAAAATGATGACGGATTTCCTTACCTCCAGTTTGACGTTGTATATGAACTGTAGCTGCATGAAGAAATAGTCCCTGTTGGAGATGTTGTCAATCGCATCATCCAGTCCTTCAGGAATTTCGCCGAAATCAATCTTGATATACGAGGAATATTCCCGCCTTGCGAACTCTTCCGCTATCGTGGATTTCCCCACTCGTCGTGCTCCCTTGATTAACAATGCCGTAGTGCCGTCCTTTTCATTCTTCCACTTTAGCATTTTCTCATATATTTTTCTCTTGAAAACCCGTGTTTCTGCCATAATCTCACAATTTTTGAGGTAATCGCTGGCAAATATAGCGGTTTATTACCAAATCTCACAATTGTTTTCGCGGAATACCTACCCAAATCTCAAAATGTTTGTATTTTTAGAAGGTTTCTTAGTAAAAATTGGGGGAATAACGGGAAAAATTTAATTTTGTACCCTATAAAATTGCGTATGAGAAGAAAGGGGTTATTGATATATTGGCTTGCGTCTGTCTTGCTTTCGTTGGCGGTTGGACTGCCGCTCGGTGCGCAGGAACGTTCTTATATGGAGCAACTGTCTGTTGATGAGGGACTTCCGCATACGGACGTGTCTTCGATTGTGCAGGATAGTGACGGATATATCTGGATTGGGACATATTCCGGGCTGTGCCGCTACGATGGGGTGGATATGACTGTATATGACATGTCGAATTCCATTTTGGAGAGTTCAAGGATACGCTCTTTGCTTCTGGCCGGGAGTCTTCTTTATATAGGCACGGAAAACGGTGGACTGACGGTGTATGATACGCTGCAGGACAAGTTTCTGAAGACGTTGAGTGTGCCAGGAAACTGCGTGAACTCGATGTTTCTCTGCAGATATTTGCTTTCCTTGTTGATTTCGTCAGGAGAAACCACGAAGTTCTGCACGAGATAGCCCGCGCCGTTTCCGATCAGTCCGAGGACGATCATGATGACCGGAACCGTAAACAGACTCTTGTATTTTTTGCGTTTCATGTTGACGATGAACAGGATTGCCGACAATGCAGCCAGCGCGCACAACACGCGATACATCCACAGAGTAATCGTCACATCTGTAAAACCTGCGCCGTATACGGCTCCGGTATGCGCGTGCAGCAGGTCGAACTGCCGCAGGAAAAAGTTTACGCCCAGCATCGCGAAGAAGATAAAGCCCAAAATTGAGATCTTGCCGGAGGCAATCGAAAGCAGCTGCTTGAAATTACCGTCATCAAACTGTTTCTTTCGGTGCAGCGGCTTTGGCTCGAATTTTTTGCCGGTAAAGGCTTCCGCGAACTTG
>OMBG01001668.1_pt1 | contig 9846 bp, 9 predicted proteins | sample 1674251 | NCBI WGS metagenome assembly OMBG01 (sample SAMEA103958153, study PRJEB25191) | human gut metagenome | reverse complement strand
CGCCCTTTTTGACGGTATCGCCCTCTTTGAATTTCCACTCCTCGATGGTGCCTTCCGTCATGGTCAGGCCCATCTTGGGCATCAATACTTCGGTTGCCATAGGAATACTTCCTTTCCTTAGTTTCAGTCCGGTATAAGAGGATGCGTAAGCGGGCGGGGAGCGTCTGCCCCCGCCCGCCCTGTATCAGATCAGAAGCAGATAGGGATTCTCCAGAAGCTCTGCCATGCGCTTCAGGAACTTGGCGGCCATCACGCCGTCGATCACGCGGTGATCGGCCGTCAGGCTCAGGTTCATCATGGGGCGGATCACGATCTCGCCGTTGCGGACAACAGGCGTATCCACCATGTCGCACACGCCCAGGATCGCCAGCTCAGGCTGATTGATAATGGGCGAGAAGCTGGTGATGCCGTAGGGCCCCAGGCTGGAGATGGTAAACGTACCACCGGTCATATCCTCCATGCCAAGTTTGCCGGAGCGGGTGGCCTCGATCAGCGCCTCCGTCTCCTTGGCGATCTGCGCCAGGCTCTTGGTGTCGCAGCTCTTGACGTTTGGCACGATCAGTCCGTCGCCCTTGGCCACCGCCAGACCGACATTGGCATGGCGGTGACGGGTCAGCATATTGTCGGCAAAGCTGGCGTTCACATCGGGGAACTCCATCAGGGTCTGGGCTGCCACCTTCATCAGAATGTGATTGAAGGTCAGCTTGATCCCCTGCTCCTTCAGGGTATCCTTCAAGCGACTGCGCAGTTCCTTCATAGCGCTGGCATCCACCGGACGGGTATAGGTCACGCGGGGAGAAGTCGTCCAAGATGCGGCCATATTGGCAGCGATGCTGCGGCGCAGCGCGTTCACCTTTACCGGCGGCAGGTCGTTGCTCTCGCAGCTCTCGCAGGCGGCTGTCTCGGCGGCAGCGGGTGCGCCCACACCGGCGGCGGCCAGCACATCGGCCTTCATCACGCGGCCCTGCACATTCAGCTTGGAGGTATCCACGCCCAACTCAGCAGCCAGCTTGGCCGCCATGGGGCTGGTCTTGGGTCCGGCCACGAAGCTCTCCACATCCTTGGCCACCACAACCCCGCCGGGGCCGGTGCCGGGGATGTCGTGCAGGTCATAGCCCTTGTCCTTGGCCAGCTTCTTGGCGCGGGGGGTCGCCAACACATAGGCGCCGTGGTTTGCCTTGGCGGCAGGCGCAGCGACGGCGGCAGCGGCGGCAGCGGGAGCCGCGGCAGGAGCGGCAGCGGGTGCGGCAGCGGCAGAGCCGCCGGGCACGGCCTCGCCGGCCTCGCCGATGTAGGCGATCACGCTCTTGCAGGGGCCGGTCTCACCCTCCGGCAGGAGGATCTTCAGCAGAACGCCGTCGGTATCGCATTCCACGTCGTTGGTCAGCTTATCGGTGGCCACGGAGAACAGGATATCACCTTTCTTGACCGTGTCACCCTCTTTGAACTTCCATTCCTCGATGGTGCCTTCCGTCATGGTCAGGCCCATCTTGGGCATCAATACTTCAGTTGCCATATCGTATACTCCTTACTCCGGCAGGGCTCAAAACATACCCTTGATACCTTCAGCAACCTTCTCCGGCGTAATGCGCACCATGTCCTCCAGACTCTTGGCGAAGGGGATCGGGCAGAACGGCGCACCGAAGCGCAGAACGGGGGCATCCAGCTCCATCAGAAGCTCCTCCGCGGCCACAGCGGCGATCTCAGCACCGACGCCGCCCTGCTTGACGGCCTCATGGCAGACGCACAGGCGATGGGTCTTCTTCACAGACTCGAACACCGTCTCACGGTCCCAGGGAGACAGGGTGATGAGGTCGATGACCTCGGCCTCGATGCCCTCCTTGGCCAGCAGCTCGGCAGCTCCCTTGGCAGCCTTCATGCCGATGGAGTAGGAAACGATGGTCACGTCCTTGCCGGGGCGGACGACCTTGGCCTTACCGATGGTGTAGGGCTCCTCATCCGCCAGCTCGGGCATCTCGCCTTTTTCCTTGTAGAGGATCTTGTTCTCGAAGTACAGGACGGGGTCGTCGGACTCAATGGAGGCCTTCAGCACCATCTTGGCATCATAGGGATTGGAGGGGGTGACCACCACAACACCAGGGATGTGGATGAAGAACGCCTCCAGAGACTGGGAATGCTGGGCAGCGCCGCCGAAGGTCATACCGTCGGGCGCACGCATGACCAGAGGCACCTTGGTCTGGCCGCCGAACATATAGCGGGCCTTGGCCATCTGGTTCAGGATCTCATCCATGCAGACGCCGACGAAGTCCGCGAAGTGCATATCCACCACGGGACGGGCGCCCACCATGGCCGCGCCGACGCCGCCGCCGATAATGAACGTCTCGGAGATGGGGCTGTCGATGACACGGCCGGGGAACTCCTGGCTCAGGCCCTTGAACTGGCCGAACACGCCGCCCTGACGGGCGATATCCTCACCGATGACATAGACCTTATCGTCTTTCTTCATTTCCTCGGCCATCGCCTCCAGCGTGGCCTGTGCAAACGTCAATTTACGCATGATTCCTACCTCCTTCAGTCAGCATAGACAAACTTCATGTACTCGGACGCATCGGGCTGCTTGCTGTCCATGGCAAACTCCTTGGCAGCCTTGATCTTGGCGTCCACCTTGGCGTCGATCTCGTCGCACTCGGCGGAGGTCACCAGATTGTTCATGGACTCGGCCATCTTCTCACGGAACTTCTTCAGAGGATCGGTGTCGTGGAAGATCTTCATAGTCTCCTCCTTGCTGCGGTACAGCTCGGGGTCGCCCACGAAGTGACCTTCGATACGGTAGGTCTTGCACTCGATCATGGTGGGGCCTTCGCCGGCGCGGGCGCGCTCCACAGCGGCCTTGGCGGCCTCATAGACGGCAAAGGGATCCTGGCCGTTCACCACGACGCCGGGGATGTGATAGCCGGCGGCGCGGTCGGAGATGTTCTCCACGTTGCAGGTGGTGCGGTAGGGGGTGGTGGAGGCCCAGCAGTTCATCTCATTGACAAAGATGACCGGAAGCTTCCATGCGGAGGCGGCGTTCATGGCCTCGTGGAACGTGCCGCGGTTGCTGGCGCCATCGCCAAAGAACACCACGGCCACCTGATCGGTCTTCAGAACGTTCTTGAATGCCAGCGCTGCGCCGGTAGCCAGATTGTAGCCGCCGCCCACAACGCCGTTGGCGCCCAGCATACCGATGGAGAAGTCCGCGATATGCATGGAGCCGCCGCGGCCCTTGCACAGGCCCGTCTCCTTGCCGAAGATCTCCGCCATCATGCGGTTGACGTCGGCGCCCTTGGCCACGCAGTGGCCGTGACCGCGGTGGGTGGATTCGATCACGTCGTCGTCCCGCAGCGCGGCGCACACGCCGGTAGCGATGGCCTCCTCACCGATGTAGGAATGGGTAAAGCCGGGGATCTCGCCGGCGAGGAAGTCATGCTTGACGCACTCCTCGAACTTACGGATGGTGCACATGGTTTCATAGAGCTTAGCGGCAAACTCTTTCGTGTAAACTGCATTATTAGGCATAATGATCATGCTCCTTTCTCAACATTCAGGATATTGCAGCCTGTGATGCCCTGCCGGGTGAAATAGGACGGGGCGCACTCAGCTATCTGCGTCGTGCGCCCCAGGAGAGACGCCGGTTCGAACTCACAGGGTCTCGGCGCCGTCGGGAGCGGAACCCACGGTGACGCCCATTTTTTCCTCGTAGTACTTGACCATAGCGGCCTGATCGTCGTCGATATGGCCGTTGTCGTTCATCCAGTCCATCACATGGAGGACCACGTCCGTCATGGGCAGGTCGACGCCCAGCTTGTGCGCGTAGTGCTTGGCGTTGAGGATGTCCTTGCGGTGGACGGCGATACGCGCGCCCGGCTCATAGTCGCGGTGGATGATCTTGGGAACCTTGTTTTCATACATGGGGCCGCCCACGAAGCCACAGCGCGTCGCCTCGAAGGTGGTCTGCAGGTCGATGCCCGCCTTGGCGGCGAAGGCGTAGCCCTCGCACATGGCCACCAGCTCCGCGCCGCCGATCAGGTTGTTGACCAGCTTCGTGACACTGCCGCTGCCGCTGCCGCCGGTATAGATGGGGTGTCCCATGCAGGCCAGCAGAGGTTCCGCTCTGTCAAATGCCTCCTTCTCGCCGCCGGCCATCATGGCCAGCGTACCGGCAATCGCCATGGGATTACCGCCGGAGACGGGGCAGTCCAGCAGGAACATACCGGCATCCAGCGCCTTCTTGTGCAGATCCAGCACGATATCCGGCGCGGTGGAGCTGAGGTCGATGATGATGTTGCCGGGTTTCCCCAGTTCGATCGCACGCTCCACCGAATGAATGATGATGGGGTGTGTGGGCAGGATCTGCATCACCACGTCGCAGGTGCGGTAAATGTCATCGGGATCGGAGGTAACTTCGCCGCCGAAATCCTTGAATTCCGCCAGTCGAGCCTCCGCCACATCGTAGCCCAGAACGGGGCAGCCGCATTTCTTCACGACATTCTTGGCCATGGGCAGGCCCATAACGCCAAGGCCCAAAAATCCGATCTTCATGATAATTTCATCTCATTTCATCTGAAATTTGCTCAGTGAATCAGCCAAAGGGTAAAGCTCGGCCAGTAGGTCACCAGAATCAGTATCACCATCGAGATGGCGAAGAATGGCAGGATCGCCTTAAATGTACCTCCAACAGACGTCTTGCCCAGCTTACAGCCCAGCAGCAGGGACACGCCCACCGGCGGGGTGATGCAGCCGATATAGATGTTGATGGCGGACATGACGCCGAACTGCAGCAGGTCGATGCCGAAGGACTTCACCAGCGTCAGCAGCAGCGGCACCATCATCACGATGATGCAGTTGCCTTCCATCAGGCAGCCGAGGATCAGGAAGATCACGTTGATGATCAGCAGCACCACAAAGCGGCTGCTCGTGATCGAGGTGACGAACTCCATGAACAGCTGGGGCATCTGGGAGGAGGTGACCACATAGGCCGTTGCCTTGGACATACCCACCAGGATCATGATGGCCGCGATGGACACGGCGGAGTCGCCCAGAATCTTCAGCAGATCCTTGAAGGTGATGGTCTTGTAGATAAACAGGGACACGATGGCGGAGTACAGGCAGGAGACGGCGGCCGCTTCGGTAACGGTGGTGGCGCCGGAGAAGATCAGGCCCAGCACGATGACCGGCAGCAGCAGCGCCCAGATGGCGTCCAGCATGATCTTGCCGGCTTCCTTGGCGGTCTTCTTGGGCTGCTTGGGCAGATTCTTCTTCTTGCCGTACCACAGGGTGTAGGCCAGGAAAGCCACCGTGCAGAGAATGGCCGGCGTCAGCGTAGCCAGAAACAGCTTTTGGACGGAGGCCTCCGTCAGTCCGGCGTACACGATCAGCGTGATGGACGGTGGGATCATGGGGCCCAACAGGGACGCCGCGGATGCCAGCGCCGCAGAGTAGTCGGGATCGTAGCCCTCGTCCTTCATGGCGGGGATGGTCATACCGCCGATGGCGGCCACGGTAGCCACGGCGGAGCCGGAGATGGCGCCGAACAGGGCGGAGGCCAGCACGGTCACGGAGCCCAGTGCGCCGCGGACGCGGCCCAGCAGGACATTTGCCACGCCGATCAGCTTCTGTGTGATGCCCCGGGCCATCAGGTTGCCCGCCAGGATGAAGAACGGGATACTCAGCAGAGAGGGCGAGTTCAAACCGAGGAAGGTCTTCTGCGCCATGGTCTCCAGCGGGAAGCCGCCGAACCACATGGCCAGCATGGTGCCGGCTGCGATGGCCTCAAAGATGGGAAGGCCGAGGAAGGCCAACACGATCAGGACGATAAATACGATCAGACCAGCGTTCATTCAGCGTCTCCTCCCTTCTCTCTGCCGGGCAGCGCAGGCAGCTCGCCGCCGTGGGCGAAGCCCACCAGATTTCGTGCGACGATCTCAATAGAGTACAGTATCAGAATGGCGGAACCGATGGGGAACGCCATATAGATATCCTTCATGGTGATGGGCAGTGTTACGGAACGAGCCGTGGCGTGATTGACCATCAGACTGACGGAGTAATAGGCAAAAATCGCCATGATCACGATGGTCACGACAGACCAGATGGCCGCCATCAGGCAGCGCATTTTGGGCTTGTACAGCCGGGTCAGGAAGTCCACCTGCAGGTGGCTGTCGCTGCGGCTGGCAATGCCCAGGCCCAGCATGATGCTGAAAATAGAGATATAGAGCGTCAGCTCCTCCGCCCAGGGCTTTGCGTCCGAAAAAATATAGCGGCAGATCACGTTGTAGATCATGATAATGACCATAGATGCCAGCAGGATAATCAGGATCGCTCTGAGTATCTTGGTCAGAACATCCAAAAACTTGGAATATGCATTCAGGACTTTCACAAAATTCCTCCTTTACACTTACACGTCCGGAAGCGTCCGGTGGGGGGTGGGCAGGGTGGGGAGGCTCCCCACCCTGCCCCAGAAAATGGCGCCTTACTTGGCGGGATCGGCGTCCAGGATCATGTTGTAGTATTCCAGCAGATTGGGATAGTTCTGCTCCACGAAGCCGTCCATGGCATCCTGCCACTCCTGCAGATCGACCTCATAGATGGTGGCGCCGGCGTCCACAAACACCTGCTTGCTGGACTCCGCGCTGTCAACGATCAGCTGGGTGCAGAGCTTGCCGGCCTCCACAGCAGCCTCCTCAATGGCGGCCTGGTACTCGGCGGGCATGCTGCTGAACAGTCTCTGATCCATGATGAAGGTGGTCATGGAGTAGACGTGGTTGGTCTCGGTCACGTAGTCGCAGACCTCCTGCAGGGACAGACCCACGCAGGTGGGATAAGCGTTCTCCTGTGCCTGCACGGTGTTCTGCTGCAGGGCGGTGAAGATCTCAGAGCCGGCCAGCGGGGTGGTGGAAGCGCCCAGCCAATCCCAGGTCTTCAGGTACACGTCGATGGTCGGGACGCGGATCTTCAGGCCCTTCACATCGGCCAGACTCTTGATGGGGGTGTTGGAGGTGACAACGCGGATGCCCTGCAGGCCGCAGCCCATGATCTTCAGGCCGGTGGCGTCGCCCAGATCGTTGCGGATCTTCTCGCCCACTTCGCCTTCCCAAACGGCCTTGAAGTGGTCAACGCCGGAATACATGTAGGGCAGCGCCTCGACGTTGGCCAGCTCGTTCCAGGTGGACAGGTTGGACATGGAGTCATACACGATGTCGCAGGCGCGCATGCTCAGGCCCTCCAGGCAGTCGGACGTAACGCCCAGAGAAGAGCTGGGGTACAGCTCAAACGTGACCTTTCCGTCAGTCTTGGCCTCGACCATCTCCACGAACTTCTCGGCGGAAGCATAGACGGGGTCGGTGGCGGCAACAGACAGGTGCATCTTCAGCGTATAGGTGTCCGAGGTCTCAAATTTCGAGTTTCCAGCGTTTCCCTGGCCGCCGCAGCCAACCAGGAGCGCTGCCGTCATGACCAGTGCCATGACCAGTGCGATGGTCTTTTTCATTACAGTTTCCTCCTCTTTATTTTGCAAATACTATTTGCGTGAAAGCCTCCGGCCGGGGACGGCGGAAGCTGACACTTACTCAACCGTTCATCAGCATACCGCCGTCGCAGTTCAGGTTCTCGCCCTGCACGAAGCTGGCGGCGTCAGACGCCAGAAACAGCACGCCGTTGGCTACCTCCTCCGGCGCGGCGGCGCGGTGGAGATTCATGGCAGCCAGCACCTTGGCCTCCTTCTCGCCGGTAAGACGGGTGGCCACCAGCGGGGTCTTGGTGTAGGCGGGGCACAGGCTGTTGCAGTAGATGTTCTTCTCGGAGCCGGCCTTGGCCACGCTCTTTGTCAGGGAGATCACGCCGGCCTTGGCCGCGGCATACGCGGCCGTGCCCAGATAGCCGCCGCCCACCTTGCCGGCGATGGAGGCCACGTTCACGATGCGTCCGCCGCCGATCTCAGCCATGTGGCGGAAGCAGACCTGACAGGCCAGAAATACCGCCGTCAGATCCACGGCGAGGATCTTGTTCCACTGCTCCAGCGGCAGATCCTGAAAATCATCGGTGTTCACGATGCCCGCGTTGTTGATCAGGACATCCACATGCTTCTCGTCCGCAATGATCTGCTCGAACACGCGCACCACCTGTCCGGCGTCCGCCAGATCCACCGCGTAGAACGCGGCGTTGCCCAGCTCGCGGCACGTCTCCTCACCGGTAACGGGGTTGATGTCCACGATGACGGCTCTGCCGCCCATCGCCACGAACTGCTCGGCAATGGCCTTGCCGATGCCCTGCGCGCCACCGGTAATAATGCCGGTCTTACCATGAAAGGAAACATTTTGCAGCAACATTTGTCGCTCTCCTCCTCAACAAGAAATGGGCAAATACGCTTATAGGTATTACCAATTACATAGTTCATGATAATCTACGACGTCGTTTGTGTCAATACGGCAAAAGCTCACAATATTTTTTGTGAACAATTGTATGCTTTGCCAGCTTTTCGGGTTTTATGGAATCAGCTGTCAAAAAAACAGTGCTATACGGCCTTTCTTTCCTTTTCAGACACACGGCATCTCACTAAGAGGATTGTTTTTCACTCAAAAATTGTAAAAAAACTTGACATAATGGTCAAGCCATTTTATACTATGTATAGAACACATTAAAAAACAGCGAGTGAGGTGAGTCACATTTCGAGCGATAAAACGGCATTTGCACCCGCTAAGACGAAGCGGGCCTGCGAGGTAATCTACGACCAGATCTACGACAAGATCGTGCGTGGCGAGCTGGAGGCCGGCGACAGGCTGCCGCCGGAACGTGTCCTTGCAGAACAATTTCAGCGGAGCCGCCCCAGTGTCCGGGAGGCACTGCGTATGCTCCAGCAGAACGGCCTGATCCGCATCGACATCGGCAGTGCGGGCGGCTCCATTGTGCAGGGCTTCTCCGTTGCTGGTTTGGAAAAGAACCTGAAGGATCTGATCGACAGCGGTGTTTTCAGCCTACAGGAGCTGAAGGACTATCGCATCATCAACGACATGGGCTGTGCCCGTCTTGCCGCGCGGAATCGGACGGCGAAGGATATTGCCGCATTGGAAAAGAACATCGCGCGTTACGGCGCCAGCGTTGCCGACATTGAAGCCCTCCATCGGATCGACGAGGAGTTCCACGCCATTCTGGCTACCGCCAGTCATAACGCCATGGCCATCGCGGTAAACAGTGCCATCACGGAGATCATTGTCACCTATTTCTGGAACCAAGCCAAAGAGTTTTCTGAGCAGAAGATCCTGCGTATCAATCAGATGGCTTTCGAGGCGCACGCGGCGCTGGCCAAGGCTGTCATTGCCGGCGATGATGTGGACGCGGAAAAGCAGATGCAGCGCGTTAACCGTGCTTTCCACGATGCCACACAATGAAGACAAGACCGCATAATCTTCCCACTCGGATATACGAATGGGAAGGTTATGCTGTCTTCTCCCGTATGTAAGCATCAAACCTCCCCGCATATAAAAAGGCCGCCATCTCAACGAGCTGCTGCTCACCGAGATGGCGGTCTTTCATTTATGAGGCATATAGGTCATTCGCACTACTACAGCGGTTGCCGCCTCCGAGGTACCACTCCATTCCAAAGCCACAGCGCTCTATGGAGTGAACTGCTCTCGATCACGTAAACCGCGCTTTGCTTGAGATACCCGTACTCGCCCATCCGAATCGTCTATGGCATATTCCGGCCGGTCGTTACCACCTACGATTCCCACCCCTGGCGTTTAGCCAAATCGCTCATCGCAAAACAGAATCTCTCCCACGGTGCCAATGTTATCAGTAACGGCGACCCGTTGGAGATCTACACCACAAGGGATGGCGAGGTCATCTTCAAGA
>OMBG01001664.1_pt1 | contig 9861 bp, 13 predicted proteins | sample 1674251 | NCBI WGS metagenome assembly OMBG01 (sample SAMEA103958153, study PRJEB25191) | human gut metagenome | reverse complement strand
CCACAGACCGTCAGCACCATACCAGTTGCGATCCGGCTCGCTTTCTATCGAGTTGTCGTACGTGATGGTGTTCATGCTTTCCTTCTCACCGATGAGCACCTCGTAGCCTACATAGAGGTCTTCAGTGCCCTTGATGGTGTAAGGAATCTCCAGTTGGCAGCGGTTCCATCCCTCTTCCCATTCCGTTGTGGACGACGCAGCCACCACAGCGTCCGGATTCTCGATATCGGTGGATACGAACACGCGTACAGACGAACCCTGCTTGGGCTCCACACCGAAGTCGACATACTTGATCTGACATCCCTTATACTTCTTGGTGACGCTCGGCGAGAAGTGTGCAGCAGCATGTACCTGGTGAGCATAGACATCGTCAGCGCTACGCTGCACCTGCATGGTCTGTCCCCACTGAGTCTTACACCATCCAAGGATGAAGTTGTTCTCCTTAGCCTGCTGCTGAGCCATCAGTCCGGTAAGCGGAGCTGCGGCAAGCGCTGCGGCAAGAGCGATTTTTCTAAATGATTTCATTGTTGCTTTATGATTTTATTATTAGAGTCACTTTACGTAAAGAGAGGGATGGCCAAACGTAAGCCATAAGGAAGCGATATCCCGCTGACTGCATTTTGCCACCCCTCCAGAGAGTGATAATTTATATCTAATTACTTAACTACAATCTTCTTTCCACCCTGGATGTAGATGCCAGCCTTGAGCAGCTTGGTGCTGTTGCCGACATACTGTCCGTTGAGGTTGTAGACTGGAGCATTCTCGTTATTCTCCTCAGATACGTTGATATCCTTAATGCCTACATACTTGTCGAATGCCATGTAGAGCACCGGAACCTGATCCTCTGCCCAGCAGTTGGTGCCGTTGTACGGAGTGTTCTGCGACTCGTGCATAGAGCGGTATGTACCTCCCTCTGCGTTGAATGTGCGCCATGAGCAACCGAACATTGCAGGACGTTTACCAGAACGGAATGTCACGATGCAGAGGCTCTGAGTGTTGTCATACTCGAACGGTGTGTCAAGGTCGAACGAGATGATGTTCTTCTGACCAGGTACGAAGTAGTTGGTGCCGTCGTAAACGAGAGTCATGTCCTCGATAGAGATAGGACCGTCCTCGCACTCGCGCTCCTTGGTATTCTTCATATAGATCTGGATGCTCTGCTCCTCAGAAGTCTCGTCGAAGTTAGCGTCATACTCGAAGCCGATACGCATGAGCTTAGAACCCGGAGTGGCATTGATTTCCTCAGGATAGTAAAGCATGAGCGACTGGTCGTTGCTGCCGTAGCACTCGAACGGAGCGTGTGTGTTGACCCACTCTGTAGCAGGATCAGTAACCACGTTTGTCCAAGGAGTAGAAGCAGAAGCCTCACATGTTACGCTTACGGTGTTGGTCTTGTTGTTGCCCAACTCCTGGTCGCCTTCCATTTCCACAGTAGCGAAGATATTGAATGTACCCTCGAGAGTCGGAGTATACTTCATCTCTACGCTTACAGTGTCGCCTGCAGCGATTTCGGGGAGCCACTTGTTGTAGCCGATCTGTGTAAGACCATTGCCGGTATCGAGCATTACACGAGCCACGTAGCTGTTCTTCTCAATCTTGTTCTTGCCGAGGTTAGCCACCTTAACGGTTGCTGTGTTCTCGTAGTCAGTGATAGCATCCGAAGATGTTGTCATAGAGATGGCAGCGATGTCGTTGTCGAATATCTCTGAAACATTCAGATTATACAAGCAGAATACGTCAGCGTCCTCTGTCTTTACGTTGAAGCCGAAGTGATAAACGCCGTCCTCTGTCGGAGTGAATGTATCGGTGTAAGTGCGCTTGTTGTAGTTGTTTTATTGTTGTTGTATACCCCCAATAGTCCGATTGCCGATGTCATTACAAGATTCGAATATCTCGAAGAAGACGGTGGAAATGGTCGAGTTGATATATATGAAGATGTCTGTGACGCGTTTAAAAATCAATCGATGCTTAATAAAGTATTTGGAAGTGGCTTTAGAGCTGTTCAAAATACACTTTTTTCCCAATATGGGTATTCCGGATATATCAGTGCTCATAACGATTTTTTAGAAGTTTTGTATGATTATGGATGGATAGGCTTTTTCTTATATATTTTTCTTCATCTCCTTCTTATACATCGATGTATAATTCTTTTTAAACAAAGAAGTTCTTTATTTATACCATATGCAATTTCGTATTATACTTTTTTAGTGATGTCGCTCGTTAGCCATTTAATGATATATCCATCATATTTTTTAATTTTAGTCGCGTTTTGGGCTTATGCGGAGTGTAAAGTATGTAAACTTTAAATGACTTGAATTCTATGCCAATGAATAATATTTCTTCACGTAAACATCTCTCGTTCTATATCTATGCCGACAGAATGATGAATCGTGGATATTTTAGAGTGCCATTCAGACAGAAGTTGGTTAATTTATTCTGTCCTGATTATATTATGCTGTTTCTCAATGCAATGAGACGCGTACAGTTCTATTCTCATAGGGGGGGGAATTTTACTATATTACAACAAGATGAGATATTTTAGACTCTCTCGTATGCTTGGTTTCAGTATCGGTTATGATGTATTTGACTATGCTCTTGTAATTCCTCATTATGGAACAATCGTTGTCGGGAATAAAAATCGGATCGGACCTTATGCTATACTGCATACATCAACTTGTATTACTGATGCATGTCGTAAAATAGGAAAAGGTATTAGTCTATCTACTGGAGCGAAAATAACTGGAGGGGGGGGGAGATCTTGGGAGACAATGTCGTTGTCGCAGCTAATTCTGTTGTAACAGAATCATTCCCAGAAGGTAATGTATTGATTGTTGGAATGCCAGCCACTATAAAGAAGTCTCTGCCTGATTGGTATTCTTCGCTGTCAATGGAGACTAAAAGGCGTGTGGATGCAATAGAAAGTTTGAAAGATGAAATGGGAATCAAAGAATAAAGAAGCGCGGTTCTACATAGTATGTAATGCTTATGTGCCTGACGTTGCTTTTACAAACAGAGTCTTGAGTTTCGTGAGAGGGTTCTCGGAACTGGGAGTTGAGACTGAAGTTATTTTCCTGGTGCCAGATGGCAGTAGAAGTGTCGTTAAGGACGTATATCCGCACATTACTTTCAAATATATGTGGGCGAGAATGCCATTGTCGAATCGTTTCATTAACAAGTTGGCTGAGGAATATTATGGATGGAAATTCGCGCGGAGTTTGAGAACTGGGGATGTTGTTTATCTTACTAACTTTGGCAATGTTTTCTTTAAGGTGTTGCGTCGTAAGGGGATCAAAGTTTTTCATGAAAAGACAGAACATCCGGATGTATATTGTTTTAAGGGATTTAATTTGTCAAAGTATAAGAGAGAAGTCCACAGAGTTGACTGCATGTTCGTGATTTCTACGGCATTGAAGGAGTATTATATGTCGCTTGGTATTCTGGAGGAGAATATTGTCGTATTGAACATGACTGTTGATAGTAATCGTTTTGAGGGGTTGAGAAAACAACGGTCAGAACCATATATCGCATATTGCGGAACAGCATCAAACAATAAGGATGGCGTAGATGAACTTATAAAGGCGTTCGCTATCGTACATAAAACACATCCCGAAGTTAAACTCTATATCATAGGGAATATTCCTCAAAAGAAGGACATATCTGGAAATTTGAAGCTGATAGAAAGTTTGAATTTGAAGAATTCAATAGTTTTTACAGGTGTTGTTACAGCAGCGGATATTCCACAGATTCTTAAGAATGCTGTCGTCTTGGCTCTTGATCGACCAGATTCATTACAGGCGCAATGTGGCTTTCCTACAAAACTTGGAGAGTATCTGCTTACAGAAAATCCAGTAGTCGTTACAAAGGTTGGTGACATCCCAATTTTCTTGAAAGATGGGGAATCGGCGCTATTGGCGGAAGAACGTAATCCACAGGAGTTCGCATCTAAAATTATATGGGCTTTAGATCATTCTGATGCGGCGGCAGAGATTGGTAAGAAAGGTGCAGAAGTGGCACTTGAAAAATTTAATTATTTGACAGAAACAAAGAAAATCTTGAGTAGACTACAACGTTATAAAATCTGACATTATGCAAGTTACCGTATTTACTCCGTCCTTTAATCAAGCCATACTCTACCAAGAGTTTATAAAAGTCTACTGGCGCAAACCAATAAAGATTTTGAGTGGATAATTGTGGATGATGGTTCAACAGATAATACTGTATATCTGGTAAATAAGTGGCAATCGGAAAATTTACTGGATATATGTTTTGTAAGGCAGACTAATAAGGGGAAATTTACTACACTTATTGAAACAATTGAGCGGGCCAAAGGTGAGTGGTTTCTTATTGCGGACTCTGATGACGAGTTTGAAGCAAACACTATAGATGTTTTCTTAAATACATACAGTCGTATACCGCAAGATGTCCGAAACCAAGTTTCTGGAGTTTCCTGTCTAGTTAAAGATTCTTCTACAGGACGAGTGGTGGGTGATTTATATCCCATACCTGAAGGAGAAGCATATCTCATATCGGATGTAAATGAAATTTCCTTTAAGTTTGGAATTAAAGGAGAAAAATGGGGAATTTTGAAAACCTCTGTCTTGAAAGAATTTGTCGGGAATCTGCCCGATTTGGAAAATTCCAAATATATTGGAGAAAATATCCTTTGGATTCCAATCGCTAGTAAGTATAAGACTGTTTTTATCAATGTGCCGCTGAGAATCTACTTCCAAGGAACAAGTGGAACATTAAGTAGCAGGAATATTGCTGGACGTTATCCGCTCGGAGCATGGATTACAGAACGAACCATACTCCCATATACAAGCAAATACTTTTTGAAGCAGCCGATAGCAATATTAAAGTCTGTAATCAAATTGAATTATGCTGCGATTGCTGCTGGCAAGTCTTTATCTAAAACAATCAAAGGCTATAAGCCGTTTCTCAAGGCTCTCGTCTTTGTGACTAGGCCATTAGCCTACCTTGTATTACTGAAGTTTCCAATTAATGACAGAGGCTTGCGAATATGAAGGGTTTTTGTGTCAATGATCTCAGTGTGTATCGTTCGAGTCTGATGGGTGTTGGTACACTATTGGTAATATTTGGCCATTCGGCAGGCAATGGTGTGATAATGCCTGCTTGGATGGAGGCATTATGTGGCTTGTCATCAGTGGGAGTAGATATATTCCTTTTAGTAAGCGGTCTTGGATTGTGGTATTCTTTGCGGAAGATAGAAAACTATTCGTGGGGGGGGATTAGCTTGGTATAGAAGAAGATATGATAGAATATTGATTCCATACCTATTGATTTCAGGCTTTGCAAATGTGCTTGCAGTCGTGAGTGGAGGCAAAAGCATAACAGTTGCTGTTCTGGATATCACTACAATCAATTACTGGCTCTGTCATAGAGGTGCATGGTTTATGGCAATGCTTATCCCTTTTTATGCGATAACTCCATTACATGATTATCTGTGTAAAAAAACTAAAAGACCGTTATTATTAAATTTGGCTGTTGTTGTTTTGATTCTGGGGCTATCATGCGTTACTCTTGAGGTTGAGAATATCTCGATTCAAAGAGTTATTAATAATGTGCGACACGTCCTATTCCATTTACCCGCGTTTTATATTGGGTTCATGCTCGCACCTTTTTCTGAGAGCAAAAAAGAGATAATCTGGATTTGGATAATCGTGATTCCAATAATTGTTGTATTATTCTTGAAAGTCTTAGCAATCGGGTACTGGCCAGGTCTCTTGTTTTTGCCATTGGCTGGGGTTCTGTGTGTGCTATTCCGCCATTCAGGAAGATTCTTGATGCAAATTCTCGATTTCTTTGGCAGAATCTCGCTTGAATCGTATCTTTTTAATGGTGTATTAGGGTCATGGATAATAACATATCTACCAATGATTTATAATTCGCCCTTGAACAAAGGATGTTATCTTCATTATGATTTGGTTGTAGTCATTTGAACGCTTCTGGCTTATACTACTCATGCGCTTTGTGATAAATTGTATTTTAATAGAATAAATGCAAAGAAATTCAAGATTTGAACCCTATGATTTGTTCTATGAACTCGTGCGGCTTTCGTTATGCTGCAAGGAGAAGGACAACCTGGGGCCAGTCGGTTTATCATCTGTTCCAAGTAAAAAGGACTGGCAGTCATTATTTACTCTGGCTAAGAAGCAGGCTTTGGTCGGAGTGTGCCTAATAGGTGTACAGAGACTATATGAGTCCTCTCCGGAGCAGACAGTGAATCTTCCTTCAGATTTATGTTTGCAGTGGGTGGGATTGTCCCTAAATATCAATAGGCGAAATGAACTGCTTAATCAAAGGTGTCTTGAGTTGCAGAGTGATTTGGCCGAAGCTGGTTTCAGAACTTGCATTCTGAAAGGACAGGGAAATTTACAGTATTATCCAGAAGAACTTCGGCTGTGTCGCCAGAGTGGTGATATAGATGTTTGGCTGTGGTGTGATGGCGATTTACGGCAGAGGAGAAAAAGAATTATAGATTATGCTCGAACTTTTACTCCTGATGCTGCAGCATTCTACCATCATGTGGATTGTGGGATATTTGATGATGTTCCCGTGGAACTGCATTATCTGCCTTCGTGGTTCAATAATCCATTTGTAAACAGAAAATTTCTGAGATGGTGCGAAGAGAATGGCCCCAAAGAGACGAAAATAGGTTCTGAGAGAATTGTGTCACCATCTATACGTTTCAATCTCGTATATCAATTGGTACATCTCTATCAACATTTGTTTCTGGAAGGTATCGGCTTACGACAATTGATGGATTACTACATGCTTCTGAATGCTGTAGATTGGACAGATAAACAACAGATTGAGGATGTCGAGCGAACGCTTAAGACCTTGAAATTAGAACGCTTTACATCTGCTGTAATGTGGGTTCTTTCTGAGGTGTTTGGGCTGGAGTCAGAGAAGATGCTGTTTACACCAGATAAAAAAGAAGGAGTTTTTCTTTTATGCGAAATTGAGCAGGCTGGCAATTTCGGTCATCACGATAGGCGCTTGTCCCGAAAGGGAAAAGGATTGACAGACCTGTTCATAATGCACACTAGAAGAAATCTGCACTTCATGGCACATTATTCTGGAGAGTCTCTCTGGAGTCCATTATTTAAATTCTGGCATTGGGGCTGGAGGAGTGTTTGTTTACATTGATTGTCGTATGGATATTAAACATTTTTTTGAAGTCTATTCTCCGAAACGTTTATGGAGAAAGTTCTGGTTAGGCCTGGCACAGTTGCCGATGCTGCCGCAACATAGAGCAATATTGTTAACATTGGGGGGGGTGAATGTAAGTGGTCGGGCGCTGGTCTATGGCGGAGTATTGATTGATACAGTCGCACCAGATAAAATATATATAGGCAATAACGTAGCCATAACAGCAGGAACTAAAATACTGACGCATTATTTGGTTCCCTCTGCAAAAGGCCGTGTGTTTAGACTCGGGGAGGTCCATATTGAAGATGATGTGTTCATCGGTGTAAACACAATTGTCTGTAATTCTGTTACAATAGGGAAAGGTTCTATTGTCGGCGCGGGGAGTGTCGTGACTAAGGATATTCCACCTTACCAATGCTGGGCAGGTAATCCTGCCAGGTTTATCAAAAATAGAGATTTTTAATGAAAGAAATCGTCTCTTTGTTGGTGCCAACAATCGATTCTGGCGGAGCTGAGAAACAAGCTGTTTTATTGGCTACTCATCTGTCACTTCGAACAAAAGTCAATCTGATAGTTTTGTATGGTGAACATACGGAGTATAAAGTAAACTCAGACCAGCTTGAAAACAGTTCGGTGGTGGTGCATAGGCTGGTAGGCAGTATGGCGTCAAAGATGTTGGCTATTGGGAGAATACTAAAAGCTTCCGGTACGGATATTTTATTCTGTTATCTCACGATGCCAGATTTTATAGGTTCTATTTGGGGAAAGATTTTAGGTATATCCGTGTACAATGGTATACGAAATTCACGGTTGCCCAAATATAAATTATGGATAGATAGGTTCTCTCATAATTATTTGGCGACAGGCTCAATCTATAATTGTTATTCTGGGGCTCGGTATTTCAGTCATTCTGGATTCAAAGAAAATAAGAATGTAATTATACCAAATTGTTTTCCTGATATTAGTGAACCAATTGTTCGCGAGAATTCAGTTCTCAAGACAATCATAACTGTGGGGCGCTTTGATCCCCAGAAAGATTATAAGACATTAATTGACAGCGTATCTCGTCTGGATCGAAATGATTTTCATCTCTGCATTGTTGGATATGGCGTGTTGGAGAACCAGATTAGAACATGGGTGAAAGAGTACGGCATAGAGGACAAGGCAGATATATTTATTAAGCCGGATAATGTGTCGGAGTTGGAGAAAAACGCTGACATCTACCTCTCCACTAGTCTGTTTGAAGGTACTAGTAACAGTATAATGGAGGCGTTGAATTGGAGCTTGCCGGTAGTCGCAACCAATGTTGGTGATAACGATCATCTGGTAATTGATGGCGAAAACGGTTTTTTGCACCCCGTTGGAGATGTTTTAGGACTAGCCGGGTCATTATGCCGCCTCTTGGATTCTGCCGATTTACGAAATAAGATGGGATTGAAAAGCAATCAGAATTTGAGAGAAAATTATTCAATGGAGGTTTTTGAGAAGAGATATATTGACTTGATCGAACATAGAATATGAGGACTGTATTTGTCGGAGCCCATGAAGAACCCAATGGAGTAAATTCTTATACATACAATTTGGCGTTGGAATTGTCAGAAAGGGGGGTTAAATCTAAGGTTTTAGCATTTGGCTCTTGTGATAAAGAGCGCTATTACAACGGGGTTCAAATCATTCAATACAAATGCTATGGGGGTACTATCGCCAGTTTGCCGACATTGTATTTAAAATCTATTCCTTATCTTATTCGACATCGTAAGGAAATAGATGTTGTGATGTATCAAACTGTCACCTTTTCTGTAGCGCCAGCTTTTATTGTTCGACTGTTCGGGATGAAAACATGCGCAATTATTCATAGTTTGGCAGAAGACAGTCCTAAGCATAGTTTGATAATAAAAAAGTTGATGATTGCGTCAATGAAACTTGCATTGCTGTTTACTAGGAATGTCATTACAGTGAGCAAGACTAAAGAAAAGGAAGTATTTGACAGATATGGCAAGCACTGCGAAGTGCTACCATGTGGAGTTTTTGTTCCCGAGGGGAGAATGCTGAATACTGACATCCTTGAGAAGAATGGAATCACGGCAGGAAAATTCTTCCTGTCTATCGGACGGATAGACCCCATAAAGAACATAGATGTATTAATTGATGCATTTAAGAATCATGATTATGGTGATTATCAACTTGTAATAGCTGGCGATGCGAATAATACTTATGGCGAAGCTATTGTTAGAAGGGCAGCAGGTTGCAAAAATATCGTTTTCCCTGGCATTGTCGTCGGAGATGCAAAAGCGCAACTTCTGAAATATGCTATGGCTTATTGTCTTGTGTCGTCATCTGAAGGATTGCCGATAGCGCTTCTGGAGGGCATGGTATACTGTAATGTGCCGATAGTAACGGATATTCCTGCAATCAGAGAAGTTCTGGATGATTCTGAGATTGCTCTATGGAATAGAGTGAGAAATGTCGATGATTTATCAAAGTCAATGAAGTTGGTTGAAAATGAGTATGAATTGATTAAGGAACAAGGGCACGCGGCAAGAAAAATAGTGGAAGAAAACTATACTTGGCAGAAGACCTGTGATAAATATTTGGAAATGGTCAAAACTTTTTAAAGCATATCTCATGAATATTTTGATTACTGGAGTTCACGGATTCGTGGGCTCCAATCTTGTTAAATATCTTGCT
>OMBG01001661.1_pt1 | contig 9868 bp, 9 predicted proteins | sample 1674251 | NCBI WGS metagenome assembly OMBG01 (sample SAMEA103958153, study PRJEB25191) | human gut metagenome | reverse complement strand
CCCTCGGCTACACGCACTATCAGCCCGCACAGCCTGTGACCGTCGGCAAGCGCGCCGCGCTCTGGCTTCAGGATCTGATGCTCGACCTCGAAGAGCTGAACGACGTGATCGCGGCCATCCGTTTCCTCGGCTGCCGCGGCCGCCAGCTGCGCCGCCAGCCGGTGGGTCATGCGGCGCAGCCGCCGCCCCGCCAGGAAGCAGAGTCCCAATACCAGCACCGCCAGCGCCGCTATCCCCGCGATGCCGAAGCTCGCGCCCTCCACAAAGAGCAAACTCAGCGGATTGGCTGTATTGCACAGGGTGTTAAATTCCCCCGCGCCGTAGGTCGCCGCGTCCATGGCCTTGGCCGTCGCCGTAAAGAGATAGGTCAGCAGCGTGCCGCTGTACAGCATGACTATGGCGCTGATGAGCCCGGTCACCAAACTGCGCAGCAGGCAGCCGCCGCTCATCGCCGTCACAAAGATCATCAGGTACAGCAGCATGGCCACATCGCCCTGGGGCAGCACCAGGTTGCCCGGCAGTACCGCCGCCAGCGCCACCGTCACCGGCACCAGTATGATGGCCGAAAGCAGCGTAGTGGCATTGGCGGTGCCCACTACGGCGTTCACCGCCACATTCAGCGGCAGCCGGCCGTGATAGGTCTTTCTGGCCGTCAGCGGCTCCAGCACCGAGGCCGCCGCGCGTCCGAATACCCGCAGCAGGCGGGGCAGGGCAAATAGGCACCCGGCGGCTACCAGCGCAAAGGAGACCGCGTCGTAGAGGGGCAGCCCAGCCGCCATGCCCATGATAAAGCCCAGGATCAGGCCCCACAGGCTCGGCTCCAGCAGGAAGTTCCCCCGGCGGGATTGCTCCAGCGAAACACGCCGGTCCCGCAGACCGGGGATCAGATTGATGAGAAAATTGCAAAGCCACGCCAATGGGGCCGTCCCCACGGCAAAGCTTTGGGTAAAGGTGATGTGGGATGTCCCGGTCAGCCGGCTCACCGGTGCGGTAAAGACATCCGCCAGGATGATCTGCAGCACAACCATCAGCAGGGCGGCCGTCAGGCCGTACCACATTTCGCCGGTCAGCTGCTGCACCAGTACCCCCGCAAAGGCCGCCTGCCACAGGCTCCACAGGTCCATATTCAGCACACGGGTGACCCGGCAGGCCAGCATCAGCAGGTTCAGCAGCACGGCGCCCGGCAGCACCCAGTACAGGATATCACTGTTCAGTGTCACCTCGGCCGCTTTCTGCCAGTGCAGGTTGGCCGCCCCGGTGGAAAGGGAATAGGTATCGATCATGGTATTCACCAGCGTCACTAGCTGGCCGCTCAGTGTGCTGATGAGCAGCTGGATGGCCACGGTGCTGCCCAGCACCGCCAGTGCGCACTGGCCGGAGCGCTGAACGCCCGCACGGCTGGCCAGCCCCAGCAAAAAGAAGAATACCGGAATGAGCAGAAAGCTGCCCAGCCCGCTTACGATATCATAAAGGGAATGGAGTATATCCAAGGTTGTACCTCCTTTGGGGGAATGCCCGTCCCAACCATTATAACCGGGGAATGTGACGATAGTATGAAGAAATCGGATATCTTCCCGTTTTTCAGCCTATCTATTTTCCCATACCGGCGGCGTAAAGTCAAGAGCGGCAGCCCGAAGGCCCCCCTTGCGGGGTCGTCCCTGTTATGGTATAATGCAGCGGGCCCATTCGGAAGGCGCACCGCCCCGTGCAGGACAGGACAGGCCGGAAGCCGCAAAGGAGTGTGACAGCATGAAGAACTATCGGTTTTTGTTTTTTCTCGGTATTTTCAGCGCTATCTTTTCAAAACAGATCGACACGATCATAGCCCGTGCGATCAAGAGCGAGCGGAACAGGGCGATATTCAAGGGCGTACTATTTGCAGTCCTGCTCGGCATAATAGGGATTCTTATCTGGAAAAACCGGGTATAAACGCCGCCGAAGCAGCCGTTGCTCCGGTTGGGGATTTATAATATCATAATGAAAATAAAGGGAGGCACCACCATCATGGAAGAACTCATTCTGAACAATATCCTTGAAACACTGAGGGAGATCCAAAGAGAGATGGAGCGCCAGACCGAGCTGCTGCAGCGCATCGAGCAGAACACAAGAGACTGACCCCCGCCCCGGCGGGCGGCCGGAACCGCAAAAGGGAGCCCCCGAAAAGAGGCTCCCGCTTTTCTTTTTTTCAGCCCTGCGCCGCCATCTCCCGCAGCAGGTCATACAGCGCGGCATCCTTCCCGCAGTACCGGTGGTTCCCCACCGTCAGCCACAGCGTGCCGTCCTCCATGCAGTACAGGATGGTTTGTGCCTTCCGGTCATCAAAGAACACGGTGATGTGCTCCATGTATAAGGTGGTGGAGCCGGAGGCCCGGATATTGAACTTCACCCCGGTCAGCCGTTCGTCCAGCGCCTCGCTTTCCTCCGCGGTCATCGGGCGGCTGCCCCCGTCCCATTGCAGGGACTCCGCCCGGCTGTGCGGCAGCCCGGTATGGGGGAGGGAAATCACCCCGAAGAAGATAAGAGCCGCAGCCAAAATAAAAATTGCAGGCAGCCATTTTTTCATGTGTTTTCTCCTTTGTGCTTATTTATGATGCAGCAGCCAGAAGAGATAGCGAACGATCAGACAGATCATCATCGGACCGAACCGGAAAAAGCCAAGCGGCTGCGCTTTCTCTTCGGATATTTTTTTGACCTGCCGAAACCAAACCTCCGAAAGCCCTGCCAGCAGTACGCCTGCTGCCCAGTACCAAACCGTTCCGCGAAGATCATGGGTAATCATCCCCCACGCAGTAAAGGTGACGAAGCTCAATACAAAAAAGATAGTGTATCGGGTTGCTTCAGACATGTTGTTTTCTCCCCTTTTGCAAAGTGTTTTTTTGCTGCTTCCATTATAGCAGGGAACCGTGCGCCCCGCCATTGGCGACTTCCACATTTTTCCCGCCCTGCGTTTGGCAGTAATGCCTTCACCCTATATAACGGCCCACGGCGGCATTTTGCAACAGCTTCCTTGACATTTTTTTTGCGCTATTGTAAGATGGGAAAGGTTTCATCTTAAATCATTACGCCGCTGTGGCGGAACAGGCAGACGCAAGGGACTTAAAATCCCTCGGTGGCAACACCGTACGGGTTCGATTCCCGTCAGCGGCACCACAAAGGGAGCATCCACCAGCCGCAGGTTGGTGGATGTTTTCTTTTTGGCTATGACGCTGGGAATCGAACAGGGCGGCGCCTGCAAATTTCCTATCAGTGTGCCCCGCGGCCCTTGACAAATCCCCTCCCTCCGCCTTATAATACTTTGGTAAATAGCACAAACGGCTATGACAGGGTCAGTTTTGTACCGCCGCCCCCAGAGAGAAAGCCCCTGGCTGAAAGGCTTTCGGCATCCCGGTGCATCACAGCCGCCCCCGAGCCATCGGCGTGAAGAACGCCGGCGTCCCCGGTGCGTTAAACCGGCAAAAAGCGGCAGCGTCCTTTCGGCGCTGCAAACTGGGTGGTACCACGGAAGATTTGGCTTTCGTCCCTACGGCTTCGTAAAAAATGAAGCAGGGGAGGAGAGCTGTTTTTTTGTGTTCTCACCCTTACCAAAAGAAAGGAATCAACCCACTATGAAATGGACAGGACTCAATGAACTGCGCGAAACCTTCCTCGAATTCTTTGTCAGCAAGGGGCACACCCGCCTGCCCTCGGCGCCGCTGGTGCCGCAGGATGAGGCCAGCCTCCTGCTCATCAATTCCGGCATGGCCCCCCTCAAAAAATACTTCACCCGGCAGAAGTTCCTGCCGAACGGCAGCTTCCGCGCCACCAGCTGCCAGAAGTGCATCCGTACCCCGGATATCGAAAATGTAGGCAAGACCGCCCGCCACGGCACCTACTTCGAGATGCTGGGCAACTTCTCCTTCGGCGATTACTTCAAGGAGGACGCCACCCGCTGGGCCTGGGAATTCATTACCGAGAAGCTGGAGCTGCCCGTCGATAAGCTCTATGTCTCTGTTTACCAGGATGATGACGAGGCCTATGATATCTGGACCAAGCGCCGCGGCGTCGCCCCCGACCACATGGTCCGTCTGGGCAAGGAGGATAACTTCTGGGAGATCGGCTCCGGCCCCTGCGGCCCCTGCTCCGAGATCTACTTTGACCGCGGGCCCGAAAAGGGCTGCGGCCGTCCCGATTGCCATGTCGGCTGTGACTGCGACCGCTATGTTGAGTTCTGGAACCTGGTATTCACCCAGTTCAATTCCGACGGCGAGGGTCATTACACCCCCTTGGAGCACAAGAACATCGATACCGGCATGGGCCTGGAGCGCCTGGCCTGCATCATGCAGGGTGTCGATAACCTCTTCGAGGTCGATACCGTCCAGAACATCATGAAGAAGATCTGCAAGATCGCCGGCGTGACCTATAAGCAGGATGAGAAAAAGGATGTTTCCATCCGTGTGGTCACCGACCACATCCGCTCCACCGTCTTTATGATCGGCGACGGCGTTGTCCCGCAGAATGAGGGCCGCGGCTATGTGCTGCGCCGCCTGCTGCGCCGTGCCGCCCGTCATGGCCGTCTCCTTGGCGTCCGCGAGCCGTTCCTGTATAAGGTCGCCGATACCGTCATCCACGAAAATGAGAGCGCCTATCCTGAGCTCGTCCAGCGCCGGGACTATATCGTAAAGACCATCCGTGTGGAGGAGGAGCGCTTTGCCCGCACCATCGATGCCGGCCTCGATCAGGTCAATTCCATCCTGGAAAAGCTGGCCGCCGAGGGCAAGACCGTCTTCTCCGGCGAGGATGCCTTCCGCCTGTATGATACCTTCGGCTTCCCCATCGATCTGACCCGTGAGCTGTGCGAGGAGCGCGGCATCACCGTGGATGAGGAGGGCTACAAGACCCTGATGGAGAAGCAGCGCACCACCGCCCGTGAGGCCACCGCCCGCAATGTCGGCGATGTGGCATGGGTGGAGGACGTTCTCAAGGGCGTTGAGGGCGGCGAAGATTTCGTTGGCTACGAGAGCCTGACCGCCGAAAGCGAGATCCTCGGCATCGTCTATGAGGGCGAGCGGGTCGAAGCCATCGGTGAGGGCGATGCCGCTCAGATCGTGCTCACCCGCACCCCCTTCTATGCCGAAATGGGCGGCCAAGTGGGCGATAGCGGCACCATCACCTGCGGCGAGAATGTCTTTACCGTCACCGATACCCGCAAATCCGGCTCCGGCCACTTCATTCATGTCGGCACCGTTACCCACGGCACCTTCCAAATGGGCGATACTGTCACCGCCGCCGTGGATGAAAACCGCCGCATGAGCATCATGCGCAACCACACCGCCTGCCACCTGCTGCAAAAGGCACTGCAGGAGGTCCTGGGCGATCATGTCCATCAGGCCGGTTCCCTGGTGGATGATAAGGTCTGCCGCTTCGATTTCAGCCACTTCTCCGCCGTGACCCCCGAGGAGCTGGAAAAGGTGGAGGCCCGTGTCAACGAGCTGATCCTGGAGGCGAACCCCGTCACCACCACCGAGATGCCCATCGAGGAAGCCAAGAAGATGGGCGCTATGGCCCTCTTTGGCGAAAAGTACGGCGATACCGTCCGGGTGGTCAATGCCAATAATAAATCCATCGAGCTGTGCGGCGGCACCCATGTGGATAATACCGCCAAGCTCGGTCTCTTCAAGATCCTCAAGGAATCCAGCGTAGCCGCCGGCATCCGCCGTATCGAGGCCGTGACCGGCCGCGGTGTGCTGGAATACATGGCGGAAAATCAGGCGCTGATGAATACCGCCGCCCAGAACCTCAAGCTGGGCAGCCCCGCCGAACTGCCCCAGAAGACCGCCCAGGTGATGGCGGAGCTGAAGGCCAAGGAAAAGGCACTCTCCGACCTCGAAAATAAGATGGCGGCCAGTGCTGCGGCCGATCTCTTCAAGAACGCCGTCACCGTCAAGGGCCTGCAGGTCGTCACCGGGATGCCCGGCGAAATGAAGCCTGATGCCCTCCGCCTCATGATCGATGAGGCCCGCGGCAACCACCCCGATGCTGTTATCGCTCTGGGCAGCGTCTTTGGCGGCAAGGGTACCATCGCCGTGGCCTGCGGTACGGAAGCCGTGAAAGCCGGTGTCAACGCCGGTAAGCTCGTCCGCGCCCTCTGCCAGCTCACCGGCGGCAACGGCGGCGGCCGCCCCGATAGCGCCATGGGCGGTGCCGGCGATCCCGAAAAGATCGCCGAAGCCCTCACCCATCTGCCCGAACTGATCTGATTTTTTGCGGCGCTCCTCCGTGGAAAGCACCCCCGGCGTCGTCGCTGCCCTTGACAGGCATAAGTACGATTTCATCGTACAACAGCCTGCCTGCGGGCGCTTCTTGCCGGGAGCCCTCTCCCTCCGTCGCGCCCGTCCGTTTTTCCCCAGTTCTATAAATCCCCGGAAAGGAGTATCCTCTCATGTGTGTTTTCTGCAAGATCGCATCCGGCGAGATCCCATCGAACAAGCTGTACGAGGATGATAAGGTCCTCGCCTTCTATGATCTCGATCCTCAAGCGCCCACCCACTTCCTGGTCATCCCCAAGGAGCACATCGCCTCCGCGGCCGAGATCACCCCGGAAAATGCCGGGATGGTGGCCCATATCTTCGCCACCATCGCCCGCATCTGCGCCGAGCATGGCTGGGAAAGCTACCGTGTGGTGACCAACTGCGGTGAGCAGGCCGGCCAGACGGTGCAGCACCTGCATTTCCATGTGCTCTCCGGCCGGGATATGACCTGGCCCCCTGGCTAAACCGATCGCATTTTCCTGTCCCCGCTTTTCGGCGGGGACTTTTTCTTGCAAATGCCGCCGCACTATGATATAATTTATCCAGATTTTCGTTTGATGGGGAGAGGGAACATGGCAAAAACCAATAGAAAAGAATCCAGAAAGATCTACGAGGGCTATAAAAAACGCCAAAGACTTTGGAACACTATTTTCATCGTCTTCTTTGCCGTCATCGGCATCGGTTCTGCAGTGCTCAATGGCACCATGGAGCTGGATCCGCAGATCGTCATCGGCAAATACGAGTTTACCTGGTTCCACCTGGTCATCCTGGCCGTCCTGGTGGTGCTGCTGGGCTTCGGCATCGTGGCGCTCAAACGCGACAGCAGCGAGGAGCAGCAGGAGATCTACCGCCAGGAGCGCGAGGAAGCCATCCGTCTGCGGCAGGAGGTCATGGCCGAGCGCAAGCAGGAGATGCAGGATGCCTACAATGCCATGAAGCGCCGCCGCGCCGAGCGTCTGGCCGCCCAGGGTATGGCCCCCACCGCCGCCCAGGCCGATGTGGTGGATGCCGTGGAAATGGTGGAGGCCGTGGAGGCCGAGGCCGCCGAAGCAGTGGAGATGGCGGAGCAAGCCAATGGCGAAAAAGAGGAGAAAACCTCTTGACATCGCCGGCCGAAAGGACTACAATAACCGCATAAATCCCAAAGCGTCACGAGAAAAGTTACCCGCGCCCCGGCACTCCTGCCAGAGAGCGGACGGCACAGGCTGCAACCGTCCGCAGGAGAATGAGGAATTGCGGACCGCCTTTTCCAGCGCGGTGCCAAATCACCGCCGGTCCGGCCCCGTTACCCGCCGCAATGAAGTGGATCGCTTTAGCCGATCCGATTCGGGTGGAACCGTGGGATATTTTGTCTCACCCCGGCTGTTTTCTTCGCAGGAAGAAAGCAGCCGTTTTTATTTTCCCTTTTACCGGCGCTGGCTGTGTCGGGGGTTCGCCATACATCAGTCCGATTTCATCGGACAAGAGTATGCCGTCACCCGCCTCCTTGCCATCATCCGATTTTCCCTCGCCGCCCCTTTGGGATCTTCCGCATCAATTCATCAATGACCAGAAATGGAGGAAATTTATCATGATCAAAATTACCCTGAAAGATGGCTCGGTCAAGGAGCTGGCCGCTCCCCAGTCCATCGCCGATTTTACCAAGGATCTGAGCATGGGCCTGTACCGCAATGCCTGCTGCGCCCTGGTGGATGGCAAGGTCGCAGATCTCTGCGATCTGCTGGATCACGACTGCGCCGTGGAGATCCTCACCTTTGAGGATGAGCAGGGCCAGCGCGCCTTCAATCACACCGCTTCCCACATCCTGGCCCAGGCGGTGCAGCACCTGTTCCCCGGCGCCAAGCTTGCCATCGGCCCCGCCATCGAGGATGGCTTCTACTACGATTTCGATGTCCCTACCCCCTTCACCCCGGAGGACCTGGAAAAGCTGGAGGCCGAAATGGCTGCCATCGCCAAGCAGGATCTGCCCATTGAGCGCTTCTCCCTGCCGGTGGAGGAGGCCAAAAAGCTGATGGCCGATCAGCCCTATAAGCTGGAGCTCATCGAGGAGCACGCCGGCAAGGGCGAAGCCATCGCTTTCCGCCGCCAGGGCGATTTTACCGACCTGTGCGCCGGCCCCCACCTCATGTCCACCGGCCCCGTCAAGGCGGTCAAGCTGACCAGCTGCACCGGCGCCTACTGGCGCGGCAGCGAAAAGAATAAGATGCTCAGCCGTGTTTACGGCTGCGCCTTCCCCAAGCGCAGTATGCTGGAAGAACACCTGGCCCGGCTGGAGGAAGCCCGCCGCCGCGACCACAATAAGCTGGGCCGTGAGCTGGAATACTTCACCACCGTTGATGTCATCGGCCAGGGCCTGCCGGTCCTGCTGCCCAAGGGCGCCCGGGTGGTCCAGCTGATGCAGCGCTGGGTAGAGGATACCGAGCAGCAGCGCGGCTACCTCCTCACCAAGACCCCCCTGATGGCCAAGCGCGAGCTCTATAAGATCTCCGGCCACTGGGATCATTACCTGGATGGCATGTTTGTGCTGGGCGATCCCAACGATGAGACCAAGGAATGCTTTGCCCTGCGCCCCATGACCTGCCCGTTCCAGTACCAGGTATTCCTCAACCGCGCCCGCAGCTACCGCGATCTCCCCATGCGCCTGGGTGAGACCTCCACCCTGTTCCGCAATGAGGATTCCGGCGAGATGCACGGTCTCATCCGTGTGCGCCAGTTCACCATTTCGGAGGGCCATATCATCCTGCGCCCCGATCAGCTGGAGGAGGAATTCCGCCACTGCCTGGAGCTGGCTAAGTACTGCCTCGAAACCGTCGGTCTGCTGGAGGACTGCACCTTCCGCTTCTCCCAGTGGGATCCCAACAATACCGAAAAGTACATCGGTACTCCGGAGCAGTGGGATGAGGCCCAGGGCATCATGGGAAAAATCCTCGATCACCTTGGCATCAAGTACACCATCGGCATCGATGAAGCCGCCTTCTACGGCCCCAAGCTGGATATCCAGTACAAGAATGTCTTTGGCAAGGAAGATACCCTCGTCACCATCCAGATCGACCAGCTGCTGGCCGAGCAGTTCGATATGTCCTACATCGACCAGAACGGTCAGAAGGTCCGTCCCTACATCATCCACCGCACCTCCCTCGGCTGCTACGAACGCACCCTGGCCTACCTCATCGAGAAGTACGCCGGCGCCCTGCCCACCTGGCTTTCTCCCACCCAGGTGGCCCTGCTGCCCATCGCCGACCGTCACCTCGACTATGTCAATGAGATCAAGAAGGCACTGGAGGAGCGCGGCGTCCGCGTAACGGTGGACGACCGCAACGAGAAGATCAACAAGAAGATCCGCGACAGCCAGATGGAGAAGATCCCCTACATGCTGGTCATCGGCGACCGCGATGTGGAAAACGGCACCGTTTCGGTCCGCTCCCGCAAGGACGGCGACCTGGGCGCCATGGCCCCCGCCGATTTCTACGCGAACCTCACCGAGGAGATCACCACCCGCGCCCGCTGATCCGAACCCCCTACAAACGGCAGGCCCCCACCGGGCCCGGCGCCTGCGGCGCCGGGCCCTTTTGCACCCCTCC
>OMBG01001660.1_pt1 | contig 9870 bp, 6 predicted proteins | sample 1674251 | NCBI WGS metagenome assembly OMBG01 (sample SAMEA103958153, study PRJEB25191) | human gut metagenome | reverse complement strand
CCAAGGAGATGGGGTTCGACAGCTGCAAGGTAGAGGGGGAGGAATAACTCTCCCCACTTGTTTGTAATGCTGGAGTCTTTCTTGAAGTTTTGAAAGTTCTTAAAGTTGATCATGCTCAGTCTGCGTTTAAGAGTTCCTTGAATCACAATTCCCCAGAAAGCCGTTTCCTGCCCATTTTTGTGGTCTTCATTGATGACCGGCGCCTGCCATCTATTAAGACCAGCCTCGGTCGTCATAGATGACCGACTTTTGGCACAAGAAGGCTGTTCTTTCGATTGCCGGTGCAAAGATACAAAAATTCTAAGCAGAAAGCAAGCTTTTTCCGGTAGAATGTTGAAAAATAGTGCGTAAGTAGCTGATGTGTAGAGGTATAAGTGTTTTCGGTTTGTGCATCTGATTGCAAAAGCTGCCTTTGGAATCGTTTTTTGATGTTGGGAAAGCGGTCATTTTCGGTCACGGTCATTTTCGGTCATTTTCAAAAATGATTCGGTCATTTGGGCCTATAGTATATATAAATATATTTATATAATACTATAGGGGAGATTTGCGCCCCCGAAAACGAAAATGACCGAAAATGACCGTGACCGATAATGACCGGATTAGGCTTCTGATAGTTATTCGAGAAGAAGAGATGGATGATTGTAATATAATGGTAATCAGCAAATTAGCTTATGTTATAGTTTCGGCTTGTACCATGTTTTGTATTGTAGGAACAGCACATATTCATCTTCTCTCTACCCCAGTTTTCTTGCTTTTTTACTAGAATCTTGACAAAAATATATCAAGAAATTCCTCGTTTTTCCCCTTTCATCCTACCTTTTACCCCTCTTATTTTAGCTTTCTGAAGGGGTGGAACGTGCCATCGGAACCACTTTTTCTTGCTCCTAAGAGCATTTTTCTCCTTCTTTCTCTGTAAAAGAAAGGTGTATTTTGGTATGCTTGAAAGGGAGGAAAATATAATAATGGCAGATTCCAAATTAACGCATCAGGAATCTGCCATTTTCTATCATTTTACGCTAATCTCAACCTCAGCGAATTAAGCACTACGCTTACGCTGGAGAAGGCCATCAGGGCACTTGCCCACATCGGGGTTATCTGGAAATCAATGCCGAAGATATGAAGGGCTCCGGCTGCCAACGGGATGCAGATGATGTTGTAGATGAACGCCCAGAACAGATTCTGCCAAATCATGTGAACCGTCTTCTGGCTCAGTTTTACGGCTTCCGGAAGTGCCAGAAGGTCGTCGCTCATCAGCGTAATCTGCGCCACATCCATCGCCACATCCGTTCCCTTTCCTATCGCCATGCTCACGTTGGCAAGGGCCAGGGCCTGGGTGTCGTTGATTCCGTCGCCCACCATCGCTACCTGCTTGCCTTCGTCCTGAAGTTTCTTTACCAATGCCTGCTTGTCGCCAGGCAGCACCTTGCTCTGGTAATGCTTGATGCCGGCTTTATCAGCCCAATAATGAGCCGCTTCCTCCTTGTCGCCACTCATCATATACACCTCTATTCCCCTTTCCTGCAACTGCTTCATCGCTTCCTGGGCATGAGGCTTGAGGGTCTCTCTCGTCTCCAGATCCAAATCCTCCTGCTTGGTGAAATCGATGTTCTGGTTAGGAATGGTGAGGGTGCCGGTCTTGTCGATGACGAGGGCGTTAATCTTGTGGAGATTCTCCAGCGCCGACGCATCCTTGATGAGAATCTGCTTCTGCGCCGCCTTGCCGATGCCCACCATCAGGGCGGTAGGAGTAGCTAAGCCCATGGCGCATGGACAAGCGATGACCAATACGGCTACGGCTGAAAGGATGGCCTGCGGAAGAGCAGCGTTTCCGCCTATCAGCCACCATACTAAAAAGGTGATGAGGGCGATGGCTGCCACGGCTGGAACGAAAATCAGAGCCGCCTTATCCACGATGCGCTGCACGGGCGCCTTACTGCCCTGCGCCTCCTGAACCATGCGGATGATGTGCGCCAGGGCGGTGTTCTCGCCAATCTGCTTGGCTCTCATGCGGAGCTTTCCCTGACTCGGAATGGTGCCAGCCAGCACGTTGTCGCCTGCCTTTTTCATCGCCGGAGTCGGTTCGCCGCTTATCATCGCTTCATCTACATAGGCAGCATCGGGAGTCATGAAACTCTCTGCCTGGGTAACCACGCCATCCACCGGAATCTTCTCGCCGGCTCTTACCTCTATCATGTCGCCTATCTGAATAGTGGAAATCGGAACTTCCTCCATCTTGTAGTCGTTGGTGCCTTCTATCTTCTCGTAAGTCACCAGTCGGGCGGTTTTCGGCTGCATTCCCATCAACTGGCGAATGCTGCTCGCCGTACTGTCCTTTGCCTTTTCTTCCAAGCATCTTCCGGTCAGCACGAAGGTGATGATCATCACGGAAGCATCGAAATAAGTGTGCCATTCTATGCCTCTCGCTCCCCATACCATTTCTCCGAAGAAGGTGTTGAAGGTGCTGAAGAGGAAGGCGATGAGGGTGCTGAGTGCTACGAGCGAATCCATGTTTGCCGTATGATGTAAAAGCTGTTTCCAAGCGGAAACATAAAACTGTTTGCCGCAGTAGAGCAGGTTGGCGAGTGCCAGGAGCAGACAGATCTGGTTGGCGAAGGAACTCGAATGATGAGCCGAAGCAACGCCATCTGAAATCATATTCTGTTCCATACCCAGTGAAATCCAGCCCATGGAGAAACACATGGTCAGGATGGCGAAGAGCCAGGAAGCGAGGGTTCGGCGGCGCAGGAGGGTGAACTCACGACGGTTGATTTCCTCCACGCTTCTGTCGTTTTCGATAACGAGGTCGTAGCCGGCGTTGCTGATTTCCCGTTTCATATCTTCCAGAGAGATAATGTCGGGGTTATAATCTACCAGGGCAGTTCGGCTCGCCAGGGAAACCGAGGCGGAGTTGATGCCTTCTAGCGACTGCAGCTTCTTTTCAACATTGGCAGAGCATACGCTGCAAGCCATGCCTATTACTGGAATTGTTTTCTTCATCTGTTTCTTATATAAATGTTCTGAATTCTATAAGCAGAAGCTTTCATATCTGCTTTTCTGCCTGCAAAATTACATATTAATTATGGAAGAAAAAAAAATATGGTGAAAAACTTTTGGCTACTCCATGAAAATCATTATAATAAGGTAGATGAAAAATGCGATGTTTCAGGTAAGAGCACAAAAAAAGGCAGGTTCCAAATTGCTTTGGAATCTGCCTCCATCATTTATGGGAGATGATTATTTGACTTCGATGTTCTTTGTAGTCTTAGCCTCCTCCTTAGGAGTAAGCTTTGGAATCTCGACCTCGAGTATACCATCAGCTACCTTTGCTGAAATCTTCTCACGATCAGCATCCTCAGGCAGCGTATAACACTGCTGGTAGTTGCTGTAAGAGAATTCGCGGCGCAGATAGTGCTCGTGCTTGTCTTCATCCTTGTGTTCCATCTTGTTCTCGATGGCGATGTTCAGATTACCATCGTTATCGATGTTTACACGAACCCACTCTTTCTTCAAACCAGGAGCTGCAACCTCCATGATGTAATTCTTATCTGTCTCCTTGATGTTAATGGCAGGAGCAGTAGCATTCATACGTGACATTACTTCGGTATTGAATAAAGTATCATCAAAGAAGTTACTCAACCAATCTGAATCATTATTTCTACGTGCTAACAACATAATTAAAACCTCCAAATTTTATTTTACTCGTCCTCTCGGTTCCTTACGGCTCCGTCGGGATTTCTGCTTGTTAATATTCTTGCTATTTTTTTGCTTTCGCCTCGAAACTCCGTTGTTCTTCCGAACCCCTTTATCTTTTAGCTTCAGCTTTCACTCTCTGTTTTTGCAACTTATGTGCCAGCGGACTGAAAGTGGTAATGTTGGCACGAAAGGATAAATATTTTAAACTTTTCTGCCAGATGATGCGGTTATCTCAACAAAAAAGTGTAACTTTGTCACCAACTAAATAATTCCAAGAAGCTTGTTTTTTTTGAAGTTTTTTCAAGAAAACGTACTTTGAATCACTCTTTTTTATTATATTTGCAATCGAAAATCGATTTGAACCTTGACTAAACGATGAAATAGTTATGGAACAGAAGTTAAAAACCATATTTTATGCGATGGGTGCGATGATTCTTGCACCCCAAACCCTCTGTGCTCAGTCTGTGAACATCGAAGGCTTAGATTCCTTGCGCTTATCAGGTTCGGTGAGTGTAGTGGAGCCTGAACTTCTGAAGAAGGGCGTACTCAATAATGCCCTGGATGCCTTGAGCGGACAGACGGCAGGTGTTAACGTCACTACCAATGGTCTTGACCGTATTGCTATGTTGAACTCCGTCCGGGTTCGCGGTACAACTTCTATCATGGGCGGCAATGATCCTCTGGTGATTATTGATGGTGTTACTTCTGATGTGGCGACGCTTGCTACAATCTATCCCGCCGATATCGAGAGCTTTACAGTACTGAAGAATGCCAGCGAAACGGCACTCTATGGTTCCCGTGGTGCTTCGGGCGTTATCCAGGTAAAGACCAAGAAGGGTACGGGTAAGGGATTTCAGATTTCTTACGAGGGAAACTATGGTATAGAGGCGATGTACAAAAGTATGGAGATGCTCAATGCCGCCGAATACATAGCTGCTGCACAGAAGTATGGGCTGGAGTATAACAATAAGGGATATGATACCAATTTCCGCAAGGCGATTACCCGAACCGGAAATATTCAGAACCATTATCTGGCCTTCAGCGGTGGCACTCCGCAGAGCAACTACCGCGCTTCTTTTGGCTATATCGACCATAACACGATTATTCGGAGCAAGGGCTATCGTAATCTGGTGGCTAAGATTGATGTCACCCAGAAGGCGTTTGGCGATAAACTGACGGGAGATTTCGGCGTGTTCGGTTCGTCTTTCAAGAACAATGATATCTTCGACAGTCAGGCGCTTTTCTATTCTGCCGATGCCATGAATCCTACTTATCCTTATGATAAGCTGAACGGCAGTTGGGTGAAGAATGGGGCTGCATCTCAAGTGAATCCTCCCGGTGCCTTGCTCAAGGAGCGTAATGATACGAAGAACATGAACTTCAATGCTCATCTGAAGTTGAACTATGATATGACAAATTCTCTGAGTGTTTCTGCCTTCGGAGCATACAGTTATGCTTCCAACGAGAACAACCAGTTCTGTCCTACCTGGGTTTGGGCGCAGGGCAATCTCTATCGTGGGGAGTTCAAGAGCGAGGACTGGCTTGCCAATGTATCGTTTAACTATCAGCATTCGTGGGGAATCCACAATCTGAAGGCAATGGTGGGTGCAGAATATCAGAAGGATATCCGAACGGGATTCTGGACTTCTGCTAAGGGAATCACCAACAACGACATGTATTACCATAACATAGGTGCTGCTGCATCACGGCCTTTCGGTGGGACAGACAGCAACTACGAAGATCCGACCCTGGCTTCTGTGATGGGCAATGTCGACTACACCTTATATAATAAGTATAGTCTTTCGGTTTCCATGCGTGGCGACGGTTCTTCGATGGTGGGCAATGACCATACCTGGGGTTTCTTCCCATCCGTCTCTCTTTCCTGGGATATGAAGCAGGAGAAATGGCTCCGTTCTCTCAAGGAAATTACCATGCTGAAACTGCGTACGGGCTATGGACGCTCAGGTAATCTTGGCGGAATATCTTCTTATACCACTTTAAATACGGTGCGGCAGAATGGTATTGTTTCGGTGAACAGTTCTCCTACGGTTACGATGGGAATGATTAGCAATAACAATCCTGATCTGAAGTGGGAAACCCGCGCTACCTGGAATATCGGAGCTGATTTGGGATTGTGGAACAACCGGCTGGTTCTGACGGCAGAATATTACTATTCCAAGACCACCGACATGCTCTATGCCTATGATGTGCCGGTTCCGCCTTTTGCCTATGATAAACTGTTGGCAAACCTGGGTTCTATGAGCAACCAGGGTTTGGAGGTCGGCGTTTCCTTCACTCCTATCCAGAAGAAGGACATGGAACTGAATATCAATATGAATCTCTCCTGGCAGAAGAACAAACTCCTCTCGCTGAGTGGTGAATATGACGGAATGCAGATGTCGGCAGCCGATATTACTGCGATGGGTGCCTTGTCGGGTGCCGGTCAGCATGGTGGTTACAACAATGTGGTCTATCAGATAGTTGGTCAGCCTTTGGGGGTATTCTATCTTCCTCATTGCAAGGGAATTATAGAAGATGGAAATGGGCATTACCGCTATGATATCGAAGATTTGGACAAGAACGGAACCGTAGATTTGAGTGATGGCGGTGACAGATATATTGCCGGTCAGGCTACTCCTAAAGTAACGTTGGGTTCCAATATCAGTTTCCGTTATCGCGACTGGTATCTTTCATTGCAGATGAACGGAGCCTTCGGACATAAGATATTCAATGGTACGGGCTTAGCCTACACCAATATGTCGAGTTTCCCGGATTATAATGTGCTGAAGGGAGCTCCTGAGAAGAATATCGTTGACCAGAATGTTTCTGATTATTGGCTGGAGAAGGGCGATTATCTCAACTTTGAGAATCTCACGCTGGGCTATGATATCCCTATCCGAAAGGGCGTGGTGCAGTCGCTCAGAGTTTCGGCGAGTGTCAACAATCTTGCCACCATCAGCAGTTACAGCGGCTTGACTCCGATGATTAACAGCTACGTGGTGAACAGTACGATGGGTATTGATGATAAGCGGACTTATCCTGTTTACAGAACCTTCTCATTGGGTTTAAGTGTTCAATTCTAAAATCAGAAAGTTATGAAACGATATAGATTTTTATTTCTGCTGCTGGCGGCATTGTCTATGACATCCTGCCTGGACGAACATCCTAAGGATCAGTTGGACGAGGATGCCATCTATGGCTCTGCATCTGATATTTATATCAATGCCGTGGCTTCTCTCTATAATTATATAGGTGGAGCTAACGAGAGTGAGGGCATCCAGGGCACCTGCCGTGGCATTTACGATTATAATACGCTGACCACTGATGAGGCGATGATTCCGATTCGAGGCGGCGACTGGTATGATGGTGGTCTCTGGAATGCCATGTACCAGCATCGGTGGAGTGCCGATGACCAGTCTCTTTATGATACGTGGAAGTACCTTTATAAGGTTATCGTGCTGGCTAATAAGTCTTTGGATATTATCAGCAACAAGTCGGCCCTGCTTTCTGCAGCACAGCAGGAGGAATATCGGGCTGAGATAAGAGCCATCCGGGCTATGTTCTATTACTATGCTATGGACATGTTCGGTCGGGTTCCATTGGTCCTTTCCAGTGCAGAACAGCTCCATTCCAGCCTGTTCCAAGGTCAGACAGATCGCAGTTCTATCTTCCAGTTTGTCTTTCAGGAGTTGCAGCAGGTATTGCCTTCACTTCCCGACCAGCACAGCAATAAGGAAGGCAATTATTATGGTCGCATCACCCAGCCGGTAGTCAACTTTCTGTTGGCGAAATTGGCTTTGAATGCAGAAATCTATATGTATGATGACTGGACCCAGGGTTATGCGGGCCGTCCGAAGGGAAGTGACATTCATTTCTCTGTGCCGGCTTCTGATGCCTCTTTGCGTAATGGCGATAAGGTGGACTGCAGGAAGTTGAATGCCTGGGAAACCTGCATTTATTATTGTGATAAACTGGCAGAAGAAGGCTATGCCCTGGAGTCGGATGATTCATTCAATTTCTCTACGCATAATGAGACATCGAAGGAGAATATCTTCACGATTCCGATGGATAAGAATATCTATACCAACCAGTTCCATTATCTCTTCCGCTCTTACCATTATACGCATGGCGGTGCCTTGGGCTGGGGAAGTGAGAATGGTACCTGTGCCACGATTTCTACGATGAAAGCCAATCATTATGGCGAGGCTGATGAAGATGCCCGTTGCAAGATGAACTTTGTGGCGGGAGTGGTAAAGGTAGATGGTCATGAACTGCTGATGGATAATGGAAAGCCGTTGGAGTATCAGCCTTTTGAAGTGGCTCAAAACCTGACCAACAGTAAGTTTGTCAAGACGGCTGGAGCGAGGATGGCGAAGTATGAGGTGGATAGAACCTCTTATATGGACGGCAAGTTGCAGAGTAACGACATAGTTCTTTTCCGCTATGCAGATGCTTTATTGATGAAGGCAGAGGCAAAGGTCCGAAACGGAGAGAATGGTGATGAGGAGTTGAATAGGATTCGTGCCCGTGTGGGAATGCCTTACCGTAAGGCTACGCTCGATAACATTCTGGAAGAGCGGTTGCTGGAGTTGGTATGGGAAGGATGGCGTCGTCAGGATCTCATCCGTTTCGGCAAATTCACCGGTGCCTACGATCTCCGTACGCCTCTTCAGGGTGAATCCTCCGGCTACACCACTGTCTTCCCGATTCCTCAGAAATGCATCGATTTAAATTCTGAATTGGTACAGAATAAGGGATATGTCAATATTTTGAAGTAAAGAAACTTGAATAGAGTATATGAAAAGAAATCAGCTCTTATCAGAAGCATCTGTTTTTGAAAGTTTTTCCAAAAAAGGTTTGTGGTTTCAGGAATAATGGCTAATTTTGCGGGCTGAAAGGGGAATCGCTTGATAGACGATGATTCTTGGAATGATATAATATAAATAGAATATGGATAGGAAAAATGATGGTCTCAGACTGATGGATGGGGCTGGATATAAGAAGATAATAATTGCTTGCGACTCTTATAAGGGTTGCCTTTCGAGCAGAGAGGTGAATGAGGCGATTGCTTCGGGAGTGAAGGAATGGAATGCGGATGATGCTTCTCCCGAAATGAAGAATTTGGATTCTGATGAGGCTTCTCCCGAAATCATTACCCTGGAAATGAGTGATGGGGGAGAGGGAATGCTCGATGCTTTTCTTTCGGCGATGAAGGGAGAGCGAGTGAGGATTCATGCCCATGATGCGCTGATGAGATGGATTGAGGCGGAATACGGAATCGTGGATGATACGGCGATTATCGAGATTGCGCAGACCGCAGGACTGGCTCTGATTGAGCCTGAACAGCGCAACCCGATGAAGGCTACTTCCTGGGGCGTGGGCGAGATGATTATGAATGCTTATCGCCGGGGCGTGCGCCGTTTCATCGTGGGCTTGGGCGGCAGCGCCACATCCGATTGCGGCATCGGAATGCTCAAGGCGATGGGCGATGACTGGAAGAAAATCCGCCGGGAATGCAGCTTTGTGCTGGCTTCGGACGTTACCAATCCGCTCTGTGGCGAAAATGGGGCGGCTCATGTCTTTGCTCCTCAGAAGGGAGCTGATGCTAAGATGGTGCAGATGTTGGATGATAGGGCGAGGAAGTTTGCCGAGGTAAGTGCCAAGCATTTCGGATATGATAGGAGTGAGGTTCCTGGGGCTGGTGCGGCCGGAGGACTGGGTTATGCATTCCTGCAATATTTCAATGCAGAGGCTCGTCCAGGGGCTGAACTGCTTTTAGAGAAAATAGAGGTTGATGTGCTCATTCAGGATGCAGATCTCGTGATTACGGGCGAAGGTCATAGCGACCGTCAGACCTTGATGGGGAAGTTGCCGCAAAGAATTCTTGAGCATGTTACCAATCAGAAAATATGGCTAGTATCGGGCGGTGTTAGCGATAGAAAGGCTATGCTGGATGCAGGATTTGATAGAGTTGTTCAGGTTACTCCTGAAGAAATGCCATTGGATGAGGCGATGAAGCCAGAAGTGGCTCGTAATAACATTATAAAGGCAATTCGTGAGCAATTTGCTTTGTAGTTTCAGTTATAATCTGTACCTTTGTGACCGTTTTCAAATAAGGTAAGAATAATGAAGTATATAATTTTTGATTTTGATGGAACCATCGGCGATTCGCAGAGT
>OMBG01001659.1_pt1 | contig 9871 bp, 10 predicted proteins | sample 1674251 | NCBI WGS metagenome assembly OMBG01 (sample SAMEA103958153, study PRJEB25191) | human gut metagenome | reverse complement strand
CCCAGAGCGCGGCGACCGCGTGCTTCGACACGTTCGGCTCCAGCTCGTGCAGGCGCTTCGCGTCCACGATCTCCAGCTCCTTGACGCCGTTTTTCACGCCGTTTTCATACAGCGCCCGCAGCTTCGGCAGATCCTCCTCGGACATGCAGACGACGAGCGAGCCGTTCATTTTGAACGCAAAATCCAGATCCTTCGCCAGCTGCGGCATCATAAGATTGCCCTCGAGGTTCATTTTCGCCATCAGACTGCCGTGCGCGGCGTCGAAGCCCGCGTGGACGATGGCGCTGTTGGCCTTGGAGGTGCCGCAGCACACGTCCTCCGCCTTTTCCAGCACCAGCATCCGGCCCTCGTAGCGCGACAGATACCGCGCGACTGCGCAGCCGGTCACACCGGCGCCGATGATGATAATGTCGTACAAAAAGATTCCTCCTTTTCTGCCAAAGAATGTCGGGCAGCCCAAGAAAGCCTTCCGGTGGGAGGATTGGACTGCCCGACACGTTCACTTAGAGCAGAGAATATTCAAATATGCTTACCAGGGAATGACGTTGTAGAGCAGGACAGCGACGATACCGCCGATGATCGGCCCAAAGATCGGCACGATCAGGCCGTATTTGAAGTTGCTCGAGCCCTTGCCCTTGATGGGGAGAATGGCGTGCGCGATACGCGGGCCAAGGTCACGCGCCGGGTTCAGCGCATAGCCGGTCAGACCGCCGAGGGACATGCCGATGGCCACGATGATGCCGAAGACCAGCAGCTTGCCGACACCGGCAGCCAGCTCCGGGACCTGATTCAGACCGCAGATGGCGAAGACCAGCACGAAGGTCGCGATGGCTTCCTGCACGATGTTGCGGCCGGTATTGGGAATGGAAGGACCAGTGGAGAAGACGCCGAGCTTCGTGCCCGGATCTTCCGTTGCATCGAAATGATCTTTGAAGAGGATGTAGACGAGAATGCCGCCGACGATACCGCCGAGGATCTGCGCGATGATGTAGCCGGGGACCAGCGCCCAGTCAAACATGCCGCCGACCGCCAGTGCGATGGTCAGCGCCGGGTTGAAGCTTGCGCCGGAGGCTTCGCCGAAGATAAACGCGGGGACCATGACCGCAAGGCCCCAGGCAATGGTGATCTGGATGGAGCCTGCGCCCTTCATGCCGGACTTGTTGAGGGTCACGTTTGCAACGACGCCGTCGCCGAGAAGGATCAGCATCATTGTGCCAAGGAACTCACATAAGTACTTTAAGAACATGAATTTTCCTCCCTGTCATACATCAATATTCGATTTTGCTGCCTTTATACTTCCTTTTCTGCGTGGATTCTCCTTTTGTGTTATGAAAACGTGTCTTATTCGTCCTTTGCCCAGCCGTAGGCGCACTTGACGGCCTTGTTCCAGCCCTTGACCTTGGCTGCGCGATCCTCGGCGGTGATCTCCGAATGGAAGACCCGGTCGATCGCGCGGTTGTGGACGACGTCCTCCTTGCTTGCCCAGTAGCCGACGGCAAGACCGGCCAGATACGCCGCGCCCATGGCGGTCGTCTCCACGCAGGTCGGCCGCTGGACCGGCGCGCCGGAGATATCGGACTGCATCTGCATCAGCAGGTTGTTGGCCGAAGCGCCGCCGTCGACGTTCAGTGCGGCCAGTTTGATGCCGGAGTCCGCCTGCATGGCGACGAGGATGTCGTTGACCTGATAGGCCAGGGATTCCATCGTCGCGCGGATGATGTGGTTCTTGTTGACACCGCGGGTGATGCCCACGATGGTGCCGCGCGCGTACTGATCCCAGTGCGGCGCGCCGAGGCCCGTGAACGCCGGGACGACGTAGCAGCCGTTGGTATCCTTGACCTTGCCGGCATAGTATTCCGAATCCGGCGCGGACTCGATGATCTTCAGCTCGTCGCGCAGCCACTGGATGGCGGCGCCGGCGACGAAGACGGAGCCTTCGAGCGCGTATTCGACCTTGCCGTTCAGGCCCCAGGCGATCGTGGTGACCAGACCATTCTTGGAGAACACGGGCTTCTCACCGGTGTTCATCAGCAGGAACGCGCCGGTGCCGTAGGTGTTCTTGGCCTCGCCGGGATGGTAGCAGGCCTGGCCGAAGAGGGCGGACTGCTGGTCGCCGGCCGCGCCCGCGATCTTGATCGGGCCGCCGAGCAGCGACGGATCGGTCTCGCCGTAGATGCAGCTCGAGGGCATCGGAGTCGGGAGCATGCAGCGGGGGATATCGAGCTCCTTGAGGATGTCGTCGTCCCACTGCAGGGTGTTGATGTTGAAGAGCATGGTACGCGAGGCGTTGGAGTAGTCGGTCACGTGGACCTTTCCGCCCGTCAGCTTCCAGATGAGCCACGTCTCGACCGTGCCGAACAGCAGCTCGCCGCGCTCCGCACGCTCACGCGCGCCGGGGACGTTTTCGAGCAGCCAGTGGACCTTCGTGCCGGAGAAATAGGCGTCGATGACGAGGCCGGTCTTGGCGCGGAAGGAATCGGTCAGGCCCTTGGCCTTGAGCGAGTCGCAGTATTCGCTCGTCCGGCGGCACTGCCAGACGATGGCGTGGTGGATGGGCTCACCGGTGACCTTATCCCAGACGATCGCGGTCTCGCGCTGGTTGGTGATGCCGATGGCGGCGATGTCGGCGGCAGTCGCGCCGATCTTCTGCATGGCCTCGACAGCGACACCTAGCTGCGTGGCCCAGATCTCATTTGCGTCGTGCTCGACCCAGCCGGGTTTCGGAAAGTATTGGGGGAATTCGCGCTGCGAGACGCTGCACATTTCGCCGCTCTCATTGAAGAGAATGCAGCGGTTGGAAGTCGTGCCGGCGTCCAGGGCCATGATGTATTTTGCCATGAATACGTCCTCCTTATCTTTCTTGAAAATTTTTATGATCACTCCATGGTGGTATCTTCAAAAAACAGTATAGCGGAAAAACCGCCCGGTGTCTTTAGACAAGCTTGGGGAAATGTCAAAATCACCAAAAAATAAAATTCTATCGATTGATTTATAGCGGATATGCACATAACATCGTATGCGCAAAACCGGAAAATAGAAGCGCTTCCGTAAAATTCATGACGCCTGCCGCATCGTCACGAACAGCGCGCGCATGTTCCGCGCGAACGTCTCAACGTTGAGCGGCGTCCGGCTGACGACAAGACTGTCGAGCGTGCAGAACGCGGCGTAGCAGAGCATATCCAGCGCGAGCCGGTACGTCCCGGCGTCCTGCGTGTCGGCGGGAGGAAGAAAGCGCGCCAGCTGCGGCCGGAGGATCCCGGCGGTGAGCTGATAGAGCGTTTCGCGGCCGAGGGCAGGGGAGATCCTGCGCAGCAGCGGCTGTCTGGCCCGCAGCAGTGTCAGCGCCTGCATGCACCAGTCCTCCGCGCTGACGCTCTCGTCATACCGCAGCGGTGTGCAGATCTCGCGCACCACGATCCATTCCAGTACGCTGTAAATGTCCTGATAGTGATAGTAAAAGGTCTGGCGCTTCATCTGCGCCTGTTCCATGACGCTCTGGACGGTGATCTTGCTGACCGGCTTCGTCAGCATCATCTGTTCGACGGCTTCTGCGATCTTTTCCTTGGTATCGCTGCACATCGCGCATCCTCCTTACATCTGCCAGACGTCCGGCGCAGTGCTGGAAATGGCCAGCGCACCGGCCTCGAGCGCCTGCATGACCTCCCGTTTTTCTGTAATGAGCCCGCCCGTCAATACCGGGATGCCCGTCATCTGCCGGACCTTCCGGATCATCGACGGCATCAGCCCGGGCAGGATATCGATGGCGTCCGGCTTGAGATTCCGCGCGCCCAGCGCCGCGTCGAACGCCATGGAGTCGATCAGAAACACCCGCAGGATGGCGATCATCTGCAGCTCCTTCGCCCGCTGGATCATGTTGGTGCGGGTCGAGATGATCCCGTCGGCCAGCGTGGTGCTGTGCAGAAAATCGACGGAGATCTCCTTGGCGGCAAGGCCCGTGATCAGATCCGCGTGGACGATGGCAATCTTTCCCGCGTCCTTGATCCGCCGGACGATCCCGGCGATGCCGCAGATATCGCCGTAGAGCACGAAGACGGTCTGCACGTCTGCCTGCAGACAGGCCTCCAGCCCCTCGTCGTCGCGGACCGCGGCAATGATGGGGTTCGACTGCAGGGCTTCATAGAGTCGTTGTTCCAATCTGATCCGCCTTTCTCCATGATCTGGATCCCGAAAAAATGAAAAAGAGCATGCAAAACAGACGGCACGATTAGTCCGCTTGTCCCCATGCTCAACACTCCGGGCAGGTATCCTCTTGTGATTTTCTGATGTTAGCATAGCATAATCATCAAAAGAATGCAAGAAAAAATGCACTCGTTTGTTAAAATTGTAAGTTTTCACAAAAATTACGCGGTCTGCCTATTCAATCTGCAAATGGAAAGAAGAATTTATCCGAATCATATAATTTTTTATAAATCCCTCTTGACAAACGAAAAACCTGTGCATATAATTTTTTATACAAGAAGAAAAAATTACAGATCAAACTGGAAACAGCCGCAGAGAGGAGAACAATTATGGAGATCAGACCGGCGCTTGCGCCCTATGTCCCGCTGGCGCGGATGCTGGCGCAGACCTTCGGGCAGGACTGCGAGGTCGTGCTGCACGATCTGGACTGCCCGGAGCATTCCGTCGTCCATGTGGAAAACCCGTCTGTCACCGGCCGGAAAGTCGGCCAGAGCTTCGACCAGCTCGTCCGTCAGGTCATCCTCTCGAATGAGCTGAAAGAGGATTTCGTCGCCAATTACTATTTTACTGCCCCAAACGGCAAGCGCATCCGCTCCTCGACCCTCCTGATCCGCGACGGTGATGGACGCCTGACCGGCGCGCTCTGCCTCAATCTTGATACTACCCGCCTCACGCAGCAGATCGCCTATCTGCAGTCGCTGCTCCCGCAGCCGCGCGAGCCGGAACCGGAGCCGCCCGAGCCGCAGACCGGCGCGGAGCATGTCGCGGTGATGATCGAAAACCTCATGGACCGCATCATCGGCGACGAGCCGCCGCTCACACGCGAGTCCCGCATCGAGAAGATCCGCTTCATGGACAGCAAGGGCATTTTCCTCATGAAGGGCAGCATCGAAAAGGCGGCGGAAAAGCTCGGCGTCAATAAAGTCACCATCTACAGCTATCTGGACGAAGTCAGGGGGAAACGCGGATGAAAGCCATCACATTAGAATCGAAGCTGCCCAACGCCGGGCATTACGTCCCTGGCATGATCTCGGGCCAAACGCTCTATATCTCCGGCCAGCTCCCGGTCCACCATGAGACCGGCGCACCCATGGCCCCGGATCTTGCGCAGCAGACGCAGGACGCCCTGCACAACGTCGAGCGTGTCCTGCTTGCCGCCGGCTGCGGCAGGGAAGACGTGGTCCTCTGCCGCGTGTACATTTCCGATATCGCCCTCTGGGACGAGGTCAACGCGGTCTACGCTGCCTTCTTCGGCAGCCATAAGCCCGCCCGCGTCGTCGTCCCCACCCGGGCGCTGCACCACGGCGCACTGGTCGAGATCGAAGCCGTCGCTGAACTGAAAAACTGAAAGGGAGGAACCGATATGAACTTTGTCTGCACCAGATGCGGCCGCAAAGAGGCCGTCACCACCCGCGCCGCCCACTGCACCTGCGGCGGACTCTGGAAACTGGAAGCCGATCTGCCCGCGTTTGACCTCTCCGGCGTCGATCCGCACGAATGGAGCCTGTTCCGCTACCGGAAGTTCATGGCGCTGGAGGACGAGAGCTGGCGCGCTGTTACCATGGGCGAGGGTATGACGCCCGTCGTCCGTCTGGACGAGGACGTGCTGCTCAAAATGGACTACTTCATGCCCACCCTTTCCTTCAAAGACCGCGGCGCGGCCGTGCTGATCGCGCACTGCAAGTCGATCGGTGTCAATCAGGTCGTGCAGGATTCCAGCGGCAACGCGGGCAACGCCGTCGCGGCCTACTGCGCCAAGGCGGGCATCGCCTGCGAGATCTTCGTGCCCGAGGGCACGAGCCCCAAGAAGATCGACATGATCCGCGCCCACGGCGCGGCCTGCACCATCGTCCCCGGCTCGCGCGACCACTGCGCCGACGTCTGCCGCGCAAAGGTCGAGCAGGAGGGCGTCTATTACGCGAACCACGTCTATAACCCCTTCTTCTACGAGGGCACGAAGACCTATATCTATGAGGTCTTCGAGCAGCTCGGCCGCATCCCCGCCAACCTCGTCATCCCCGTGGGCAACGGCACGCTCTTCCTCGGCGCGATCTACGCGCTCGAGCACCTGCAAAATAGCGGCGTCATCGATCATTTCCCGCAGATCATCGCCCTGCAGAGTCAGAACTGCGACCCGCTTCTGCGCGCCGCGGCGCAGGGGGCCGCGGAGCCCGCGGCCGTCACCCCCACGCCCACCATCGCCGAGGGCATCTCCATCGGCAAGCCCATGCGCGGCGAGGAAATCCTGCGGCTGGCCAAAAAGCACGGCGTCCGCTTCGTCCACGCCCCGGAAGACAAAATTCTCGAGGCCCGCGCCGCCCTCGCCCGCAAAGGCGTCTACTGCGAGCATACCACCGCAGCCAACTACGCCGCCTACCTCGAATACCGCCGCCTCAACGGCCCCACCCCCGACACCCTCCTCACCATGTGCGGCGCCGGTCTCAAATCCGACCATTGACCCCAAAAGCCTCCCCACCCGGGGAGGCTTTTCTATATCCGCCGCAGCGTAAAAATGGCTTCCCCTCACAGGGGAAGCCATGAGAATGCCAAAGTCCAAAGCCTCCCCTTCCAGGGGAGGTGGCTCGGCGAAGCCGAGACGGAGAGGTTATCCTCCTCACGCGTCCAGCACCGACACGAGGTACTGCCACGTCAGCGTTTTCCGGCGGAAGAGCTTCAAAAGCAGCTTCTGGTTTTCCTCCGAGTGCTCGACCTCCTTGCTGTAGAGGCTGGCCGCCGCGCAGAGGGCCGTTTCGGATCCTGCGTCGTCCAGCAGCTCGCGCAGGCACAGCAGGTGGAACACACACGCCGCGACGCGCGGCAGCAGCTGCCGGTCATTCACGGCCTTGAGCGCGTAGCGGAACAGGAAATAGACCAGCAGATTTTCATACGGCACGGCCAGCTCTGCCCGGAACGCCGCGGGCGGCGCGTCCTGCCGCATGGCGGCATCCAGCATGGACTCAAACCGCTTCGTCAGGTGCTCCATATTGTTGAGAACCATCCAGCACGGGAAAAACCGCCCCGCCCGGCTGCGCAGCCGCGCCAGCCGCACCAGACTCCGGTCCTGATACCCGCGCCCGCAGAACCGCCGCGCCAGCACCGGCACCAGCTCCTCGCGGTCCTCGTCCAGCAGCCGCTGCACCCGCCGCGCCAGCAGCAGAATGAGCGCCAGCCGGTCCTCAATCGGCCGCGACCGATCCTGCGCCAGCCGGAAAAACGCCTGCCGCGCCGCCAGCAGCGCCGGATACAGCTCCGGGTCCAGCTCGTTCGGCACGACGGGCCCGCCGTCGTCCTGCGTCTCGATCCGCAGCGGCGCTTCGTGTGTCAGCAGCAGCCGCGCCGCTTCCGGACACGACAGCGACAGCGTCAGCTCCGCCGTCTGCCCATATTCCTCTGTGAACCGCGGGTGCGTGTAACACGTCCGGCAGAGCGCCTCCGCGCCGTACGCCGCCTGGATGGGGCACAGGCCGTCATCCCGCAGCAGGACGCAGCGGCCGCCCTCCTCCCGGAAGCGTGTCTCGCCGTTTTCCGTGACCAGCGCCGCGCGCACCTGCTCGCCAAGCGGGCCGGGCATGGCGCGGTAGTGCGCCAGCGCGTCCTCGTCCAGAATGATCTGCCAGTCCTTGCAGCAGGTATCGGGGCAGCCACCCGCCAGACAGTGAAATTGGTTAACATAATCAAATTGCGCGTGCTTCATATCCTCGCCTCATTTCTTTTTCCGATGATATCAGCTTTCTTTCCCCGCGTCAACTTGCCAGCGCCCACTTTTTGTGCTATACTGACAGCACGATTTTCCAGATTCCGAGGTATTCCATGAAAAAACTGAAACGAACCTATACGCGCTGCGCCGGTCTGACGGCGCTGGTGCTGCTTGCGCTGCTGATCGCCGGGTCGTTCGCCGACCTGCCGATCTCCCGCTTCCTCTATCCCGGCCACGAGAGCTCCTTCGGCCAGTTTTTCGCCGCCTTCGGCGAGCTGCCGGCCTTCGCGCTGCTGGCCAGCTGCGGCGTGCTGCTGATCGTGCGGCGCGGCGAGTTCCGCCCGGAGCTGCACATGATCCTGCTGGCCTTCGGCGTCTGCCTGATCGCGGGCAGCGTCTTCCTCTCCATCCATGAGGCGACGGACAACGTCCCCGCGCTCCCCACGGCGGTCGCACTGCTGGTGACGCTCTTTGTCGACGCGCTCGCGGCCTTCGCCTTTCTCTTTATGACGCGCGGCTGCCAGGCCAAGACGCTCCTGCGCTTTTTGTGCACGGTCATCTTCGTCTGCGTCGGCATCATGCTGCTCATCAACATCATCAAGGTCCCCTGGGGCCGCGCGCGGATGCGCCTGATCTACTCGACTGGCAACGACACCTACTTCACCAACTGGTGGCAGGCCGGCACGGCGCTCAAGAAAAAGCTCGTTGCCGACGGCGTCTCGTCCGATGAGTTCCGCTCCTTCCCGTCCGGCCATACGGCCTGCGCCGCCTGCGCCATGCTGATGATCCTCGTCCCGACGATCTGCCGCCGCCTGCACGACAAGGAAAAGCTCTTTATGGCCATCGGCGCAGCCTGGACCGCCGTCGTCGCCTTTACAAGACTGCGCATGGGCGCGCATTTCCTCTCGGACGTGTGCGTCTCGTCGCTGCTGACGATCGGCCTCGGCGCGCTCGCGGTCTGGCTGTTCTACTTCAACCGCCCCTTCTTTGGCCGCATCTGGCTCTTTTTCTCCGGCGAAGCCGCCGGCAAAAAGCAGCCTGTGCAGAAAGAAAGCTGAAAAAAGCTCCCCGATCCAAAGGATCGGGGAGCTTTTTTATGTCGTTACACCGTTTCCGGCAGCGTGAAATCGTAGCGCATGGCCAGCGCCTGGAACAGATCCTGCATGACCTTTTCGGAGATCGCGCGGATATCCATTCCCGCGATGAACTGCAAAACTTTCTGCAGCTCGTCCTCCGGCACGCAGTAGCCGCGCAGGCTGAGCGACAGGAAGGCTTCCAGCTTCTGCTCGAGCGTCAGCGTCTCATCACACGGATGGGCCATATAGCCCCGCATGAGCCCCGCCGAGCCGAGCTCCAGCGTGTAAAAATCCTGCGCCGTGAGCGACGGCTGGTACGGCCCGAAGATCTGATACAGCTCTCTGGCTGTCTCACGGAAGATATATTCCGAGGCTTCGCGCTGCGAATAGGCCTCAATGTAGATCTCACGCAGATTCTCGTTCAGCTCCGTCAGCGTGATCTGCAGAGCAGTCTCGATGGCATAGACGAACACGGGCGGCAGCTTCGTCCCGGCCGCCTGCCTCGCGGCGCTGAATTGATTGGAGAACATGAAGCCGACCAGCTCGGTCAGCACGCCGTCCTTGGCGCGGAAAATGTTCTGAAAGCTGCTGTTGGAGACCTCTGCCTTCTGGATGATCTCCGCGACGGTCGTCTTTTTGTAGCCCTGCTCCAGAAACAGCTTGACGCAGACCTTCAGGATCCGCCGCTTTGCCGGCAGGCTTGCATTGGTAAGTGCGATCGCAAACACTCCCTTTCTTTCTTTTTTACACTTTAAATTATGTATATCATAGCATGAAATCGGAAAAACAACAAGTAAAAAAGCGCCGGATACAGCAAAAAAATGCATCCGGCGTTCTTTTTTCAGAGAAACCGGCCTCAGCGCAGCCCCTGCGCCTGTTCGCGGCGCACAACGCCCGC
>OMBG01001652.1_pt1 | contig 9908 bp, 8 predicted proteins | sample 1674251 | NCBI WGS metagenome assembly OMBG01 (sample SAMEA103958153, study PRJEB25191) | human gut metagenome | reverse complement strand
GACATTCTGAAGTTCGAGCGAAGTCAGCATGTAGGCGGAATAGGCGTATGCCACGGAGTCAGCAAGCGGAAGTGCACGCCGTGAGGTCAGCGACTGCTTTAGACTGTCGCAATGACTTAGGAACAACTCACGGTCGAACTCCGGCAGTATGTTGGAACTCTCGTCTCCGATGAGTGCCAGAATCTTGAGGTTGTAGCTGTCCGTGATGGTCGCGAGCCGCTGCGAGACATTGAGACTGTTGATGTTGGAAGCGATGAGATCGGAGACATAGTTGCTCATCCTCCTGTACTCCAACACCGAAATGATGCTGGAGAGCATAAGGATGGCAGCAATAGAACTCATTCCGAGGATGAACTTGCCCTTCATCGTGAGCCTCCGTTCCCCTCTCCGACCTATTTTTTTCCAATCAATCATTATCAGAATTTAAACGAATCTTTAAGCGCAGTAGTCTTGTTGAACACAAAGTGCTCCGGTGTGCTGTCCAAATCTTTGAAGAAGTAGCCCACGCGCTCGAACTGAACTGCAAGCCCTGAATTATCCTCAAGAAGCGCAGGCTCGGCAAAGCCTGAGGTCACCTTGAGAGAATCCGGATTGAGATACTCCTTGTAGTCCTTTCCCTCAGGAATAGAGCCCATCTCCGGCTCGGTGAAAAGCTTATCATAGAGACGGAGCTCCACCTCCTTCGCGTGAGCGGCACTCACCCAGTGAATCGTACCCTTGACGGAACGCCACTCCCCGGAACCGGGACGGGTCGAAGGGTCGTATGTACACTTCAACTCAACCACATTGCCGTCGGCGTCCTTGACAATCTCGTTGCACTTTATTATATAGGTATATTTCAGACGAACCTCACCGTCCGGTTTGAGGCGGAAATATTTCTTCGGAGCGTCTTCCATGAAGTCCGCCCTTTCGATAAGCAACTCTCCTGTGAACGGGACCTTCCTTGACGGGCCTTCCGGAGCCGCGGGATTGAGAGGGGCGTCGAACCACTCGACTTTGCCCGGTTCCCAGTTGGTAATCGTGAGCCTTATAGGGTCCTGTACCACCATGTAGCGGTTAGATCTCTCGTTAAGGTCCTGACGCACACACCATTCCATAAGCTGAAGGTCAATCAGCTGCTCCCTTTTCGCGAGGCCCACCTTGTCAACGAACATCTTGATTGACTCAGGAGTGTAGCCACGACGGCGGATCCCGCAAATGGTCGGCATACGAGGGTCGTCCCATCCGCTGACATAGTTGTTGCGCACGAGTTCGAGGAGCTTGCGCTTGCTCATCACGGTGTAGGTAAGGTTGAGACGAGCGAACTCATATTGATGAGAAGGGAATATTCCTAGTTTTTCGATGAACCAGTCGTAGAGCGGACGATGAACGTCGAACTCAAGGGTGCAGATGGAGTGGGTGATGTGCTCGATGGAGTCGCACTGGCCGTGGGTGTAGTCATACATCGGATAGATGCACCATTTGTCGCCAGTACGGTGATGATGAGCGTGTACGATACGGTACATGATAGGGTCGCGAAACATCATATTCTTGCTGGCCATGTCAATTTTCGCGCGGAGCACCTTTTCGCCATCGGCATATTTTCCAGCCTTCATCTCTCTGAAAAGGCTAAGGTTCTCCTCGACGCTGCGGTCTCTATACGGGCTGTTCTTTCCTGGCTCGTTTACGGTTCCACGCCCGATGCGGATTTCCTCCTGAGACTGGTCATCGACGTATGCAAGTCCTTTCTTTATAAGTTCCTCTGCCCATTCATACAACTGGTCGAAATAGTCCGAAGCATATCTTTCTTCAGCCCACTGGAAACCGAGCCACTTGATGTCCTCCTTGATTGAATCGACATATTCCGTGTCTTCCTTGACAGGATTGGTGTCGTCGAAACGGAGATTCGTCTTTCCGCCATACTTCTGCGCAAGCCCGAAGTTAGTGCAGATGCTCTTCGCGTGTCCGATGTGCAGATAGCCGTTAGGCTCCGGCGGGAAACGTGTGATTATGCTGTTGTACTTGCCGCTGGCAAGATCCGCTTCGATGATTTCCTCAAGGAAGTTCAGAGTCCTCGGCTCCGTCGCTTCCGCTGTCTTGAAAGTCTCTTCCATTCTTCGTATTATTATTTTTATGCAAAACAAACTACAAATATAGGAGATTTTTTAGTATTTTTGCGTCGATTTCGGGCATTTATCAATCTATGATTATATATCCCGACAAAATATGTGAAATTCGGAAATATCAAAAGATGGCGTCGGTTCAGTCAATGACAGGCTACGGAAAGGCGGAGCTTGTGGTGGAAAAGGGAAAAATTATAGTTGAACTCAGAACTGTCAACGGAAAGACAGCGGACATAAGCGTCAAGTCGCAGTTGCTTCCACGAGACAAGGAAATAGTTGTAAGACAGTATCTTGCAAAGGAACTTCAGCGCGGATCAATCGACTTTTTCATGAATTTCGAACAGAATGAAGGCGATTCATCACGGGAAATCAACGAAGAGGCATTGCTCGGATATTTCTCTCAGATCAAAGACATCCGGAGCAGAATTGGAGCCGGAGAGCTCGCACTTTTTGACGCTGCAATCCCGTCCTTGCTGAGGATGCCTGATGTCGCCGGGCAGACAAAGAAGCTGGAAGTCGTGAACGAAGAAAACTGGGAGGCCGTTTTCGGGACAATAAAGGCTGCGGTTGAAGCACTCAAGGCATTCAGACTGCGAGAAGGCGAGGCCCTCAGGCGCGACGTCACCGCAAAGGTGGAGAACATACTTGCCTGCTCGCATGAAATAGAGAAATTCGAGCAGGAGAGAATTGCACAAATCAGAGAAAAAATTTTGACGCGTTTTGACGAGCTCAAACTGGAGGTGGACCAGACGAGGCTCGAACAGGAGATGATATTCTACATAGAGAAACTCGACATCAACGAAGAGAGAGTAAGGCTTCGCCAACATTGTGCATACTATCTCGAAACTCTTGAGAATGAGCCGTATCCGGGACGCAAACTCGGCTTTATAGCTCAGGAAATGGGACGGGAAATCAACACCACCGGTTCAAAATCCAACAATCACGAAATGCAGAAATTTGTCGTAAAGATGAAGGATGAGTTGGAGAAGATTAAGGAACAGTCACTGAACATTCTCTAAAGGGACTTTAGGATTTAAGATTATGGCAGACAAGGACTTGAAAGACATAATACCATCGACGGAGTTTAGGGAAAAACTTGCCCGATACACTCTTGTCGCGCTCGGGGTCGCCATCACCGGGGTCATTTGCTGGTATTTCAGCAGTGTCCTGGTCTATCTGCTGCTCGCAGGAGTCGTTTCTTTGGTCGCGCGACCGATTGTGAAGTTTCTGAGGAAGGCCCAGGTAAAGGGGAAGCATCTGCCCGACTGGGTGGCGGCGGTGCTGACCATCATCATCATCCTGGTGATTTTTCTCTCCGTGATTCTCGGAGTAACTCCTCTGCTGACCAATGTCGTGAACGAAGTTTCTTCGGCGTATAATGGTAACATTCAGGGAATTGCAGGCCCTCTGAGAGATTTCAACAATTGGATTGTCGCCACTTTTCCTGCCCTTGGAAAGGATTTCCGTATTGAAATAGTCCTCCTGCACGAACTTCAGAAGACATTTGACATTTCGATTTTCTCGAGTGTAATCGGTTCTGTGGCAAGTTTCCTCGCAAATTTCGGAATAGGCCTTTTCTCTGTGATTTTCATCGCATTTTTCTTCATTAGGGATGAAAGTCTTTTTATGAGAATCATCGCCTCCTTTGTGCCAGACAAGATTGAGGACAGTGTAAAGGAGTCAATCGGCGATGTGGAATATCTGCTCAGCCGCTATTTTGTGGGTATTCTCATCGAGATGGCGGGAGTCGCGTTGCTCGACTTCCTCGGGCTCGCCCTCATCGCAAGGCTGCCGTGGGGTTCGGCGCTGGGTATCGCATTCCTCGCCGGAATTCTGAACGTGATTCCATACGTAGGTCCGCTCATCGGCACCTGCCTTGGAACGATTATGGGCTTGGTGCTCAAGTACTGCGGAGTCGGAATGATTGGCCTTGACGTTCCGTTTTGGGCATTCGCGCTGATTTTGATTGCGATTATGTGCTGCACACAGCTCGTCGATAACTTCATTTACCAGCCGGTCATCTACTCGAACAGCATAAAGGCCAGCCCACTTGAGATTTTCATCGTGCTGCTTATGGCAGCAACGCTCGGAGGCGTATTCGGAATGCTTGTTGCTATCCCGTGCTACACCGTAGTCAGGGTTATTGCAGGACGCTTTTTCCGAAACATCAAGCCCATACGGGAGCTGATTCCCGAGGACCGGATTACCCAAAAACCGCAGTGAAAAGGAAGTTCAGTCTTGATTTCTTTGGAAAATAGTCCTATCTTTCCGAGCGTTTGCAAATTGCGGACAAACGAAACTATTCAATTTTAAAAAAATGAAAAAGAGTTTATTTGTAATTCTGGCGATTTTCGGAGCGTTGATTGCCACACTTTCGTGCAAAAAGGAGAAAGACTTGACGTCTGGCACAGAAGAGCCTCCAATTGTTGAAGTGAGCGGTGTTTCACTGGACAAAACGACTATTGGAATGATGGTTGGAGAGAAAGTGAAACTTGTAGCGACGGTCACTCCGGACGATGCGACGAATAAGAATGTATCGTACAAGAGCGATGACAACAACATTGCGACTGTGACACAGGACGGCGAAATCAGTGCCGTAGGCGAAGGATCTACTATAGTCCGGGTAACCACCGAAGACGGTCAATTCAGAGCCGGCTGCAAGGTACACGTAAGCAACACCGCCCATCTCGTGAAAGAAATCGAACTTAACGAGACTGAATTGACACTCGCAGTCGGAGAGACTTTCCAGCTGACTGCCGCCATAAAACCGAGTTATGCAAACAACAAGAATGTCGTCTGGAGCAGCAAGAACGAGCAAATCGCCACAGTGAATGAAACAGGGCTGGTGACGGCAATTGCAGGGGGGGGCACCCGAATCTTTGCCAGTTCAGAGGATGGAGGAGCAGTCTCTGTCTGCAACTTGAGGGTATCAAATCCTGGTGTAAATGAAATTAGAAAATTCGAATTTTCGCCGAATTATGGCATAATAGGAGTCGGAGAGAAATTGAATCTCAAACCTTATTTATGGAAGGTATATAGATCGTTTTTTAACGTACGCCCCGAATTCCCAAGTCAATTCACATTCAACAGCGACGACCCTGAAGTCGCCACAGTTGACAATGATTTCAACATCATCGGCAATAAAGCCGGCACAGCCTTAATCACCGTGACAATGAACAGGTTCAAAAACCCGGAAATCGGTTCATTCACCATTGAAGTCGAAGACACGTTCCTCGGCTCTGTAAAGGATGTTTATAAGATAAAAGATAAGGGATTGGTGCTTGAAAGTACGATTTTATCCGGAAAACTCTATCCCAACGACAAGATTAAACTCATCCAGAGATCGGACAATGGGAAAAACTATAATATGACCGTCGATAGACTCAGTCTCTATGGCAAAGTATTGGAATATGCCGAAAAGGGTAATGAGCCTGGGATTTTATTAGCCGGAACTGAGCAAATGTCAGCTTCCGACATAGAAAGAGGCGCGGTCATCACATCACCTGAGACTAAAAGAGTCATCGTGACACGGAAAATCGTCGGAACACTCCACATTACAGGAAAGACAGCCCCCGTCACTCCTGGCTACAAGGCACAACTTTTCGACGGAATAATAGACGTCGGTGCAGAACTCAGCGAAGTTTTCAAAGAGGAAGAAATCAAACCGGACAAAACATATCATCTCGTCACTTTCAAAATTGCCGCACCGTACAAACTCGCCTGCCGCTATGGCCAAGTCTTCAAACTCCGTGAAGGCGGCCGCGAAGTCGGGACTTTCACAGTATCCGACGCCGACCCGATGGAAGTGGCATTCTGACAGATTGACATAAATAAATTCCCGCAAAGACCACAGAGATTCTTGTAGAAAGATGCGGGAGTGGGTATGGATTTTCAAACCTATCAGATAAACGAAAATTGCGTACTGAAAGTCCCGGCCGAATCGTTGACAATTTACCAACAAGCATGGGAAGGGTATTTCCAGTCAGTAGAAACAATTCAAGAGTAAAGAAAGAAACCGAATTGCCATCGTGGCAATCCTTAGAAACAACGGGTATTTTCATAATGGAAGATACCCGTTTTGCTTGCTCGTTGACTCTATCTGGTTGCTAAAATAATCTGTCTTTTTCTAACCTACACTTTGATATCAGCAATAAAATTCCTATATTTGCGCCGAGTTATTTGACAGCACAGCACCGCAAATCACTGAAAAGCGCACGGTTGCCAACTCGTTACTGTTATTTCTCAAATACTTCGCCAAGTATTTATTCCTCAATCGGTTGTATCAAACCATTGAAAATCTGAAATAAATTACACACATTATTAACTTTAAATATCTGACATCATGAGTTTTGATATAACACAGTTCATCGGTTCACTCGCCACCCTCACACTTCTTCTGGGCTACTTGCCGCAGACAATCCACACGATACGCACCCGCAAAACGGATGACATCGCACTTGGAACTTTCCTGCTGCTGGGCTTGGGCTCCGTGCTTTTCTGCGTTTATGGAATCCTGCTTCCGAGTTGGCAGATTGCGGTTGCAAACGGCATCACCGCAGTACTCAGCGCGATTATCTTCGGAATAAAGATGTATAACGACCACTTCAAAAAGAAATTTTAATCATTTATCCTCTATGTCATTTGCGGAAGAAAGAATCAACTCGACGGCGCTCACTTTTGATGACGTCCTGCTTGTGCCCGCCTACTCCGAGGTCTTGCCACGGGAAGTCAGCACAAAAGCCCGTTTCACACGGAACATCAGCCTCAACATCCCCATCGTCTCCGCGGCGATGGACACGGTCTCCGAAAAGGCGATGGCAATAATGCTTGCCCGAAAGGGAGGCATCAGCGTAGTACACAAGAACATGGGCATTGAGGCTCAGGCACGGCAGATTCGCGAGGTGAAGGAGTATCCCGCAGAGGGCGACAAGATTCCATGCCTTGACGCAGAAGGAAGGCTTAGGGTAGCCGCCGGAGTCGGCATCACGGCAGACGTACTCGACAGGGTGACGGCTCTTGTTGAGGCTGGGGTCGACGCGATTGTGCTTGACTCGGCGCATGGAGATTCACATGGAGTCGTGGAGGCTCTGAGAAAAATCAAGGCCGTCTATCCTAAGCTTGACACGGTCGTCGGAAACATAGCCACGGCAGAGGCGGCTGTACGTTTGATTGAGGCCGGAGCGGACTCACTCAAGGTCGGCATCGGACCGGGCTCCATCTGCACAACGAGAATCATTGCCGGAGTGGGTGTGCCGCAGATTTCAGCGATATACGACGTGGCCAAGGCTGCAGAAGGCTCCGGGGTTCCGGTGATTGCCGACGGCGGACTGCGCTATTCGGGAGACATCGTGAAGGCCCTTGCTGCCGGCGGAGACAGCGTGATGATCGGCTCAATGTTCGCCGGTACAGATGAGGCTCCTGGAGAAATCTTCGAGGAGAACGGGCGCAAGTTTAAGTCCTATAGGGGTATGGGGTCGGTGGATGCGATGAAGGCCGGTTCACGCGATCGCTATTTTCAGGACGGTGAAGACAGCACGAAGAAACTCGTTCCAGAGGGCGTCGTAGCCCGCGTTCCTTACAAGGGAAGCGTTGGAGACATCATCTATCAGCTCGTGGGAGGCATACGTTCGGGTATGGGCTACTGCGGTGCGGCCGACATCGATGCTCTACACACCGCGCGCTTTGTCCGCATTACCGCCAATGGACTTGTGGAAAACCATCCGCACGACATCACGATTACCGGAAATACACCGAACTACCATAAATAAGATATGACAGAAAAGATTGTAATAGTTGATTTCGGTTCGCAATATACCCAGCTCATCGCCCGAAGAATCAGGGAGATGCAGGTCTATTGCGAGATTGTTCCCTACAACAAATTCAGACAGGAGGATTCCCGATCGGCCGCAGACATAAAGGACACACACTCCCCTTTCGGTCAGGAAGTAAAGGGAGTGATTCTCAGCGGCAGCCCTTGCTCGGTGAGAGGGGAAAACGCGCCGCGAGTAAATCTTGAAGGCATCAAGGGAGTGCTTCCCCTTCTCGGAGTTTGCTACGGAGCTCAATATCTCGCACAGTTCTTCGGTGGTAGTGTGGAAAAGTCCCCGACCAGGGAGTACGGCCGCGCGATGATGGATGTCCGTGATGACGATGACCCTCTCATGGCGGGACTCAGCGCAAGCTCTCAGGTATGGATGTCACACGGTGACACCATAACCGCCATTCCGCCGACCTACCGGATCATAGCATCAACGGAGGACGTAAACATAGCAGCATTCCGGATCTCCGGTGAGCAGACATGGGGACTCCAGTTCCACCCGGAGGTTTACCACAGCTCCGAAGGAACGCAGCTCCTGCGCAATTTCGTGCTCGGCATCTGCGGATGCTCCGGAAACTGGACCAGCGAGGGCTTCATCGAGCAAACAGTCCGTGAGCTTAAGGAAAAACTCGGCAATGACAAGGTTGTGCTCGGGCTTTCCGGCGGAGTCGATTCTTCAGTCGCCGCAATGCTCCTGCACCGTGCCATCGGCGACAACCTCCATTGTATCTTTGTGGATTCCGGTCTGATGAGAAAGAACGAGGCCGTTGAAGTACTTGAGTCCTACAAGGGTATGGGGCTGAATGTCAAAGGAATTGACGCTGCAGAACGATTCCTCGGCGACCTGCGTGGAGTGACCGACCCTGAAGCGAAGAGAAAGATTATCGGCAAGGACTTCATTGAGGTTTTCAACGCGGCTGCCGGCGAAATCAAGGACGTGAAATGGCTCGGACAGGGCACGATTTATCCGGATGTGGTCGAATCCGCCCAGGTGAACGGCACGGCTGTGGTCATCAAGTCTCACCATAATGTGGGAGGTCTGCCTGAGAAGATGAATCTGAAAATTGTGGAGCCGCTGCGTCTGCTTTTCAAGGACGAGGTGCGCAGGGTCGGCCGCCAACTGGGCATCAGCGAGACCCTGATCGGGCGTCATCCTTTCCCGGGCCCGGGACTTGGAATACGTATCATCGGCGAGGTGACTCCAGAGAAAGTCCATATCCTTCAGGAGGTTGACCACATCTACATCAGCATTCTCAGGGAGACAGGTCTCTACGACAAAATCTGGCAGGCCGGAGCCATACTCCTCCCGGTTCAGAGCGTAGGAGTCATGGGCGATGAAAGGACCTATGAAAGCTGCGTGGCACTGCGGGCGGTGACATCAGTCGACGGCATGACGGCTGATTGGGCTCGGCTGCCCTATGAGGTGTTGGCGCGGCTCTCAAACGAGATAATAAACAAGGTCAATGGGGTTAACCGCGTGGTGTATGATGTATCATCTAAACCACCTGCTACCATAGAGTGGGAGTAGAATAAAGGATATTAAGAGGGTGACCCCAAAGTCGAGAGACAGACAGTCACCCTCACTCTTACATTCCGTTCACAAAAACGACATTTATCGTGGACAAAGCTTTGAGCCGTCGGCGTCATTCACTTCGGTCCTCTCACAAATCCTTCGTTCCGCTTGCAGCAGAACCCGTATCTTACGAATCCTATATTTTACGATGCCAACATAATGGTATTGCCGAAATAAACTACACAGACATACTCTCTGGCCATTGGGCGGTCACTCACGCCACTGACACAAAGTAACATTTACCAACGCAAAACTCTATAAAACCAATGCAACCAGCATGAAACTCATGCTAGTTGCATTCTCACTTTGTAACTACGTAACTTTAGCGGATGCTTACGGTATAATTACCCTTAGCGAATTGGATACTGTTTCAAAAAGTGTGTCTGAGTTGAAATAAAAAGAAAGTCTACGGATT
>OMBG01001647.1_pt1 | contig 9930 bp, 9 predicted proteins | sample 1674251 | NCBI WGS metagenome assembly OMBG01 (sample SAMEA103958153, study PRJEB25191) | human gut metagenome | reverse complement strand
TTATCTCCTCGCCCTTGTAGTTCTCGGTGATGTACTCGGTGGGCTGAATTTTGTCGTCCTTGACCTGATATGTACGAAGATACATGTGGTCGTGGCCGTTGATGACAACGTCGATATCAAGGCTGTCTATTATGGGCAGCAGGCGCTTGCGCATGATGACGGTGTCGGGCTTGTTTATGTTCTTGCCCGCGGAGTAGCAGGCGCGGTGCATGAGGATTATCTTCCACTGCGCGTCAGAAGAGTTCATGTCGTTCTGAAGCCAGTTTATCTGCTCCTCGCTGATGGGATACATATCGTTTGTGTTGAGCACGGCGATATGTGCGTTCGAGTAGTCGAACGAATAGTAGACGCCGGTGATATGATTCCAGCCTGCGCTCTTGTCGAGGTTGAACATATTGTCGAACCAGCCCCAACGAAGGTTGCCCTCGTGGTTGCCGGCGGTCGGCGCCATGGTGATGTTCATGAGTGTGTCGCAGCTCTTCTCATAGAACCAGTCCCACTCCTGATCGTTGCAGTCGTTGACGAAGTCGCCCGCGTTCATGAGGAACTTCGCGTCGGGGCAGACCTGCATCGCGGTGCGCTGAACGGCGCCGCTCTTCGTGAAGTTTATTTCGTTGCCCGCCTGAACATCGGCAAGGGCTATGAACGAAAACGGCTCTTCGCCGTCGCAGGCTGTCTCAAATGTGCCATTGTTGCTCCAGATGCCGGTTGAAGCGTCGCCGACTCTGTAAACATACTTTGTGTCGGGCTCAAGATTTTCGGCGAGCACCTTGTGGCAGTAGTTCTCTTTCCACTTCGTGCAGGTGCCGGAAAATTTGAGCGCGCCGTCGAAGCTGCCGTTGTATTTTGCAAGGGGCATTACTTCAACATCGCTGCCGCATTTCTCGGTCGTGTACCAGCAGATGCCGCGTCTTGTTTTGGCGTCGCCGTTGATAACAACGCTGATGCGCTTTATCGATCCGTCTGCGCTCTCCTGAGGCATGGCGGAGGCGGCGGGGACTATCATGCAAGCGAGCAGGCAGATTGCCATGACCGCGCTGATTATCCTCATCAGTTTTTTGTTCATCGCATATTCCTCCAAAATTTTGGTATAGTTATTCTACATCCGATTCGCACAAAAGTCAAGCAAGTTAGCATATGCTCTTTGTGGATAATTTATAATACCTTTTTCATTAATATATGCGGACGCCCTCTTCAACATCGTGGATCCCGGTGTCCTTGTAGCCGAGCGCTGAGTAGAATCCGGCTGCCTGCTCCTGCGAATGTATCCATATTTCATTGACTCCGTTTTCTGCGGCGTACTTTTCGGCGGCTTTTATTATGTCCGCGCCGAGCCCTCTACCGCGAAAAGCCTTTCTGACTGCGACTCTGCCTATCATGACCCTGCCGCTCCCGGGGTCTGTGAAAATGCGGCAGACTCCGACGGGGTGACTGCCGTCAAACAGCACGATATGCGCAGCCGTCTCGTCGATATCGTCGAACTCCTCCTCGAAGCCCTGCTCTTTTACGAACACCTCGAGTCTTATCTCTTTCGCCTCGTCCGGGAGCTGATTATAGATTTTAGTTTCCATATAAACACCTCGATTTGTATTATATCACAAAAACGGGCATGAAATTTTGTATATACACACATCGCCGAAATTTGTCCCAAACTGTTGCAAGAGAAGAGAAATAAATATATAATTATCTAAAGAATCATTTACGGCTCTGCGCCGGCGGAGGAATATATAATGGAAAAACTCAGAGTGCTCTTTCAGGGCGACAGCATAACCGATATGGACAGGGACCGCTCGAATATCCGCAACATGGGCAACGGCTATCCGCTGTTCGTTGCGTCGAATTTCCGCGCGGATAATCCGAAGTTTGATATCGACTTTTTCGATCTCGGCATCAGCGGAAACAGAGTCAGCGACCTGCGCGACCGCTGGCAGACCGACTGCCTCGATCTCCATCCCGATGTGCTCTCCGTGCTCATCGGAATAAACGACACATGGCGAAAATATGACAGCAACCTGCCTTCAGAATTCGGCGAGTTCGAGAGCATCTACCGTTCATTGCTCGAGGACGCAAGACGCGAAAACCCGGATATCAAAATAATTATAATGGAACCCTTTGTGCTCCATGTTTCCGAAGAGCGCGCGAGCTGGCGTGAGGATCTCGACCCGAGGATTCAAGCGGTGCGCAGGGTGGCAAAAGATTACGCCGATGCGTTTATCCCGCTTGACGGTCTGCTCAACGCCGCCGCTATCGACACCTGCCCCGAGCAGTGGGCGCCCGACGGAGTCCATCCATCACCCGACGGCGCGGCTCTGATAGCCCGCTACTGGCTTGAAGCGTTCGACAAGATACTTTGATGAAAGAGAGAAAAATAATGCCTTTTGATAAAAACTTTGTTCCCGCGCTGCGCTTCGCAGTCATGAGCGACATACATATCGACGACGAGGACTGCATCGAGGAACAGCGGTTTGCAAAAGCGCTTGACGACCTCAAAAATCTGTGCTCGTCCGATGAGAGATACAGCGGCTTTGACGCGCTCGTCATCGTCGGCGACTTTGCTTCGCGCGGGTCGGAGATTCAGATGCGCAAGGTCAAGAAGATTCTCGACGCAGGTCTGCCCGCCGATGTCAGGCTGATAATGACCATGGCGAGCCACGAATATATGACCGACGGCGAGGAGAATGCCCTGCGCCGCTTCGATGAGATATTCGGTCTTACTCCCGACACCCATGCGGTGATAAACGGCTTTGATTTCATCGCCGTCACAACGACGGGCGGCTGCCACTTCGACGACAAAAAGCGCGGGTTCATCTCCGCAGAGCTTGAAAAAGCGGCAGAGCGGGACGGTAAAAAGCCGATATTCTTCTTCCAGCACCCGCACATTACAGATACTGTCTACGGCAGCATCAACTGGGGCGAGGACGAGATAACGGATATTCTTATAAACTACCCGCAGATAGTCGATTTCTCCGGCCACTCCCACGCGCCGATAAACGATCCGCGCTCGGCGCATCAGCGCCACTTCAGCGCATTTGGCACCGGCACGCTGAGCTATTTCGAGCTCGACGAGTTCGACAAGACCCACGGGACTATTCCGCCCGAGGACAGCAGCGCCGCTCAGTTCCTTATAGTTGAGGCGGACGCGCAGGGCAGGGTGAGGGTATATCCCTACGATGTGCTCGGCAGCCGCTTCTTCCCGTACACATGGGAGATAGACGAGCCGTGGAACATAGATTCGTTTAAGTATACCGACGCACGCTATGTCACGGCGGAGAAGCCGTATTTTGGAAATGCCGGGATATCCGTCGAAAACATAACGGCGGACGGCTGCGATATAACCTTCACTCAGGCGGCCGGAAAAGAACGCCCGGACAGTTATGATATCTACATTTTAGATTCTGACGGACTGATAAAAAAGCATATGAATATTACTTCGCGCTACTATCTCTCCGATATGCCCGCGGCTCTTACCGAGCACATAGGCGGACTGAAAGCCGGCACGGAGTACAAAATAAAAATAGTTGCAAACAGCTTTTGGCGCACGCGCAGCGACGCTCTGACCGCGCGGTTCGCCACACTCTGAAACACAGGAGCTGATTAAATGTTTTTTGTCTTACCGACAGCGGCGATATTCGCCATATATATTCTCGCGGCAGTTCTGCCCGCGATATTCCTGCTGCGCTATATCTATAAGCACGACACGGTCGACAAGGAGCCGCCCGGGCTGCTGTTGTCGCTGATTCTCATGGGTATCGTTGCGGCGCTGATGTCGATAGTGCTCGAAATAATCGGTGAGAAGATACTCAACGATCAGATAAGTCAGGATGACAAATATTATAAAATCATTCTTGCGTTCGCAGTCGTTGCGGTCGTCGAAGAGGGAACAAAGTTCCTGCTGATGAAGCTCAAGACATGGAAGAATCCGAATTTCAACTACAGCTTTGACGGGATAGTTTACGCCGTCTCCGTCTCGCTGGGCTTCGCCGCGTTCGAAAATATAAAATATGTCATGAACTTCGGCCTGTCCGTTGCGCTCCCGCGCGCGGTGCTCGCCGTTCCCGGTCATATGGGATTCGCAGTCTTTATGGGCCTGTTCTACGGGCGCGCCAAGCTCTTCTCCGATCTCGGCTGCAAGGGCAAAAAGGTGATGAATCTCCTCGCCTCTTATCTCTCCGCCGTGTTCCTGCACGGGTTCTATGACTCCTGCGCCATGATAGGCAACACCCTCTCGACCGTGATATTCATCGCGTTCGTGGCGCTGATGTATGTCATAGTTATAAGCTTGATAAAGCACGAATCACGCAACGACAGAAGAATCTGAAATCTACCGTCAGCCGGCAGTTATCTGCCGGCCGGCGGTTTTGCGTTTATTTATAAGAGCTGAAATATTGTTTTATTATTACTTTCCGAAAAAGAAGTATTCGGAGGGTCGGCAGTAGCACGGAGAAAAATTTACGGATTTATCGAAAAACGCCGAAAAAATAAGTATAAAAGCCCGAAAAAATCAGCCGATTTTGTGAATTTTTCGCCGTATCTCCGGTATGCAATTGACTTTGCGGCATAGAATGTGGTAGAATACAGTGCAAGAGGATAACCGGTGCGGGACACCGGCTCTGAATATTTTTATCAATATTAAAAAGGAGGAATGAAGGTTGACTGATCAGAAAACAATGGCGTACATTAACCTTTATGCTGTCTTGGGAACTTTGGAGAATCTCTGCGAGATAGTTCCGGAGGCGAGCGCAATGCTCACCAACACCAAACCCATCTCCATCGGCTTTGAAGTGAAGGACGGCCCGAGCGCCACAATAACCTTCAAAAACGGCAGATGCAGGATGGAGCAGGGCGTCAGCAAGTGCGACGTCAAGCTGCCTTTCTCTTCCTGCGAAAAATTCAACGGCGTAATTGACGGAACCGTTACTCCTGTACCGCTTAAGGGTCTTACCAAGATAGGTTTCCTTCTCAAGACCTTTACGGCCCTTACCGACCGACTTTCCGAAGTAATGCAGCCGAGCGAAGAAGCTCTTAAGGACAGGGCGTTTTTTGAGCTTTCGACTAAGCTTACATTCTACACCATTTCCGTTGCGCTGTCTCAGATAGGCAATCAGGATAAAATCGGCCAGGCAAGCGCTTCTTATATGCTTGACGGTGATATAGCATTTTGCATTAAAGACGGCCCTGCCGCAACAATTCGCGTTAAGGATCATCACCTTGTAACAATCAAGGAATATCCGAAAAAGCCGAGAGCTATTATGCAGTTTGACACCATTGACCTTGCTTACGATCTCTTCAACGGCAAAGTTAATTCTCTTGAATGTATAGGTAAGGGTACCGTTGAGATTCGCGGCATGCTTTCCATGGTAGACAATATGAACAGAATACTCGACAGAGTAGCTCTGTATTTAGCATAAGGAGGGCGATAAATATGAGTAAATTCCCGGAATACAAACACACTAAGAGCCATGAATACTTTGACAGAGCCATTAAGGTAATACCCTCCGGTATTTACGGTCACCTCGGCCCCGCAGAGGGTCTTTGGGTTCCCGTTTCAAAATGGCCTTTCTATTCCGAAAAAGCAAAGGGTACATATTTTTGGGACGTTGACGGCAACAAGTACATAGATTATATGTGCGCTTACGGCCCCAATGTGCTCGGCTATAACGACCCCGATGTTGATGCTGCCGCTATGAAGCAGATGAAGCTCGGCAACTGCACAACCTCTCCGTCAAAGGTTATGGTTGAGTGTGCCGAAAATCTTGTAAATACCGTAGCTTCCGCAGACTGGGCATTCTTTGCAAAGAACGGCTCCGACGTTACAACGCTTGCGGTTATGACCGCTCGTGCACACACCCACAAGAAAAAGATGTTCTTCTTAAAGGGCTATTATCACGGCGACTTCCAGTGGGGTCAGAAAATAGACTACCCCGGCATACTTCCCGAAGAGGTTGCAAACAACGTTGTTGTTCCGTGGTTTGATCTTCAGGCTCTTGAGGACGCTTACAACGCTTGCGACGGCGACGTTGCAGGCCTCATAGCTCAGCCGTACGATCACGGCAACTTCTACGACAACCGCTGTGCCTCCAAGGAGTATTGGCAGGCTGTTCGCAAGTTCTGCGACGATCACGGTATGGTTCTTATCTTTGACGACGTAAGAACGGGCTTCCGTCTTGATATAGCCGGCTCCGACCATTATTACGGAATCAAAGCCGACCTTATCTGCTTCTGCAAGGCTCTTGCAAACGGATACAATATGTCTGCTCTCTGCGGCGGCGAGCATATGAAAGCCACCGTTTCGGGCGTTACATACACAGGCTCTTACTGGATGAGCGCAATCCCCTTCGCCGCTTCCATAGCCTGCATCGACAAGATGAAAAAGCTTAACACACCCAAGATGTTCCGCGAAATGGGCACAAAGCTTACCGAGGGCTTTAAGGCTGCCGGTAAAGAGCACGGCTTTGACCTTGTGGTTACCGGTGAACCGGCACTCTTCTATCTTCGTATCGCAAACGATGACAGCCTTATGCTTCATCAGGAGTGGATATCCGAGTGCGTAAGCCGCGGCCTGTTCCTCGCGTCACACCACAACCACTTTATGAATGCCGCCGTTACCGACGAGGACATCAAAAAGTCCATAGAGATAGCTGAGGACGCATTCTCGGTAGTTGAGAAAAATCACCCCGAGCTCAAGGGCTGATTTTAAACACGGATTTAAGGCGGCTGTGCGTGGAGCGCGGCCGCCCGTAATACAAAACTTTACATTCAGGGAGGAAAATTATGGAAAGAGCACCTTTGACCAAGGAGGAATGGCTCGCGCTTGAGAAAAAAGCCAATGATTTAAGGCATCTCTGTCTTCAGACCACGGTTTGGGCGGGAAGCGGTCATATTGGCGGCGGAATGAGTGTTATGGACATTCTTACCGTTATGTATCACAGATACCTTAACATTAAAAAGGAAGATCCGAAGTGGGAGGATCGCGACAGATTCATACTCAGTAAGGGTCACGCCGGCATAGCTTATGCACCCGTGCTTTGCGATTTCGGCTACAATGATCCCGAGCAGCTCAAGACCTTTAACCTTACAAATTCCAAGATGGGTATCCATCTTGACTCAAATAAGGTTGCAGGCGTTGACGCTTCCACCGGCTCTCTCGGCCACGGCATTCCGATAGCGGCGGGCACTGCAATTGCCGCAAGAGTTCTCGGCAAGGACTACTACACCTACGTTGTAACAGGCGACGGTGAGCTTGACGAGGGTTCAAACTGGGAAGGTCTTATGACCATCCGTCATTACAATCTTACAAACTGCATCACGATTGTTGACCGTAACCACTGCATGATAGACGGCAACACCGAGGATGTTATGAAGCTCGAACCGCTTGCGGATAAATTCGTTGCATTCGGCTTCCATACAATCGTTTGCGAGGGCAACAACATCGTTTCTCTCTGCAAGGCTATTGATGAGGCACACAAGACCAAGGATAAGCCTACCGTTATAGTTGCCGATACCATTAAGGGCGTCGGAATTAAGCTTACAAGCGGTAACTACAAGTGGCATTACGGCGCCATTGATGAAGAGATGGCAAAGGTTGCCGCAAAAGACCTTGATGAATACAGTGCTGAGCGTATAGCTCGCTGCGGAAAGGAGTTTGAATAATGGCAGGCGGATTTGTATATAACGTAATTGAGACTCCCGAGCTTTCCACCTCGGAGATTTACGGAAAAACCTTGGCGGACCTTGCCAAGGAGCATAAAGAAATAGTTGCGGTCACAGCTGACCTTGCAACCTCCACAAAGCTTCAGGACTTCACAAATGCGTGCCCCGACAGAGTTTTCAATGTCGGTATCGCAGAGCAGAATATGATCGGCGTAGCGGCAGGTATGGCAAGAGCGGGGCTCGTTCCCTTTGCCTCGACCTTCTCCGTGTTTGCTTCTCTTCGTGCGGCAGATCAGCTGCACACCGATATCTGCTATCAGAATGTCAACGCTAAAATTATAGCTACGCATTCCGGCACCTCTTTCGGTCAGGCGGGTTCTACTCACCACGCTATTGTTGACCTTGCGGTTACAAGAGCTATGCCCAATCTCACCGTTATCTGCCCGGCAGACGGTTATGAGACGGCAAATGCGGTTCGCGCCGCTTATGAAAACTTCGGCCCGTATTACATCAGAATTAACCGCGGTTTTGACCGTGTTCTTTATGATAATGAGGATTACGGCTTTGAAGTAGGTAAGGCTGTTGAGGTTCATCCCGGCACCGACATTACCGTAATAGCCTGCGGCTCCTGTGTATTCCAGGCTCGTGAGGCTGCCAAATTCCTTGAGAGTGCAGACGGACTTAAGGTTCGCGTGCTCAATATGCACACCATTAAGCCCATCGATAAAGAGGCTATCTTAAAGGCTGTTCAGGATACTCGCCGTATAATCACGGTTGAGGACCACAACATAATCGGCGGTCTCGGCTCTGCCGTTGCCGAGGTTGTTGTTGAATCCGGTAAGGGCTGCGCCTTCAAGAAGCTCGGTCACCCCGACAAGTTCGCTCCCATCGGTCTCCACGAGGACATTATGTCCATGGTCGGCATCGACGCCAACGGCATAATCGAGGCGGTTCGTGAGCTTATGCATAAGGACTTTGAGTTAGACGACAACTGGGACGATGAGGTCTGATTTTGTCTGATATTCTTTGACAAAACGAATTAACCGATTTCTGTCGTACCGCAGTACGCGGCGGTCAAACTTTAATCCGTTTTCTCTAAAGCCTATCAAACAAAATAAATTTTGCAAGGTATTCTTTGATAAAACGAATTAACCGATTTCTGTCGTGCCGCAGTACGTGGCAGCGGAACTTTAATCCGTTTTCTCCAAAGCCTGTTAAACGATCGGAGATTGTTTAATACATCGCTTAAATTATTAACGGTATGCCGGTGTTTTTTCGGTTTCGGCGTACCGCTTCGGCGGAAAATCCGTTGTGATTTTTCGCGCTTTCGAGCAAATAAAATCCTCAAAAAAGGAGAGTGAAAAATTTGCATACAAAAGAAGAATTATATTCAAATAAAATATTCTTTAATGCAGCCTTACCGCTTGTTAAGGTAATTGCGAACGATGTGCCCTCGCTTAAAAAGCAGTTTGCGCACGTTCATGCGATTATTCAGGTAAGCGCTAAGGACCCGGATGCTCCGGGCGGCAAGGTCGGCATGCACTTTGTCGTAAACAGTGATGAGTGGCTTGTTCATTTAAACAAGGTAGACCCCCATCCTCACGTTGAGCTTGAATTCAAGAGCGTTGAGGCTATGAACGCATTCTTTAAGGGTAAGATGTCACCTGCGACTCTGCCTAAGATGAAAGGTGTCGTCTCACACTTCGGTGCGTTCAAGGCATTCTTAATGACGCTACTTAAAATGTCGTCGCTTCTCGGCGCAACCGAGGCTCCGAAGGACGAGGCAACAAAAGAGCTTATGGTTAAGTGCTTCTTCTATCTTTTGTCAAGCGGTATAAGCCAGCTCAACAAGATGGGTCATGAGGATATTCACGACTGGACCAGCAAGAGTCCCGACCGTGTTTATGCATGGGCGGTTGACGGTTATCCGTCGGTCTCCGCATATCTTCGCATTAAAGCCGGCAAGTCAAGAGCAGGCAGAGGCGATTATAAGCGTGCTATGCCGTTCTTCACCTTGCGCTTTGACAACCTTGACAGTGCGCTCGGAATACTCCTCGGCACAGATGATATGCTTGAGGCGGTAAAGACAGGCCATCTTATCATGGACGGTGCTCCCGAATTCGGCGGCCAGATAGGTACATATATGCTTGAGGTTGCTGCTCTCGCAAAATAAAAAAAGACTTTATATGCCCTCCGTGCTTCTCTCGGGGGGTATTATTTTTGAACGGAGATGATATTTATGGCTGATTCATTGAAGTTTTACCTTATTACCGACCTTCA
>OMBG01001642.1_pt1 | contig 9949 bp, 8 predicted proteins | sample 1674251 | NCBI WGS metagenome assembly OMBG01 (sample SAMEA103958153, study PRJEB25191) | human gut metagenome | reverse complement strand
TATATCTGCAAAGCTGAAAACGGCGAATTTGTTTTTGTGGAGCAGACTGAGCCCGAATCGGCTGAAAATGAATAAAAGTGCACCCGAAGGCGTCTTGCTTTCGGGTGCGTTTTTTGGACTCTTTTAACTTTTTACTCAGCCTCGGCTATGAATCTCTTGAGATTCTCAAGCCCGATTTCGATGCCCGTGAGCGTCTGCTCGATGCCCTCGAACTCGATGCTGACATATTTGTCGTAGCCCGCGCGCTTGAGTATGCCTATGCACTGCGCCACGGGGATGTTGCCGTGACCAATCACTGCGCCGCGCAGGTAGTTGCCGGCTCTGCTGCGGAAGAATCCGCGCCCGGGATCGGGCTCTGAGCCGCTCTTGATGTGAAAGTCCTTGGCGTGAACGTGCTTTGCGTATTTTGCGACTCTGCCGACCGCCTTGTCCGAAGGGTCGTCGGCGCAGGCGAAGTTGCCCATGTCAACGAGCAGACCGAAGTTCGGGTTTGCAACTCCCGTGACGAGCTTTTCGACGCGGTCGCTGTCCTGCGCGAAATAGCCGTGGTTCTCGACCATTGTAGATATGCCTTTCTCTGCGGCGTATTCGGTCACTCTGCGGCAGCCCTCAACGAGGGTGGGCAGAGCCTGATCGAAGCCGCAGTATGCGCTCTGCGGCGCGTTGAAGCCGCCTGTCGCGTCGTGGCGCATACCCGACGCACCGAGTATCTCCGCGATATCGACCTGTCTGAACAGACGCTCGCACTCGTCGTCGAGCGGGCGGTTGAGAAGCTCCGCGCCGATGGTGTAGTTGACTATCGGCAGGTTTTTCTTTTCGCTCTCGTCGCGCAGACGTTTGGCGTATTCTTCAACTGACATTCCGTCTTCGGGCATGAGGTCGATAAATTCAATTCCGTCGAATCCCATCTCTTTGACTTTACCGATGAGCTGAAGCTGGGTCAGCTCCCCGCTCGAAAGCATCGGCTGAAAGCTGTAGCTGCTGACGCAGGTTTTCATTTCATTCACCTCAGTCCATATATCCCTTGAGGAAGCTGACGGCGTTGCCGATATCCTTTTCGGGGTCGTCGCCGACTTCTCGCTCTATTGTCAGAAAGCCCTTGTAGCCGATATCATTGAGCGCGGCGAGATATTCGTCCCACTTGACGCTGCCCTCGCCGAGCGGCACTTCTTTAAACGAGCTGCCTGTGACGAGCGGGTCTTTTTTTATGCCGTATACTATCTCGGGATCCCTGTAGAATATCTGAACGCCGTCCTTGGCGTGGGTGTGGACTATGTAGTCGCGCAGGTTATAGACCGCCTTTGCGGGGTCGTCGCCCGTGACCATGACAAGGTTAGCGGAGTCGAGGTTGACTGCGACGCCGGTAGAGCCGAGCGAGTCAAGAAACTTCTTGAGCGTCGCCGAGGTCTCGGGTCCCGTCTCAATCGCAAAGTGCGCGTCGAGGCTGTCCGCGAAGCGGGAGAGCTCGAAGCATGCCTCCTGCATGATTTTATATCTCTCGTGGCTGCTGTCCTCGGGCACAACGCCGATGTGGGTCGTGACGATATCCGTGCCGAGCTCCTTTGCAAGCTCGATTATCCTCTTTGACTTCTCGACTCTCCAGGGGTTCTCCTCTTTGTTGCCGAAGCCGCCGCCGAGATCGCCGCAGAGAGCGGAGATAACGAGTCCGTTGTCCTCAACGAGTTTGCGGAAATCCGCGCGCTTCGAGCCGACAAGCTCCTCGGGCGACATCTCGCCGCTGGTGGCATAGACCTGGATGCCCTGCGCACCGACCTTGGCAGCCTTTTTGACCGCCGTCGGGATATCCGTGCGGAAGCTGTCAATAATAACGCCTATTGGAAATTTCATGGTAGCACCGTCCTTAAAACGTATTTTTTACAAGGCAATGATAACAAATAAGTGGGGGATATTCAAGAGAAAAAAGCCTTTTCCCCGAATAAAATAAAAAACGGCTCGGCACGGGGAAATTCCCGAACCGAGCCATGATTTTTTATCAGCCGACGACTGACATAATAAAGACGATTATAACGATTATCGGCAGAACATATGTGAAATAAGGTCTTATCCAGCCGGGCATTTTTGCGCCCTTTTCGCCGCAGTTGACTTCGCCGATGTAGTTCTTCCAGCCCCAGCCGTATTTCCTGCTGCAGAAGAGAACATAGACGAGACTGCCGAGCGGGAGCAGGACGTTTGAAACGAGGAAATCCTCGATATCCATGATGCCCTTGCCGGCTATCTGTATTTTTTCGAGAACATTGAAGCCGAGCACGCAGGGGAGGGAGAGCACGAGCATGAGCGCGATGTTTATCAGCGCCACTTTGCGGCGGCTGAGCTTCGTCAACTCGAGCCAGAAGGACATGATGTTTTCAAAAACGGCAATGACCGTCGAGAACGCTGCGAATATCATGAACACGAAGAACAGCGCACCGACTATGCGTCCGCCGGGCATGCTGTTGAAGATGCTCGAAAGTGTCGTGAACAGGAAGCTCGCGCCGACCGTGCCCGCGTCTGCGGTGACGCCGCCGTTATAGGTGAAGCATGCGGGGAAGATGATAACGCCGGACATGAGTGCAACGAAAGTGTCAAGCCCGACTATTGTCACAGCCTCGCCGAGGAGCCTGCGCTCCTTGCCGATGTAGCTGCCGAATATCGCTATAGAGCCGATACCGATGCTCAGAGTAAAGAACGCCTGCCCCATTGCGGACGAGATTACCGTCCATATGCCCGAATTTTCAAAGGACTTGAGCGAGGGGACGAGATAGAATTTCAGTCCCTCTGCGGCGTTCGAGAGCGTGCAGGAATAGATTGCGAGCCCCACCATGAGAAGCAGGAGAGCCACCATCATCCATTTTGTTATCCTCTCGACGCCCTTTTGCAGACCGAACGAGCAGATGCTGAAGCAGACAAGAATGACTGCGAATGTGGCGCAGACCATGAGCACGGGGTTGCTTATCATCGTGCCGAACACCGCTCCGAGTTCTTCCGCGCTCTTGTACGCGAGGATCGAGCCGTCCGCATACTTTATAAAGTATATCAGCATCCAGCCGGAGATAGTCGTGTAGAACATCATGAGCAAATAGTTTCCGGCGATGCCGAGATACTTGGCGAGATGCCACTTCTGCCCCTTCTTTTCGAGCACGTCGTATGACGAGGCGATGCTGCGCTGGCTTGCGCGGCCGACTGCGAGCTCCGCCGTCATGACCGGTATGCCGAGCAGAACAAGAAACGCGATGTAAATCAGCACGAAAAACGCGCCGCCGTATGCGCCGGTCGTTATCGGGAATCTGTAGACATTTCCCAGTCCGATGGCGCAGCCTGCCGAGATCAGAATGAATCCGAGTCTCGACGAAAATTTTTCCCTGTTTTCCATTGAATCTTCCTTTCAAAAGCCGTAAAAAATGAGACGATGATAATTCTACCACCGACTCAATAAAATTTCAATATTTTTAAAAAATAAGTTGAAAAGACTGACTCAGTTGAGCACGATTTCCATCTCGCGCTTCTGTATCTTCATGCCGTGCTTCTCATAGAAACGCAGCGCACCGTCGTTGCCCTCCCAGACGTTGAGCGTCAGGTCGTGGCAGCCGAGCTCTTTTGCCGTCTCAAGAGCCTTTTTGAACAGTGCGTCGCCGATGCCCTCGTGCCTGCACTTTTCGTCAACGCACAGGTCGTCGATATAGAGCTCCTTGTTCGGGCAGCGTGCGGAGTCAACGGAGTGGTCGATGAGAATGCAGAAAATATATCCTAGCACCTCGTCGTTTTCGTCCGCCGCAACAAAAGTTATGCGGTTCTCGTCGGCTAAGAGCTTCGCGAGGCTTTCACTGTCGTATTTCGACTTTCCCGCCTTGAACAGGTCGGGCCTTATCCCGCTGTGAAGATTGCAGATATATTCGAGCAGTTCGAGCATTTTAGGGCAGTCTTTTTCTTTTGCGATTCTTATTTCTTTGAGCATTTTTATTTCCTCATCTTACACAGATTCTTTCAATACTTCTTGACTTTCCGGTTTTTTCGTCAACATCGATTATAACGCCGCACATCATGCATGCGCCGTCGATTATCTCAAATCGTGTCGGAAGTCCCGTCTTGAGCCACGATATCGAAGCCTCGGGGCGGACTCCGAGCACCGAGAGCTCGGGTCCCGTCATGCCGAGATCGGTTATATAAGCCGTGCCGCCGGGCAGGACTTTTTCGTCGGCAGTCTGAACATGGGTGTGCGTGCCGACAACGGCGGTCGCCTTGCCGTCGAGGTAGAAGCCCATGGCGAGCTTCTCGGCGGTGGCTTCGGCGTGGATATCGACTATTTTTATCCGACAGTCGCTTATCTCTTCCATGAGAGAGTCGATGCAGGAGAACGGATTGTCCGAGCCGTTTATATATGCGCGCCCGAGCAGGTTTATAACGCCGATGCGGACTCTGCCCATATCTATAACACCGAAGCCCTTGCCGGGGCAGGCTGCGCCGACATTCGCCGGGCGGATTATATCGCTGCGCTCGTCTAGGAAATGATATACCTCGCTGCGCCGAAAAGCGTGGTTGCCGGTCGTTATAAAATCAACGCCGCTTGAAAATATGTGCTCGGCGGCGGACGAAGTTATCCCGTTGCCGGGCGCGGCATTCTCGCCGTTGGCTATCACGACATCTATGGCCTTGAGCTTCTTGAAGCCGGGGAGCACAGAGCGCAGGAAGTCGCAGCCCTGCGTGCCGACGATGTCGCCTATAAGAAGTATATTCATTCCGATTTTCCTTTCAAAAAATCCCACCGCGTTTGACGGTGGGATTTGTTTTTATTTTGCGTAGTCGCTGACCCTGCTCTCCCTGATAAGGTTGACCTTTATCTGACCGGGATATTCAAGCTCGTCTTCAATCTTCTTGACGATGTCGCGGGCGATGAGAACCATCTTCTCGTCGCTGACGACTTCGGGCTTGACCATTATGCGCACTTCGCGGCCCGCCTGAATGGCGAACGAACGCTCAACGCCCTCGAACGAGGATGCGATGCTCTCGAGCTTTTCAAGGCGCTTGATGTAGTTCTGAACATTCTCGCGTCTTGCGCCGGGGCGGGAAGCCGAAACGGCGTCGGCGGCCTGAACGAGGCAGGCGACAAGCGTCTTTGCCTCAACGTCTCCGTGGTGAGCCTGAATGGCGTGAATGACGCCCTCGCTCTCGCGGTATTTCTTCGCGGCCTCAACACCCAGCTCAACATGCGAGCCGTCCATCTCGTGGTCGAGTGCCTTGCCGATATCGTGAAGAAGACCGGCTCTCTTTGCAAGCTTGACGTCGGCGCCAAGTTCCGCCGCCATGAGACCTGCGATATAAGAAACTTCGAGTGAATGATTGAGTACATTCTGACCGTAGCTCGTTCTGTATCTGAGCTTGCCGAGAAGCTTGACGAGCTCGGGATGCACTCCGTTGACTCCTGCGTCGATGAGTGCGCGCTCGCCGGTCTGCTTGATAGTTGCATCGACCTCGCGACGGGCTTTCTCGTACATCTCTTCGATGCGGGCGGGATGAATTCTGCCGTCCGATATAAGTTTTTCGAGTGTCAAACGCGCGACCTCGCGGCGAACCGGATCGAAGCTCGAAACGGTGATAGCCTCGGGCGTGTCATCGATTATCAGATCGACGCCGGTTATGGTTTCGAGCGTGCGGACATTTCTGCCCTCGCGTCCGATTATGCGTCCCTTCATCTCGTCGTTGGGCAGGGCGACAACGGATACCGTGGTCTCTGCCGTGTGATCTGCGGCGCAGCGCTGGATAGCGGTGCCGATTATCTCTCTTGCAATTGTATCAGCTTCGTCCTTTGTGCGCTGCTGATATTCGAGCACCTTGACCGCCTTCTCGTGAACAAGGTCGTCTTCAAGGTTCTTGAGCAGGTATTCCTTAGCCTGCTCCTTGCTGTAGCCCGAGATTTTTTCGAGCATATCGAGCTGGCTTCTCTTGAGGCTCTCCGCCTCAGCGAGTCTGTCATCCGCATCCTTTATCTTGCGGTTGAGGGTCTCGTCCTTCTTTTCGAGATTCTCGATCTTCTTGTCGAGACTCTCTTCTTTCTGAATGACTCTGCGCTCCTGGCGCTGAACTTCATTGCGCCTTTCGCGCAGTTCTTTTTCGTTTTCGCTTCTCTGCTTGTGGATCTCATCCTTGGCTTCAAGGATAGCTTCCTTCTTCTTGGCCTCCGCCTGGGTCATAGCCTCGCTGACTATGCGGTTCGCTTCCTTTGTGGCGGAACCTATTGCGGCTTCGGCAACTCTCTTCCTATGTAAACCGCCGAGAATGAAACCGATGATGCCGAATGCAACTCCGACAGCGGCGGCTATAAGAATAATTTTCCAAACGTCCAAACGAATAACACCTCCCGAATAAAAATTTTGATTATTGTAAAACTCAGTAAAATAACAATATGGAGTATAGCTTGGCACATAATACTACCATTATTATGTATAATAACCTTAAACGGGAGAAATGTCAAGGTATTATTGCAACACATGGTACAAAAATTTATGGAAGTTGAACAAAATCCCGCGCGAAATAAAGTGTTGACTTTTTCGCGTTTGGTGATAAAATGATAATGTTAAAAGCTGTGAAGCAGAAGACGTGTTCCGAACGTCCTCAAAGAGAGCCGCGCGCCGTTGGCTGAGAGCGCCGGTGTTGATACGGGATATGTTACCGCTGCCGAGCGCGCACCGAAGCCCCCGCGGGATAGGCTGCGACGTATGACCGCGTTAAGGTCGCATGAGTGGCGGCGCGAGCCGCAAACCGGGTGGAACCGTGGAGCATTCGCTTCACCCCTGTAATTTTTACGGGGGTGGAGCTTTTTTCATCCCTGATACGGGCTTTGGCTCGAAGCTGAAAGGAGAAATTTTTATGGTAAACATTGAACTCAAGGGCGGAGTCGTCAAGGAGTTTGACGACGGAATAACCGCCATGGAAGTGGCGAAGAGCCTCGGCATGGGACTCTATAAGGCGGCGTGCGTCTGCCGCATCGACGGCGAGGTCAAGGATCTTCGCACCCAGATAAATAAAGACTGCAAGCTCGAAATTCTTACTTTTGACGATGACGACGGAAAGCGCGCACTCAGACATACCGCTTCGCACGTCCTCGCTCAGGCTGTCAAGCGCCTTTATCCCGAGGCGAAGCTCGCGATAGGCCCCGCTATCGACAACGGCTTCTATTATGACTTCGATGTCGATGTGCCGTTCACTCCCGAGGTTCTCGAGAAAATAGAGGCGGAGATGAAGAAGATAGTCAAAGAGGCTCTGCCGCTCGAGAGATACGAGCTTGACCCCGACGAGGCCATCGCAATGATGGAGAAGAAGGGCGAGCCCTACAAAGTCGAGCTTATCAAAGAGCACGCCGGCAAGGGCGAGAAGATATCGTTCTTCCGCCAGGGCGAGTTCGATGAGCTCTGCGCAGGCCCTCATGTCCCCGACACCTCGCGCGTCAAGGCGTTCAAGCTGACCTCCTGCACCGGCGCATACTGGCGCGGTGACTCGGACAACAAGATGCTCCAGAGAATCTACGGAACCGCTTTCACGAAGAAAGAGGATCTTGACAATTATCTTCATATGCTCGAAGAGGCGAAGAAGCGCGACCACAGAAAGCTCGGCAAGGAGCTCGGCCTGTTCACCATCATGGACGAGGGCCCCGGATTCCCGTTCTTCCTGCCCAACGGCATGGTTCTCAGAAATACCCTTATCGACTATTGGCGCGAAGTGCATAAGCGCTACGGCTATGTCGAGATATCCACTCCGATGATGCTCAACCGTTCGCTCTGGGAGCGCAGCGGTCATTGGGATCACTACAAGGAGAATATGTACACCACGGTTATAGACGACACCGACTTTGCGATAAAGCCGATGAACTGCCCCGGCGGAATGCTCGTCTATAAGCTTCAGCCCCATTCATACCGCGACCTGCCCCTGAGAATGGGCGAGCTCGGTCTGGTTCACCGCCACGAGCTGTCCGGCGCGCTCCACGGTCTGTTCCGCGTGCGCTGCTTCACTCAGGATGACGCGCATATCTTCATGACATGGGATCAGATGAAGGACGAGATAAAGGGCGTTGTCCGCCTGTTTGATGAGGTCTATTCCGTGTTCGGTCTGACCTATCAGATCGAAGTCTCGACCATGCCCGAGGATCACATGGGCGACGAGAAAGACTGGGATTTCGCGACCGAGACTCTCAAAGCGGCGGTCACCGAGATGGGCAAGGACTTTGTCATCAACGCCGGCGATGGCGCCTTTGCCAGTCTTTTTTGCCATTTCGGTGCCGCGATAGAGAGCATTGGCACCGTTAAGAAGCATCTTGTACGTGGTGATGTAGTCTTCGAGTTGGACATAACGGCCATCGAAGGCTTTACGGTCGGCACGGGAAGAAGCGGTGCGGTAAGTGACTTTTCCTGCTTCGCCGGTGCGGACATAGAAACGCCAGGTGCGATGCAATTCTTCGGCGGTTGGGTTCTTCGTAATCACGGTCTTGCCATCATCGCTGACAGGGAACATGTGATCCTGTTTGGAGAGGATGCCATACCATTCATAACCCGTCTTATCGGAGTTCAAACGTTGACCAAAATAGGAAGTTCCGATGGTGTCAAAGAGATCGGAGACTTGGGAGCCTTGGTCGTTCCACGCATTGATGGTCGCGGGATCGCTTGCGTCCCAGTTATGGTAGTAGTTTTGGTATTTGCTGTTGGATTCGCCGGCGAGGGAACCTTTGAGGTAACCGTCGCGAAGGGTCGAGAAACCAAAGTTCGTGATGTAGGTGTTGGTGCCTCTGACAACACGCGGATTGAAGAGCTGATAACCGGAGTCTTCGTAAAGAGGCAAGCCTGCAATCGCGTGGTCGACGGCATATTTTTCAAGTTTGCCAAGGATTTTCGTGCGTTCCTTATAAGATGAGTTAACGAATTGTTGAGCTCCGCTGGCAATGGGGGCAGTGCTTGGGTCGACGCTGGTTGAGGTGGAAGAACTCGTCGTGACGGAGGTATCCGATGACTCTTCGTCCGGCTTTGAAGAACTGGTGTTTCCATTCGTTCCGGGGTTTCCGCCGCAAGCTGTTAGGGCTAGGGCGATGGCACCAAACGCTACGGCTGGTGCAATGAATTTACGATTTTTCATTTTCCTTTCTCCTTTCGAGATGCCGTTATTAAAAGACCGCTCGAAAAAGATGCAAGAAAAATTTTAATAAATCGCAATTCCTTTCAAAAATTTTTAAAAAACGATGCCGCGAATTATAAAAGAAGCGATGATAAGCCCAATTCCAAGGACGAGCCAAGGCCAAGGAAAAATCTTATTTTGCTTTCTTTTTTCCTTTTTGGATTCCGAGTATGCGTAATAATCAGGGTAAGGGTCCTGCGCGTTCGTGTAATTGGGGTTCATATGTTTGAAAATGGAGCGAAATCCATAAGCCACGGTGTCAAAAGCACCGAAACGAGCTAGCAAACTAAGCAACCCGCCGCCTAAAACAAAGGCACCAGCGAAGAAAAGCGGATCGATCCAACCGGATAATGCGTAATTTTTGCGAACAAAGAAAAACAAACAAAAAGCTCCAATGGCTAGAAGTGGATAAACGATAAGCGAAGCGAGAATGGATTTTTTCATGGGCATATCTTTCTATGAGGAAACAAAATTATCAAGCCAAATGAAACGAATAACGCTTGCTTTGAAAACAATGAAAAACCTGATTTGAATTTTCACAATCCAAGTGGAAATGATGAAAAAAAGAGGGCGGACCCTCTTTTCTCTATTCTTGTTGGACAAAATATTTAGGATGTCTTTCGACGGCTTTGATGCCGTGTAGTCCAGCTAAATGATGTTCCAAAGAAACTTTTCGAATTTCTTCGGGGCTTTTTTTCTGCAAAGCATCAAGAAGCCGCTCATGAATCTTCTCCAAACTTTTCACGTCTTCGATTCCTCTTAAGTTCGTAAGGTAACGATAACGGGAATAGGAAGG
>OMBG01001640.1_pt1 | contig 9951 bp, 7 predicted proteins | sample 1674251 | NCBI WGS metagenome assembly OMBG01 (sample SAMEA103958153, study PRJEB25191) | human gut metagenome | reverse complement strand
TATCCGGGACCTTGTCGCCGCCGAAGCCGAGGAAGGTCTCAAACGGGATATTGAAGCCGTCCTTGTCGAGCTTCGCCCCGCATTTGGGGCAGACGGCGTCGGGCAGGTCCGCGCCGCAGGCGCAGTCGGCAGGCACGTCGAAGGTCGTGTATTTGCAGTTCGGGCAGCGGTAGTGCGGCGGGTAGGAGTTGACCTCCGTGATGCCGGACATATACGCCACGATCGACGAGCCGACGGAGCCACGCGAGCCGACCAGATACCCGTGCTCGAGCGAGTTCTGCACGAGCTTCTGCGCGGACATGTAGATGACGTCGTAGTGGCAGGAGATGATGTCGTGCATCTCGGTGTCGACGCGCTTCTGCACGAGCTCGGGCGGGTTTTCGCCGTAGAGCCGGTGGAGCTTGCCGTAGACGAGGGATTTGAGGTCCTCGACCGAATTCTCGATCTTCGGCGCGAACAGATTGTGCGGCACGGGCCGCAGCGTCTCACACCAGTCGACGATGCGGTTCGGGTTGTCGATGACGACCTCGCGCGCCTTTTCTTCGCCGAGATACGCGAATTCCGCCATCATTTCGTCCGTCGTCCGCAGATACAGCGGCAGCGGCCGGTCGGCGTCGGGCATCTGCTTGGTGGCAAGCAGGATGTGGCGGAAGATCTCGTCCTCCGGGTCGAGGAAGTGCACGTCGCCGGTGGCGACGACGGGCTTGCCGAGCTCCTCGCCGAGCCTGACGATGGTGCGGTTGAAGCCGCGCAGCTCCTCCTCATCCTCGGCAAGACCCTTGTCGAGCATGAAGCGGTTGTTGCAGATGGGCTGGATCTCGAGGAAGTCATAGAAAGACGCGATGCGCTTGAGCTCCGCCCAGCTCTTGTGGTTCAGGATCGCCTGGAACAGCTCGCCCGCCTCGCAGGCCGAGCCGATGATGAGCCCCTCGCGCCACTGCAGGATCTCCGACTTCGGCATGATCGGCACGCGGCGGAAGTATTTGAGATTGCCGTAGGAGATCAGCCGGTAGAGGTTGCGCAGGCCGATGGAGTTTTTGGCGAAGACGATGATGTGCCGCGCGCGGCGGTCCATGATCTTGCTGCCGGAGCGCAGCTCCTCCATGCGCGGGTTGATGGCCTGCAGATGGTCGATGCCCTGCTCCTGCAGCATTTTGAAAAAGCGCATGAGCAGATACCCGCAGGTGATGGCGTCGTCGGAGGCGCGGTGGTGGTTGAAATCGGGCAGACTCAGCGCGTCCGCGACGATGTTGAGCTTGTATTTGCCGAGCTCCGGCATCAGATTCTGCGCCAGGATGAGCGTATCGACATACGTCGGCTGGAACACGATGCCGAGGCGCTCGCACGCTGCCGTCACGAAGCCGATATCAAAATCGGCGTTGTGCGCGCACAGCGGGCGGCCGCCGACATAGTCGAGAAACTGCGGGATCGCCTCGGAGATATCCGGCTGCCCGGCGAGCATCTGGTCGGTGATGCCGGTGAGGTCGATGATCTTCGGCTGCAGCGGCCGGTGCGGGTCGACGAACATCTGGAAGGTGCTGAGCACCTCCTTGCCCTTCATGATGGCCGCGCCGATCTCGATGATCGTGTCGTGCAGAGACGAAAGGCCGGTCGTCTCGAGGTCGAAGGCGACGTATTCCTCGTCGAAGGAGAAGTCTCCGTCGCCGTGGACGGCAATGCGGTCGTCGACGTCGTTGACGTAGTAGCCCTCACAGCCGTAGAGGATCTTGATGTTCTGATCCGTCCCGGCGACCTTGGCCTTGCTCGCGGCCTTCATCGCGTCGGGGAAGGACTGGGCCCCGCCGTGGTCGGTGATGGCGATGGCGCGGTGGCCCCAGCTGGCCGCACGCTTGACGGCCGCGCCGGCATCGGTCAGCGCGTCCATGGACGACATCGTGGTATGCAGATGCAGCTCCACGCGCTTTTCGGGGTAGGTATCGCGGCGCTTGGGCGCCTCGATCTTCTCCATGGCGGCCGGCTGCAGGACCATTTCGTTGTCGTAGCGGTCAAAGCTCATCTTGCCCTGCACGCGCAGCCACATGCCGGCCTGCACGTTGTCGATGATGGGCTTGGCCTTGGCAGCCTCCATAAACTGATTGACACGGACGGAGCTGGTGTAGTCCGTCATGTCGAAGCAGACGACCCACGCACCGCGCTTCTTGAGCTCCCGGTGTTGCACGGCGAAGACCTTGCCCTCGACGATCACGCGGAACATATCGAGATTGAGCTCGTCCATCCGCACCGCCCGGCCCGAAAACGGCCGCCCGTAGAACAGCGCGCCCGTCGGCTCCTGCGGCGCGGGTGCGCTGCGGGGAGCTCTTGCGGCAGGAGCCGCGCCGGGGGCCTGTGCGGAGGGCTGGATGGCCGGGGTGTTTTTGAGCGCCTCGGCCCGGATGCGGGCCGTCTCTTCAAACAGGGCCTTGCCCTCGAGGTTGCTGTGCGCCTCGACTTCGATCTTCTTCGTCACGCCGAAGCGCTCGCGCAGGAACTGCTCGCCCTTTTTGGCGTTCTGGAGGATGGAATCCTTGCCGTTGGCGCGCAGATGGATGGTCACGGTGTCGTCTTCGACCGTATATTGTGCCCCGGCCAGAATGGCGGCCGAGGGTGAGAACGCGCGGATGAACACCTGCGCCAGATCGCGGAAGTCCATATGCGGCAGCTCCTCTTCCGGATAACGCACCGAAAGCTCCAGCGACTTCAGGCCGTAGGCCTTTTCTACGGCCCGGCAGAGCGTCTGGAGCTGCTTTTCCGCGAAATACTTCTCCGCCTGCGCGTCGAGGCGGATGGTGCGCGCATCCCGGTCGAGCTCGGCGTGGACGACGGCGAGGCGCTCGAGCGCCTGCGCCAGCTCCTCCGGCGGCTCAAAGCCTGGGAACAGCGCGGGGAAAAATACTTCACTCATGGTTTTACAACTTCTCTATGTACTCTAACAGCGTGGGCAGCAGCTCGTCGTAGGGGAGCTTTTTGAGCTGCTTGCCCTTGACGAACAGAATGCCGCAGCCGTCGCCGCCGGCGATGCCGATATCGGCCTCCCGGGCCTCGCCGGGCCCGTTGACCACGCAGCCCATGACGGCGACCGTGATGGGCTTTTCGCAGGCGGCCAGCGCCTGCTCGACCTGGTTGGCCAGGCCGATCAGATCGATGCGCGTGCGCCCGCAGGTCGGGCAGGCGACGATGTTGACGCCGGTCTTGCGCAGGCCCGCGGCCTTGAGGATATCCTTCGCCGTCAAAACCTCCTGCACCGGGTCGGCCGTCAGCGACACGCGCATCGTATCGCCGATGCCCTGGCACAAAAGCGCGCCGATGCCCATGGCGGATTTGATGGTCCCCATGCGCGCGGTGCCGGTCTCGGTGACGCCGATGTGCAGGGGATAGTCCGACCGCTCGGAAAACAGGCGGTAGGCCTCGATCATCAGCGGCACGGAGCTGGATTTCATCGACACGCAGATGTCGTGGAAATCATATTTTTCCAGCAGCGCGATATGCCCGAACGCACTTTCGACCAGCGCCTCCGGCGTGGGGCGGCCGTACTTTTCCAGAAGCCGCGGCTCGAGACTGCCGCCGTTCACGCCGATGCGGATGGGGATCCCCCGCGCGCCGCAGGCCTCGACGACCGCGCGCACGCGGTCTTCCCCGCCGATGTTGCCGGGGTTGATGCGGATCTTGGCCGCGCCGTTTTCCGCCGCGCGGATGGCAAGGCGGTAGTCAAAGTGGATGTCCGCGACCAGCGGCAGGGGAGAGGCCGCGCAGATATCGCCGAAGGCCTCCGCCGCCTCCATGTCCGGCACGGCCAGCCGCGCGATCTCACAGCCCGCGGCGGCCAGCGCGCGGATCTGGGCGAGCGAGCCCTCCACATCCGTGGTCCTTGTATTGAGCATCGACTGGATCGAGACCGGCGCGCCGCCGCCCACGGCGACGGGCCCGACCTGGATCCGCTTTGTCAGCTTTCGTTCCATTCAGTGCACCAGCTTCCAGATATCCTTGAACGTGATGAATGCCATAAACGCCAGCAGCAGGATCATGCCCGCCGCGTGGATATAGCCTTCATACTTGGAGGGAATTTTCTTCTTCGTGATCGCGGTGAACACCGTGTTCACCAGCAGCAAAAACGCGCGGCCGCCGTCCAGCGCCGGCAGGGGCAGCATGTTCATGACGGCCAGATTGACCGCGATGAACGCCCCGAGATACAGCACGTTCAGAATGCCGTCCGCCGTGGTCGCGGCGGACTCGCCGGTCTGGGCGATGGCGGACACCACGCCGACCGGCCCGGACATGTCGTTCACCGATACCAGCCCGGACACCAGATCCCCGAGGCTCATCCAGGCGAGCCGCGCAAAATCCAGCGCCGTGTACCACGTGTTTTTGAGGACGGTCCCGACCGTCTTCTCCTCGTAGCCGAAATACAGGCCGTATTTATACTGCTGCACGCCGTCCACGTCGTAGAGCTTCTGCTGCATGGCAAAGTCCTGCAGCTCGACCAGCTTCCCATCCCGCTTCACGACCAGATCGTAGCTGCCCGTCTTGCTGCGGGAAAGGAGCGTGGAGACGTCGGAATAGATATACACGCGGCGGCCGTCGATCTTGTAAAGCTCGTCGCCGACCTGCAGCCCCTGCTCCGACTGCAGCTCGCAGCCGTCAAAGAAGCCGGAGATCTTCGCGGTCGAGAAGCCCGACACGCACGAGTAGAGGATCGCCAGCACCACCAGGCCCGTCAGAAAGTTCATGAACGAACCGGCCGCCAGAATGATGAGCCGTTTCCACCAGACTTTGGAGGTAAAGGCCCGTGGATTGTCGGATTCCTCATCCTCGCCCTCCATGGCGCAGTAGCCGCCCACGGGGATGCAGCGCAGGGCATAGAGCGTCTCGCCGCGCTGCTTTTTCACGATGGCCGGGCCCATGCAGATGGAAAACTCGTTCACCTGCACGTCCAGCGCCTTGGCCGTGAGAAAATGACCCAGCTCGTGGATGAAGATCAGAAAGCCGAAAATCAGGATCGCAATGAGAATATACATGAAATCACCTGTCAGAAAACCGCTCGCGCGTATAGGCGCGGGCAAGGCGGTCCGCCTCAAAAATATCGTCCAGCGACGGCTCAGCCGTGACCGGCAGCCGCAGCGCCGCCGCCACGGCGTCCGGGATGTCGTAGAACCCGATCCGGTCCTGCAGATAGAGGGCGACGGCCTCTTCGTTGGAGGCGTTCATGGCCGTGCAGGCCGTGCCGCCGATTTTTGCCGCCTCTTTGGCAAGCGCGAAGCAGGGGAAGGCGGCTTCGTCGATGGGATCGAAGGTCAGCGGGCCGCAGGAGAGCAGATCGAGGGCGGGAGCCGGGTTGTGCAGCCGGTTCGGATACGTCATGGCAAGGCCGATGGGGATGCGCATATCGGGCACGCCGAGCTGCGCCAGTACCGCGCCGTCGACGAACTCGACCAGCGAATGTACGACCGACTGCCGGTGGATGACGGCCGTGACCTTCTCCAGCGGCAGCTCATACAGCCGCATGGCCTCGATGATCTCCAGCCCCTTGTTCATGAGCGTGGCGCAGTCGATGGTGATCTTCGCGCCCATCTTCCAGTTGGGGTGGCGCAGGGCGTCCGCTTTGGTCACGGACGCCAGTTCTTCCCGGCTTTTCCCGAAGAACGGCCCGCCGGAGCAGGTCAGGATCAGCCGCTTGACCTCCCGCTGGTCCCGGCAGCCCATCAGGCACTGGAAAATGGCCGAATGCTCCGAGTCGACGGGGATGATCTCCGCGCCGGATACGCGCGCCGCGGCCTGCATGAGCTGCCCGGCGCAGACCATGGTCTCTTTGTTGGCAAGGGCGATGCGCTTGTTCTCGCGGATGGCCGTGAGCGTCGGCCGCAGGGCGGCAAAGCCGCACACCGCTGCGACGACGGTATCGGCCTGCGGCAGCGCCGCGGCCTCACACAGCGCCTCGCTGCCCGCGAGCACCCTTATATTCATATCCGCAAGACGGGTCTTTAATTCCTCCGCGGCCGCATTCTCCGTCATGACGGCGAGTTCCGGCCGGTATTTGCGACACTGGACCTCCAGCAGGTCCACGTTCTTTTCCGCCGTCAGCGCGGCGACGCGCAGGCCCAGCTCCTCCGCCACCGACAAGGTCTGGCGGCCGATGGAGCCGGTGGAGCCGAGGATCGTGATCGTATGTGTCATAGCTTCTCCAGTACAAACAGCATCGCGTACACCACGGGCGCAATAAAGAGCGTCGAATCAAACCGGTCGAGCACGCCCCCGTGGGTCAGGAAAATGTGGCTGTAGTCCTTGATCCCCGCCTCACGCTTGATGAGGCTCGTCGAAAGATCACCCAGCTGGCCGAAGAGATTGGCGACGACGCCGATGACGGCCAGGAACCACAGCGGCAGCTCCATCTGCCAGACAAGCTTCGCAACAAGCCCCAGCAGCACCATGCCGGCGGCGCTGCCAACCGGGCCCGCAAGGAAGCCCGCCCAGGTTTTATTGGGGCTCACGTGCGGCGCGAACTTCTTATGGCCGAAGGCCATGCCGCCCAGCATCGAAAAGCTGTCGCCAATAAACGCGATGACGAACGGCATCAGGACGAACGCGGGCGAGACATTGCGCAGCAGCGCAATGCAGCTGTACATCGCCGGGAACAGAAGCCCGCCGACGATGCAGACCGCGACGGTGGCAAATGGCAGCGCCGTTTCCTTCCCGTGCGTCACGACTGCGATGAGAAACAGCGCTGCGACGAACACATATGCGCACGCGAAATACAGCCGGTCACCGACCGCCGTCCACCAGCCGTCCATAGAGATGTATGCCACGGTCAGGACAGCCATGAGCATCGTCAGCGCGTAGACGAACGGCGTGACATGCTTACCCGCCGTGTGCAGCAGCTCCCACGCGGCGGCAGCCGCGATCGCCGCGGTCAGGATCCACGCGGCGACCGGCGGCAGGATGACGAGCACCACGATCAGCAGCGGCACGCCGATGGCGGCCACGAGCAGTCTTTGTTTCATTTCCGACCTCCAAACCGGCGCTCGCGCGTCCGGTAGGATGCGATCGCCTTGTCGAGTTCCTGTTCATCAAAATCGGGCCAGAGCACATCCGTGAAATAATACTCCGCATACGCCGACTGCCACAGCAGGAAGTTCGATGTGCGGATCTCACCCGAGGGGCGGATGATGAGCTCCGGGTCCGGGATGCCGTCGGTATAGAGATAGTGCGCAAAATCGCACTCCGTCAGCTCCTCCGGCTGTTTGAGGCCCTGCACGCAGTCGGCGGCGAAGCGCCGCGCGGCGTGGACGATCTCGTCCCGGCCGCCGTAGTTGATGCAGATGTTGGCCTGGAAGCCCTGATAGTGCGTGGAGATCTCGTCCGTGCGGGCGATGAGCGCGCGCAGCTTTGGCGAGATCGGGCCGAGCTCGCCCAGGATCTTCAGGCGGATATGGTCCTGCTCCATTTCGTCGATGGCCTCGTGCAGGTATTTTTCAAACAGCGCCATGATGGCCTGCACCTCGTCCTGCGAGCGCTTCCAGTTTTCCGTGGAGAACGCGTAGACCGTCAGGTACTCGACGCCGAGATTTTTGCAGTAGGTGGCGATACGGCGGAACGTTTCCGAGCCTGCCGCATGGCCCATCTTGCGCGGCAGACCGCGCTGTTTTGCCCAGCGGCCGTTGCCGTCCATGATGATGGCGATATGCCGGGGCAGAGCATTGTTTTCCATATAGAATTAGCCTTTCACGACAAAAGCCGCCGTCCGGCGGCTTTTTATCTGCCCAAAAGCCGGGGCTTTTGGGCAATCTGGTTGCGCCGGCTGCATCGCAAAGTTTTGGCCGCATAGCGGCCAAAATTCACGTTTGCCGGCGAGCAGTATTTTTGCCGAGAGCAGGGGCTCCCGTCAAAAATGAGTTCTATTTTATTTGCGCCTGCGGGCGCAAACTCTGCGAGGCGCTTAGCCGCGCTTAGATCTCCATCAGTTCCTTTTCCTTCTTGGCGCACATCTCGTCGATCTTCTTGACGTGCTTGTCGGTCAGGTCCTGGATGTCCTTTTCGGCCTTCTTCTGGTCGTCTTCGGTCAGCTCGCCCTTCTTCTGGGCCTTCTTGACGTAGTCGACCGCGTCGCGGCGGATGTTGCGGACGGCGACCTTGGCGTCTTCGGCGTATTTGCGGACCTGCTTGGTGAGGTCCTTGCGGCGCTCCTCGGTCAGCTGCGGGAAGACGAGGCGGATCACGCGGCCGTCATTCTGCGGGTTGATGCCGAGATCCGAGGTCTGGATGGCCTTTTCGATGGCCTTGAGAAGTGAGCCGTCCCACGGCTGGATGACGAGCGTGCGGGGATCGGGGGAAGCGACGGTGCCGACCTGGTTGATGGGGCTCGGCTGGCCGTAGTACTCCACCGTGATGCGGTCGAGCACCTGCGCGTTGGCGCGGCCCGCGCGCACAGCGGCGAAGTCGGATGCGAGAACGTCGAGCGTTTTTTCCATTTTGCGCTGGAATTCCTTGAGATCTGCCATATTAAAGTTCCTCCTTTACAATCGTGCCGATCGGCTCGCCCATCACGACGCGCAGGATGTTCTGCGGGTCCTTGAGCGCGAAGACCTGAACGGGAATATGATTATCCATGGAAAGCGATGTGGCCGTGGTGTCCATGACGGCCAGATGACGTGCGAGCACCTCGTCATAGGTGATGGCGTCGTATTTGACGGCGGTGGGATCCTTGGCCGGGTCGGCGGAGTAGACGCCGTCGATGTTCTTGGCCAGCAGGATGGCGTCGGCGCCTATCTCCGCCGCGCGCAGGACTGCGCCGGTGTCGGTCGAGAAGAAGGGGTTGCCGGTGCCGCAGCCAAAGATGACGACGCGGCCCTTCTCCAGATGCCGGATGGCCTTGGAGCGGATGTAGGGCTCAGCGATCTGGTTCATGGCGATGGCCGTCTGTACCCGGACCTCCACGCCGCGCTGCTCGAGGCAGTCAGCCACGGCCAGCGCGTTGATGACGGTCGCGAGCATGCCCATATGGTCCGCGCGCGTGCGCTCCATCTTGCCGCCGCCGTCTTTGACGCCGCGCCAGAAGTTGCCGCCGCCGACCACGACGCCGACCTGCACGCCGGCCTCGACGCACTGCTTGATCACGTCGCACACGCCGCCGATGACCGCGAAATCCAGCCCCCGGTGCGCGTCGCCCGCCAGCGCCTCTCCGCTGATCTTGAGTAACACTCGTTTATATTTCGGTTCACGCATGGTAGAAACTCTCCTTTTCAATTCCCATCTATTTTATAATATAATGGGCGACTTGAAAAGAGGAAAATACAAATTTCCCGGATTGTTTTCACTTTTTTCACATTCTGGAAGCCTCATGGCATTTTTGCATTGCGTTATCCGGGAAAATCGGATATAATGTATAAATTACAGGACATTTCATCCGGGAGGATCTAAGCATGGAAGAAGAAAGAAAGCCGTTGGAAAACAGAAATTTCATCGACGCCTTTATTGAAGAGGATCTGGCCCCCGGCGGCCGGTTCGAGGGTAAGCGCGTGCACACCCGGTTTCCGCCGGAGCCGAACGGGTATCTGCACATCGGCCACTGCAAGGCGCTGACGATCGATTTTGGCACGGCCGAAAAATTCGGCGGCCTGTGCAACCTGCGCATGGACGATACCAACCCGACGAAGGAAGACACCGAATACGTCGACGCCATCCAGGCCGATATCCACTGGCTGGGCTTCGACTGGGGCGACCGGTTCTTCTACGGCTCGGATTATTTTGAAAAGGACTATGAATTTGCCGTCGAGCTCATCAAAAAAGGCCTGGCCTACGTCTGCGACCTGACTGCCGAGCAGTTCAAGGAGTGCCGCGGCGACATCGGCAAGCCCGCCGTGAGCCCGTACCGCGACCGCCCGGTCGAGGAGAATCTCGATCTGTTCGAGCGCATGAAGAACGGCGAGTTCCCCGAGGGCAGCCGCACGCTGCGCGCGAAGA
>OMBG01001638.1_pt1 | contig 9961 bp, 7 predicted proteins | sample 1674251 | NCBI WGS metagenome assembly OMBG01 (sample SAMEA103958153, study PRJEB25191) | human gut metagenome | reverse complement strand
AAGGACCATCCGGTCTACTATGCCGGCCCTGCCAAAACTCCTGCCGGAATGCCATGCGGCTCCCTCGGCCCTACGACCGCCGGACGTATGGACCCGTATGTCGATGAGTTCCAGGAGCATGGCGGTTCTATGATTATGCTCGCAAAAGGCAACAGAAGTCAGGTTGTGACCGATGCCTGCAAGAAGCACGGCGGATTCTACCTCGGCTCAATTGGAGGTCCTGCCGCAATTCTTGCCCAGGACAACATCAAGAGCATCGAATGCGTCGAGTTCCCTGAACTCGGAATGGAAGCCGTCTGGAAAATCCGCGTGGAGAACTTCCCTGCATTCATCCTTGTGGATGACAAGGGCAACAACTTCTTCAGCCCGTTCGGACTGTAGTGCTGTCTCAGTGTGTCTCGCCGAGAATCTTGGCGACACGGACCGGATTCTGCACGGCACCGGTCATAGGGGTGTTCCTGTCAAAGGTACGTAGAACCTCCATATCGTCGTCTGTCAACTTGAAGTCGAAGATGTCCATATTTTCGGCAATTCTCTCTGTGTGCACGGACTTTGGAATGAGTATAACGCCTTCCTGATGGAGAAAACGGAGGGTTACCTGCCGAGGCGATTTCCCGTATTTCGCGGCCATTGCCGTCAGTCTGCTGTCCTCATAGAGCTGCGGCATCTTGTCTCGGACAAACGGTCCGTAGCCCATGTGCGCGATTCCGTAGCGGCGCATCCACTCCCTGCATTCCTGCTGCTGGCTTATTAGGCTGGTCTCTATCTGGTTCACCGCAGGGACAATCCTGTTGAACTTCACGAGATCGACGATCTGTGCCGCGCTGAAGTTCGACACTCCGATTGCTCTCGTCAGCTTTCCTTCATCATAGATTTCCTCCAACTCCCTCCAAGCCTTGTAGTAGTTTCCGAACGGCCAGTGCAGCAGCACGAGGTCTGCCTGCTCCAGTCCCAGCCTTTTAAGCGAGCGCATCACGGCACTTCTTGTGTCCTCGTAGTCGTCAAACCAGACTTTTGTCACGATGAAAATGTCCTCGCGCCTGAGTCCCTCTCTGAAAAGACTGTCAAGTGCACGGCCGATAATTTCCTCATTGCAGTATATCCGGGCCGTGTCAATCATTTTGTAGCCGCACTCTACCGCTGCTCTGACAGCCTCAGAGCATTCCCTCTCGTCCGTCGAATGAAACGTCCCGAGTCCAAAATCCGGCATCATCACGCCGTTGTTCAGTCTGATCATATTCATGATGTTCAAAATTTTCAGAACGAGGCCCGGCGAGTCATCCGGAAGTCGCAGTGGCGTTTGGCGAGGGAGCGTTCGAGAATCATCTCGCCGGCGATACGCCCCATCTGGGCGAAGTCGGTGGAGACTGTAGTGAGGCCGTTGAGGATAATCTCGCAGAGGGGAGACTCATTGTAGGAAATCAGACCTATGTCCTTGCCCACCTCAAGTTTCTTCTCCCGTGCAATGCGGACAAGCTCTATGAGGTCGAAGTCATACTGGCCTGTCAGGAGCAGATAGACCTCACCCTTGTGCACCATATCACGGCTCACCTTGTCCGCGAATCTGACCTTTATGCTGTTCTCATCGCAAAAACGCTCTACTCCCATACGGATGGATTTTGAATAGAGACTTGACGGGAGGGTTATCACATTGAGTTGTTTATAGCCCCTCAGCGTGTCCAGTCCCTCCGCGAGTCCCTTCGCCGTGTCGTTTTCCCAGTCCTGATAGACGGCTCCGAAATTCCCGTGAATCTCCCTCATCCAGTTATCGAGCATAAGCAGTTTGCGGTTCGGAATCTTCCCGAGAAGGGCGCATACCCTCTTCTGCGTAGCCCGATCGAGCGGGAAATGCGGTGTGATGACATAGTAGTCGAAATTGTCGAGGTTTTCGTGGATGAAATATTCGAGCATATCGACATTCTGCTCATGCAGGCGTATGGTGATTTCCGCATGGTTATCGAGCCTCTCCAGCATTGAACTGAAAAGTATCTGTTTGTATGTGCTGAGTTTGTCGAATATCGCCAGCACTTTCAGTTTCTTTGCCCCTCCGTCTGCCTTGACATAGAATCCCTTTCCTTGCTTCGATTCAATCTTTCCCTCGTCCCGCAGCACGAGATATGCCTTTTTCGTCGTCTCTTTCGAGATTTCGAGCTTCTCCGCGAGTTCGTTCATTGACGGGAGTACATCCCCCTCCTTCAGCGTACCCGCCTCAATCATGGAGTCTATCGCGCTGACAATCTGTCGATATACGGGAACCAGCGAATTTTTGTCGATGCGTATGGTGCTTTTCATGGTGGATATGTTGTTGGCTATGCTTAACTTTGCTCTGTTGTGGTGTGCGAGTTCTGCAAAATTACAAAATTTATGTGAATTACGAGGTTATATGAAAGAGGGTGACCAAAAAGTGTTTTGTTCACCCTCCTTCTGACTTCCTAACTCTCGCAGACTAACGTCTACGACCCCTATAGTGTATTTTGCGCCCCCATGACGCGATCCCTTCGGGACTGTTGAGTAAGCCTCGGTATAATCATTTGACCATTTTACTTTAGTTTCTGGCCCTGGGTTAGATTGTTTCCTCCGCCGTCTGTCACATCGGCAGGGATGCTTGCTTTGCATATAGCACCTCCCGGAATGGTGTTTGCCTCAGTGAAATCGCAGTCCTTGAGTGTCAACTTTCCCTTTGAATATACTCTGATGAGTCCTTCGCCTGTGACCGTGTTGTTTGAAAATACGCATCTTTCAAATGTAGCATTTGCAGATGTGCTGCCAGTTGAGCCAATTCGCATTATCCCGTTTCCAACCTTATAATTGTTGTTGAATCGGCAGTTTACGCAATAGACATTTTTTGACGCGCCAATCAATAGGCAAGTGCCTGCGTATACATCAAATTCTTTTTCTAGTACCCATTGATATGTGTCATTGAATCCGACACCATCAAAAAGTGTTTCTGTCCCAGTTGCAGTGCCATTGTAAACGAATAGTCGCGCGTTGTCTTTCTCTCCGCTCCTGTCTTTTCCGGCGAAGGCCGTTGCGTGTTTTTTAATGTCGCGGTCTGTTGTCGTTACACCGGTCAGATTTGTCGGATAACCACCATAAATCTTAAATCTTGTGTTGTCCTTTAATGGTATGGTGCCCGTTGACGGCTTTATATCTCCTTCAGAAATAAATATCACATGGTCAGTCAGAGCTGTTCCCTGAAGTTTACTTATAAGTGTCTGGAACGACCATGCGTTCTCCCACGAAAGCCCCTGTTTGTCTCCCGCTCCGTCCTTGGTGACAAACCTCTTGTTAGCGAATGGTGTACTGCGGAGTTCACCGAGGTTCTTGATTGCCTTTCTCGGTGCGTCAAGGACATTGCTGGAGATGTTCTCGGCGAGAAGCGTGTTGTCGGCGGAGTAAATCTGCATTGAGAGTCCTGTCGTCTTTGCCGGAAGGATTGCTGCGTAGTATGTGCCATGGCCGCTTACGGAAACTTCCACATTAGGCTGGTAGTCAGGAACATCCTCTGAGGCAGTGTAGGAAGCTTCGAGAATGCTCGCGGATATGTTGACCTTGCCGTTAAGCGGAGCTCCGTTGCCTCCGATGAACACTTTGGCGGCATTAGCATTCGCCTCTGCCACTGTGAACTTGAGCAGCGCACAGACATTCTTCAAGGCAATGGAGTTGTCCTCTCCGATTTCTCCGGCCTCAATTGAGGCATGCTCGAACTTACCGTCCTGCACCTGCGGAACAATGACGGAAAACTTTCCGCCGTTCGTCAGCTCCGTTGCAATGTCGGATGGATATACCGCCCATTTGAGTGCCTTGCCGGCAGGGACGGTCGCCTTGAATGTTGCAGTCTTTCCGCCGCCCTTTAGGTCTGCCTCCGTGAGGGCTTCCGTGTAGAAGTCTGAGCCGTCTTCGCAGACGAGCTTCAGTTTGTCTCCTGCGGCCCAGCTGACGGTGCCGGTCTTTTCATCAAGAGTGGTTTTAGTCGAGACTACGGCGGTCGCGCCGTTTTCCTGAGCCGCTGCACCCGCCTCCGTCATCTCCGGGTGTGTGGCAGTTAGCGTTATTGTCGTGTATTCGGGAACGGACTCTTCCGGTGCGGCCGGTGTTTCCGTGATTTCCTTCGCGCAGGAAGCGAGCGCGAGTCCTGCGGCAAAAAACAGGGTAAGCTGCGAAATGCGGGACCTTTTCATTGTGTTATTCATTATATTGTTCATTTTTTTCGATTTTTTACGATTGCTTCATCGTCGGTTACCATGTGAATGTCTCGCCGTCGATTGTATAGCTGTCGTTGGTGGTTTCATGCAGCGTTGCGGTGCTCGTGGCAAAACCGGTCTCTCCAGAAATTGTCAGAATCGCCAGAACGGGCGACCTGTACCCGTCAGTGCTGTGGGGGGGGGTATCAGTTCTGATAGTGTTTTGTTTCATAATTTCTGATTTTATGATATTTATTGATGTCTTCGGTATGTTCTCGATACTTTGGTGTGGTGTAGTTAGGTGCAAAGGTATTCTATATTTTCAAAATTCAAAATAGTTTTGGAATATTTTTTCAACTTTTCGCGTATCCGTGCCGGGTAGGCTGCAAAAAATCAAAATATTTTTGGAAAATAAAGGAAGAAAATTTTATCTTTGCAAAAGATTACACCACACTACACCACACCTCAAATAGACAGGGGCTTTTAAACCACAAAAAACGGGATAGAGTGTAAGAAAGTAATCCCTTCCGACAGATATCTTTAACATAGATGTGAAATCGGACATATATAAAGAAGAGGAGATTTCCTGAAAATTTTGTAAATACATAATTTATTATGACACTGAACATTTTGACATCATCCCTGCGGGCTCTCGTCGTCGCTTCCGCGCTTCTTTCCGCGTTCTCTTCCTGCGCCAAGGCCGAGACTCCGAACGGGTCGTCCACGGCTGACAACGGCTACATCGTCGTGACCGAATACGGAATCAGTAACGACGGTAGCGAAATAGGCAAAGAACTCAACCGCCTCGTAAAGGACGCCTACGGCAGCACGCTCTATTTCCCGGCCGGAACATATAAACTCACCGAGCCGATTAAGACCCCTTACGACTATGCCAAGAATGTGAATCTCGTCTTTGACAAGAATGCCCACATCACCTCTGACAAGCCTCTGGAGGCGCTTCTGATGATAGGTTTCACTGAAATGAAGACAAAGGATGCGGGGCTGAGGCAGTTCTCTTATGTCGAAGGAGGGCATTTTGATGCCACGAACACTAAGAGGGGCATCTGGGTGAACGGGCTCAAGCAGCTGGTCACTCTGCGGGAACTTTCGGTCTATTACTGCAAGGGACGTCACATTGAAATCAGCTGTAGCAGCGACTTCAAGGGTACTGGAAGCAGCGACACGAAACTGGACAACGTCAGCGTTCAGGGACTCTCGTCCAACGACGACAATTATGGAATATACATCGGGCAGCGTTGTGGCGACTGCAAGATTTCCGACACCTTCGTCTATGGAACCCGTTGCGGGCTCTACACTGAAGGGGCGGGTCATATCATCAACAACTTCCATATACTCACCTGGAGAGTGGGCGACGGTCAGACCGGAGACTTCGCGGAGACGGTGGGCGTGAAGATTGCCCGTCAGGGGTTCTATCAGTTCAGTCAGGTCTATTTCGACACCACCAACCGCGATTTTGTCATTGACGGAGACATTGACGTGAACCTCGTGATTGACAAGTGCATAAGCCATTCCTATATAGAGAATTTCGGACGAAGTTTCATCTCTTGGGGCACGGGCAGCGGAAAACTTGAGGCAAAGGTAACGAACTGCATCTTCAATCTTGACTACAAACCGTCCGGCTTCAAGATTTTTGACATTCCCGAAGACCTGATACTCAAGGACTACGACTCGAAGATAACATTCCATGACAACATCGTCCGCTCCGGAGTGAAACTGAACCCATACGACCTGTCCCTGATGATGAAGTTCGACGGGAGGAATGCGGAATATGCCTTCTCTTCTCCGCAGCCAATCCCTGCTTCGGGAGTAGTTGTGGGGGCTGTGGCTCCGTCCGCTTCAGACAACAGTCTACGCGTTGTGCATGGTGACGGCGGTTGTACCGACCTTGTCATCGGAACTGACGGAACAGTGAAGAAGAACGAGTCAAGCGCCGGCGCTTCATGCAGCGTTTCCGTTATCGGGAAAGACGGCTGGTCGGTTCTCGTTCTGAAGCCGACGGGCGGTGCGAAGACTCTGCTTCCGGAGGTAGTCGATCTTGTCGGCAACAGCACCTACCTTTCGACACCGTCAAAGGACAAACTGTTCACGCTTGCTGACTATAATCTGTAAAGGGAAAGGCTGAAGTTTCTGGAATTACCAAGACTTTTTTGATGATGCGACACCACGGCTTTCTCTACGTAATTGCGGCATATTTGCTCAACGGCATTGTATTATGCCTTCCAGCCTTCTGTCTTTCAGTGACGGTTCTCGTTTCCTGCTCGGACGATCCGGCCCTCGTCAGTGCGGAGGGCTTTGCAGGCGGCATCGGCGGCAAGGAAACGGGGCTTTGGACAATTTCCAACGAAGATATGGTCCTCCAGGCGACAAACTACGGCGGCCGGGTCGTGTCGCTTTGGGTGCCAGAGGGAAACGGCGAAATGGTGGACGTAGTTCTCGGGCATGGGACTTTGGACGAATATGTGAACTACCGGCGCGAGAGGTTTCTCGGTGCTGTGGTGGGACCGGTCGCCAACCGCATAGTCGGCGCGTCCTATTCCCACGGTGGCAGGACATATCGGCTTTCCGCCAACCACAACGGCACAGGCACTCTCCACGGCGGCTTCAAGGGACTGGACTCGGTCGTGTGGGACTTTGTCTCGCAGACCGACAGTTCGCTGACTTTCCATTGTCTCCATCCGGACGGGGCGGAGGGATTCCCGGGAAACCTGGATATCCTTATGACATACACGCTTAACTCAGACTGTACGTGGAAGATAGACTATCTGGCGACGACTGATGCTGTCCGTCCGGTCAATATCTCCAACCATCCCTACTTCAATCTTGGCGGAGAGGGCAGCGGCACTTGCGGAGACTATGTTCTTTGGGTGAATGCCGACTCTTTTCTCGGAACGAACGGTCCGGATGTTATTGAAACCCCGATTCCCGTGGAGGGGACTGCGTTCGACTACCGCACTCCACACCTTGTCCGCGACGCACTCGAAAGCGGTGACCCGCAGATTGTCCGGAGCAATGGTGGCTTTGACCACAATTTCTGCATAAACGGTGATGGAATGCGAGAGGCCGCCTCGCTTTACAATCCTTCAAACGGAATCCTCCTCTCGGTGTGGACGGACCAGCCGGGCCTGCAGCTCTACAGCGGACAGTGGTGGACCGGCGAGGAACGTGGCAAGAACGGAAAGCCTCTCGATCGCTTCAGCTCGTTCACCTTCGAGACCCAGAACTGGCCGGACGCTCCGAACAAACCGTCTTTTCCCAATCCTTTCCTTGAACCCGGTGAAACCTACACACATCACTGTGAGTACCGCTTTAGGATTATGGGAGAGTTTTATAATGTAAATAATTGACTATTATGGATATGCGCAAAATCTTTATTACATCGGCCGTCCTTGCTGCGGCGTTTGTGTCATGCCGGAAGGAAGCTCCTGTAGAGAAACTCTCCACGGACAAGACCGTCGTCACGGCAGTCGCAGAGGGAGGACGATTGGCCGTCGGAGTCTATGCCTCAGGGGCGTGGACCGCGGAATTTGCGGAGGATACCGATTGGGTGCGGCTTGAAGGCGCGTCCGGAGACGGTGACGGTGAGATAGTTCTGGTGTTTGCCCCGAACGACAATCTCTACCGTTTTACGAAACTCATCCTGTCTCTTTCAGGAAGTGAACTCAGCGTAGAGATTGAAGTGAATCAGGAATCGGTGAAGGGCTCTCCTGTTCTGAACCTGTTTCCGCCGGACGTGATTTATCCGGCCGCAGGAGGAAACTACGGAATCCCTTACAGCGCCAATGTGCCGCTTTCGCAGCTATCGGTCGATTGTGCGGCTGACTGGGTGGGCGCATTGTCAGTCGCTGAAGATGACGTAATCTTCACCCTTTCGCTCAATCCGGATGAGGCACGCCGCACGGCAGAAATATGGCTTGTCTGCACGGACGCACAGGGCAAGACCTACAGGACCCGTTGCACCATCACTCAAGAGGCCAAGGGCGACAGGACGGGTTTCGAGGGTGAGACCGGAAATGACAATTATATTGTTGATGACGACAAATATAAATGGTAGTTTTGAGTGTCTTTTTGGCCATATTTCCCCATTTTGTTCGTCATTTAGCACCACTAAACTCCTCTCAAAATGAAAAAATCTGGCTCAAAAATACATCTCAAATCAAAACTGGTGGACAGAAAAAAGTGCGTGGGATTTGAGAGTTTGATAAATGAGATAAGTTTAATATTCGCAATAAGTTAGAATACTTGCGAAACTTGAATCGGTTATTAATGATTATGAAACTTAATTTGAAACTGGCGGCGTTCGCGCTGCTTGCAGTCCTGCCTCTGACCTTGCGGGCGGAGACAGGCGGCGGGAACTTCGCGGCATCCTCAGGGACGGCCGCCGGGAAGACGCAGGCGGATGTGACCGTGTCCGTACGCGGAACCGTGCGCGACGCTTCCGGAGTGCCGCTGCCCGGAGTGGTGGTCCTTGTCAAGGACAGGCCGTCGTCCGGAGTGATGACGGATGCCGACGGGGCTTTCTTCATTACGGTTCCGAAGGGAGCGACGCTGGTCTTCACCTGTATGGGCTACAAGACCATTGAACTTCTGGCATCGGAAACTGCGATGGCGGTCAGCCTTGAGGAGGAGCGGCTCGAAATTGAGGAGACCGTGGTCGTGGGCTACGGCGTGCAGCGGCGAGAGAGCGTCGTCGGGGCAATCACCAATGTGAAGGCCGAAGATATTGCCGGCACTGGAACGAGCCTGCTGAACAACGCACTTGCGGGAAAGGTTCCGGGACTGCTCGTCTATTCGCAGAGCGGAGCTCCGGGAGAGAGCGACGCGACGCTGATGATTCGCGGACTTTCCAGCTGGAACGGTAGCGAGCCGCTCGTGATGGTCGATGGCATAGAGCGTCCCATGAACTCCATTTCACCTTCGGATGTGGCCGGCGTGTCTGTCCTGAAGGATGCGTCCGCCACGGCGGTCTATGGCGCGAAGGGCGCAAACGGAGTGATACTCGTCACGACCAAGACAGGCGCGAAGGGTGCGCCGAAGTTTTCCGTCAATGTGAATCAGGGCTTCAACACGCCGCTCTTCATCCCCTCGCACGTGGATGCCGCGACAGTGACGAGTATGGCCAACATAGCCCTTAAAAACACCGGCTCTTTCGGTTCCATATTCTCGGACGAGGTGATACGCAAATACGCCGACCAGTCCGAGCCCCTGCGCTATCCGGACGTTGATTGGTACGGACTCCTTCTGCGCGACTTCGCCTTGAGCACTGACGCCGACCTCACCATGTCCGGAGGTACGGAAAAGATCAAGTACTATCTCGGCGTGGGCTATGTCCACGACGGTTCGATAATCCGTGAAATCACAGATGGCACTAACTACAGTAGCGACAGGATTTCCTACCGCATGAACATGGACTGGAACGTCACCCGTTCGACCCTCCTTTCGCTGAAGGTCGGAGGCGTCACTAACATGGAGAAGCGGCTTTCGACCGCATGGAACTCTTCTACCGTGTTCAGCACCATCTATCAGGCCCCGACCATCTCCTATCCGGCCTACTATCCCGAATGGGCGCTTGAGCAGTTTCCGGACGTAAACTACCCGGGACTAAAGGGGATGCGTCTCGGAGGCAACCAGGGACACGCCTACACGAATCCCTACAGCATGCTTGCCGACCCGGACTATCAGCAGACGATGAGCAACCGTCTCATGACGGACATAATCCTCAAACAGGACCTCGACTTCATCACAAAAGGCCTGTCGGT
>OMBG01001634.1_pt1 | contig 9978 bp, 8 predicted proteins | sample 1674251 | NCBI WGS metagenome assembly OMBG01 (sample SAMEA103958153, study PRJEB25191) | human gut metagenome | reverse complement strand
GCGGCCCTATCTTTTCCCTTGCGCGGGAAAAGATAGGGGAGAAAAGGGCGCTTGGGGGTACGGGGTGCATTTTGCATCTGATTTTAGGCAAGGCCCTATTTTTTAGGCGTCGTTCCACTCGATAGTCACTCTACGAGTTTTTTACTACGCGCCGCCTGATACAGGACACCGAATTTGTGAGCAGTTGCGGTTGAATATTTGCAGTCAATAGAAGGTGCAGACCAGATTTGCTGGTCTGCACCTTTTTGCGGGGAGATTTTCTTGTTTTGTACGTACCCAAGGCTCCCCTTGTCAAGGGGAGCTGGCGCGGAGCGCCTGAGGGGTGAACCCGCCGCAGCGGAAAGGCTCCCCTTTCAGGGGAGCTGTCGCCGCAGGCGACTGAGAGGTGGTCTCTTCCCAGCACGACCTCTCCGTCTCGGCTTCGCCGATCCACCTCCCCTGGAAGGGGAGGCCTTTGGGCTTTCCTTATTTTCTCCTCCTCCGATACAGCGCCGTCAGCCTGTCCAGGCAGAGGTCGTAGAGAAGGAAGAGGGCGAGGCCGAGGGCGGCGGTGGCCCAGAGGAGGGCGGGGGCGGTGGATGAGAGCTCCGTGACGACGGCCTCCAGCCGCAGCACGAACAGCAAAAACGCGTACTCCGCACCGACTGCCGCGATGGCCAGCAGGAGCTTGGCCGCGAGGCGCAGCGGCCGTCTGCGGATCGCGTCGAAGCGCGGCTTGACGATCGGGTAGTAGCCGAGGAAGACGAACAGCAGCGCCGATTCCTTATCCGGGCCAAGCAGCGTCCCGAGCACGGCGATCGCCGCGTAGCAGCTCCAGACGACGCTCCTCCGGCAATTCTCCCGCACCGGCAGCAGCACGGCCGACGCCAGGATCGGGCACGCGTACAGCGCCAGCGGTACGATCCCGCCGAGGCACAGAAACACGACGCCAAGCGCCGTAAACATCCCGCCGAGCGCCAGCTCTTTTGCAGTGCTTTTCATGATATCGGTTCCTTTCCGGCGTATATTTTGAAGATATTATAGCAGAAGACCGGCCGGAAGAAAACCGTCGGATCCCGGCCGGTGCACAGGCGCGAAAAAAAGCTTGACAGCGCGGGTTAGAGGTGTTAAACTATCGGAAGGTTAGAGACGACTAACCAAAAGAACAAAAAACACCGCCAAAACGCCGCGCCCGCTTTCCCGGCGCAGGACCGGAGGTTCCAAATGACGAATGCACCCAAGCCGCTGACCGCGTCTGCAATCAAATATCTGCTGATCCTGCTCGAGCTGTGCAAGAACGAGACGGGCGCGCGGTGCATGGACATCGCCGGGCAGCTGCACGTGACGAAGCCGAGCGTGCATTCCATGATCGGGAATCTGTGCAGTGCGGGGCTGGCGGAGAAGAAAAAATACGGCAACGTCTTTCTGACGCCCGCGGGCCGGGCCGAGGCCGAGCGCTATGCGGGCTGCTGTCAGCAGCTGTCCGGCCGGATGCAGCAGTCGCTGGGCCTGAACGCCGAGGATGCGCACAGCGCGGCCTGCGCCGTGCTTGCGCAGCTGCCCCGGCTGCCGGAGCAGCTGCAGACAAGAAAGGAAGGGGCATCATGGAGCTTTTGACGTCTGTTTTGGTAGCCGGAGGGATCTGCGTCTGCATCGGCGCGGTCAAGGCCGTCTGCCGGAGACTGAACCGGAAATAAGAAACGCCCGCGGCATGCGTGATGCCGCGGGCTGTTTTTATCCGTTGCAGATGGCCTGATAAAGCGCGTCCACCGTGTCGCAGATGCACGCCGCTCCGGCTTGTTCCAGCACGTCCCGGTCGCGGAAGCCCCAGCTGACCGAGATGCAGGGCAGCGCCGCGTTCTGCGCGGTCTGCAGGTCGACCTCGGAGTCACCGATGTAGACGGCGCGCAGCCCCTCCGCTCCCAGCTGATGGATGACGGCGAAGACCGAATCCGGCGCGGGCTTTTTCCGCACGCCGTCCTTCGCCCCGGCGGAGGCGGCGAGCAGACCCGGGAAATACTGCGTCGCGAGCGTCTGCACGGCGTAGTCCGGCTTGTTCGATACCAGCGCGCAGACCACGCCCTGCGCCTGCAGCTTCTGCAGCAGCGGGAGGATCCCGTCATACGGCACGGTCAGGTCGGCGCAGTGCCTGGCGTAGTAGGGGTTGAAGGCTTCGTAGACGGCGTCCATCTGCGCCTCGCTCGTCCCGGCCGGGACAGCGCGTTCGACGAGCTTCCAGATGCCGTTGCCGACGAAGGCGCGGACCTCCGCCATCGACCGCGGGGCGAAGCCCTGCGTGCCGAGCGCGTAGTTGATGCCCTGCCGCAGGTCGGCCAGCGTGTCGAGGAGCGTGCCGTCAAGATCAAAGATCGCAAGCTGATACATGGTACATTCTCACTTTCTGCGTTTCTACCCGCGATTATAAAGTTGCGGCCGGCGCTTGTCAATGCTATAATACTTCCGAAAAAAACAGACAAAAGGAAGAAAAAATTATGGATCTGCGCAGGATCACCGACTTTGACGCGCCGGAGCTGGACGTGTACGCCCGCCTGACGGAAAATCAGCTGCTCAACCGGGCCGACCCGCAGAACGCCCTGTTCGTGGCGGAAAGCCCGCTGGTCATCGGCCGGGCGCTGGACGCGGGATGCGAGCCAGTGTCGTTTCTGATGGAGACGAAGCACGTGACCGGCAAGGGCGCGGCGCTGCTTTCCCGCTGCCCCGGCGTGCCGGTCTACGCGGCGGCGGAGGATGTGCTGACAAACCTCACGGGCTTTCATCTCACGCGCGGGATGCTCTGCGCCATGCGGCGGCCGCCGCTGGCGGACCCGGCGGCGGTGCTGCGGGGCGCGACGCGCGTGGCGGTGCTGGAAAATGTGATGAACCCGACGAACCTCGGCGCGATCTTCCGCTCCGCGGCGGCGCTGGGCATGGACGCGGTGCTGCTGACGAGCGCGGGGAGCGATCCCCTGTACCGCCGCGCCATCCGCGTGAGCATGGGCACGGTCTTTCAGGTGCCGTGGGCGTATGTGCCGGAGGATTGGCCGGCGCTGCTGCGCGCGCAGGGCTTCCGGACGGCGGCCATGGCGCTGCGGGACGACTCTGTCCGTCTCGACGATCCGCGCCTGATGCAGGCGGAGAAGCTCGCCGTCGTCATGGGCACGGAGGGCGACGGGCTCGCGGACGCGACGATCGCCGCCTGCGACTTCACCGTCCGCATCCCCATGCACCACGGCGTCGACTCCCTCAACGTCGCCGCCGCCAGCGCCGTCGCCTTCTACCAGCTCGGCCGCCGCGCGTGAGGGCTGAAGCCCCGCCGCAGCGGATGGCTTCCCCTATGAGGGGAAGGCAGCGAGGTGCGCCGCACCCCTTGGCTCCCCTTTCAGGGGCCGATTCCCCCTATCAGGGGGAAATGTCCCGAAGGGACAAAAGGGGTAGGGACGCTGTCACCGAAGGTGACGGAAGGGATTCGAACGCCGGAAATTTCAAAATATTATAAAATTTCTGTAGCATCCACTTAAAAAACACCGTCCCCCCACTTGAAAAACCTGACTATATGTGGTAAAATTTCAATGAATTTCGAACAGGAGATATCTCCTGTTTCTGTTTCCCGTCAGGAAACAGAACAACTTTTTGATCAGGAGGAAGAAACCATGAAAAAGAGACTCCTCGCATGGATATTGGTGCTGGTGATGGTTGTTGCATTGCTGCCGACTGCCGTGTTAGCCGAAGGTGAAACGGGCACGGCGCTGACCGTAACTGTGAATGACTCTGTGAGCAGCGGCAGCGCGCTGGAAAGTGCAGTCAAGGCTCTGAGCGATAAACCTGAAAATTTAGGGCAGATCACTGCGCTTGCAATCAACACCGCAGATGGAATTATGCTGACAATCGATGATACCAGCTATATAAAAAGGACCTTTACCGGACTTAAAACGTTGGATCTGACAAATGCGGATTTTATCGATAATCAGGGATGGGTCCATCCGTGGAAAAGCAATACAGCGGATATTGAGCACCAGTTCCCAGATTGTGCATTTGAAAAAAATGAAACACTGGAAACTCTGATTTTCGGCTCGAAGATCAAGAGCATTGGCGCGTTTGCTTTTTCTGGCTGCACGAGTCTGAAGAAAATCAGATTTGTAAACAGCACTCTGGAAGCAATCGATAATGATGCTTTCCGTAACACTGCGATTACTTCAGTCGCAATACCGGATACTGTATCCTATATGGGGTATGGCATTTTCTACGGCACAAAGCTTACAAGCGTAAGACTACCGGACAGCCTGCGTCGATTGTCGCACAGTACATTCGGAAACTGCGTGGAATTGACAGCGGTCGATTTGAATCAAATAACAGAAATTGACGGTCAGTTCGGCAATGAAGTAGATCAGAATGCCGTATTTTTTAATTGCGATAAATTGAATGTGCTGAGACTTCCGGCCACGCTGACAACCCTAGGCAGACATAATACCGCACTTGCTACCGGCTGTAATGGCATCATCGTTGATGCAACGGCATGCCCGAATGTCGAGGTCGGAGCACGCGCATTCAATATGTATGTGTCCTGGAATGGAGAATATAGCGGGTCTGCTCTTGTATATGTGCAGAAAGCAACAGGTAATGTGACTGCAAAAGATGGCTCGCCGACGGATGAGCTGACCGTTGCTATCACCAACGGCGGTATTTTCCTTGCTGACTCTAAATTTGAATCCGGCAAGCTTGCCGCTCCCGTCAAAGACGGCTACAAGTTTGAAGGCTGGTATGAGAGTGAAAACTTCAGCGGCAGTGCAGTGACCGATGCGTCTGTCGGCAAAACGTACTACGCCAAGTGGACCGAAGACAAGGATGACAGCATCTACGGTCAGAGCAAGAATGTCGACCTCGGCATCATCGCGGAAGGCGGAAGCACCAGCGCGACTGTCGGATTTACTGGCACGATTGCACTTGATCATGCGGAGTCTGATCGCGGTTATTTTACCGCCGACACCAGCGGCATGACCGTGACCGTTGCTCCGGCCGACGGCCTGAAACCCGGCACGTACAAGGACACCATCTACGTCTATACCGAGACCGGCGCGACGCATTTCATCTATGTCACGCTGACCGTCACGGAAAAGTCTGCCGACAGCGACCTGCCCTTCTGGCTCCCGGCGGCGATCGGCTCCAACCCGTTCTCGGATGTCGCTGGCGGCGCGTACTACAACGAGGCGGTCCGCTGGGCGGTGAAGAATGGCATTGCGGCCGGCACGGATGCGAAGCATTTCTCGCCCGACGCGGCCTGCACGCGCGGGCAGGCGGTGACCTTCCTCTGGCGCGCGGCAGGCTGCCCGGCGCCCACGCTGGCGGAAAATCCGTTCGCGGACGTGAAGCCCACGGATTACTGCTATGACGCCGTCCTCTGGGCCGTCCAGACCGGCGTGGCAAAGGGCATGAGCGCCTCGACGTTCTCCCCGGATGCGGCCTGCACCCGCGGCCAGATCGTGACCTTCCTCTACCGTGCGGCAGGCTCGCCCTCCGGCTACGCGAACAGCGGCTACACGGACGTCCCCGAGACCAGCTACTGCGCCGCCCCTGTCGCCTGGGCCGTCGCCCTCCGCGTCACCAGCGGAACGAGCGCAATCACCTTCTCCCCGGATGCCCTCTGCACCCGCGCCCAGATCGTGACGTTCCTGTATCGCGCGAACGCGTAAATACAAACCAGACGCCCGGCCCCCATGGGAGCCGGGCGTTTTATGCCTTCCCCTCATAGGGGAAGCCGTTGGGGTGCGCAGCAAAGCCTCCCCTTCCAGGGGAGGTGGCTCGGCGGAACGCCGAGACGGAGAGGTTGCGGCAAATTTGATACAACCTCTCAGTCTGCTTCGCAGACAGCTCCCCTGAGAGGGGAGCCTTTTCTTCACTCCGCCAGCGCCTGCAGGCAGGGGAGGAGGTCCTGTTCGGCGTGGGCGGTCAGGGTGGGGGCGGCGGTGGGTTCTTCGCCGGTGCGGCTGAGCCAGATGGTCTGCCAGCCGCAGGCGGAGGCCCCGGCGATGTCCTGCGAGCACGAATCGCCGACGAAGACGCACGGCCCGCCGCCCGCGGCCGCCTGCGCCAGACGGAAGATCTCCGGCGCGGGCTTCATGACGCCGCAGGCGTCGGAGATGAACACGAGCTTCGCCTCGGCCCAATGCTCCAGACCGAGGCTGCGGAGCTTTCCCTGCTGCGGGCCGACGCTGCCGTTGGTGATGACGCCGACGGCGCGGTACGCCTCCCGGCAGTAGTCCAGCGCGGCGCGGACGGCGGCGGACAGCGTGATCCGCTGCTGCTGCGCGGCATAGATGGCCTGCAGCTGCAGCGCCTGCGCCGCCGTGATGCGGATGCCGACGTCGAGCAGACCGATCTGGTGGCGGTAGATGTGCATGGCGTCCATGCTGATCTTGCCGGTGTGGGCGGCGGTAAAGACCTCGTAGCCGCGGTGCATGACGGTCTGATAGGCCTGCGCGGCTTTGTCTTCATACCGCCCGCCGAAAAACTGGCGGAACGCGGCCAGATACGGGCCGGAACGGTCATACAGGGTATCGTCGAGGTCAAAAAAGACGGTTTTTTCTTTCATGGGCGTTCTCTTTTCGTTTTTTCTTTAGTATAGCGGGCGGCGGGGCGGAGCGTCAAGTGCGGTTTTGGTTGACGCGGCGCGGCGGATGGACTATACTGGACCGTAACAGCACGGCCCGCGGGCCGGAAGGAACAGGAGCGTCAACAATGGAAAGCTATCAGGAGATCGAACTGCAGGAATGCCCCATCTGCGGGGGCGCGGGACTGATGGAGGAGGAAAACGGCTGGTGCTTTTACGTGGCCTGCCTCGACTGCGGCTCGCACACGGCGGAGATCCGCTATGAGCGCCCGGCCGAGCGGCTGGACGCCGCGCAGCGCGCGGCCCATCTGTGGAACATCGGCAAGGTCCTGACCGATACCCCCAACGACTGAAAAAACGGCACAAAACAGCCCCGGCAGAGCATCCGTTTCCGGATGTCCTGCCGGGGCTGTTTTTCGACTGCCTTTCCGGGGTGCGGGTGGTATAATCCTGCATGAAAAAGAAAGTCTGGAAGAACTGAATCTTGTATCCATATCAACCAAAACCTGTGCCATACCGGAAAAGGCATGGGTGTCCGCAGGGCACAAACGCCGCACAGACCTATTGAAAAAACAGGAGGAACTGAACATGAAACGCAAATTCCGTACACTCATCAGCTGTTTATTGATCGCCAGCCTGTGCATCGGGCTGCTCAGCGCCACCGCCCTCGCCGCCGACCCACCGGCAGGTACAGTGGAAGACCCAACCGTGACCGAGACCGTCACCACCGATACCAAGCAAGATACCCCCGCCCCCGGCCAGACCACGACGACCACGACGACGGAGAAGGAGTGGAAGGGGACGACCACGGAAGACGGAACAACAACGACGGTAGACGGCAAGGAAACGACGAACGACACCACTGTCACCGCCCCGGACGGAGACCTGCTCGGCCAGACCGGCACCGTCGCGGGCAGCGAGACCACGACCACCACGCCGGGCGCGGGTGATCCGCCCGAGAAGCCGGGCACAACGGATGTCGCGGACAGCAAGCCGGATGGTTCTCTGGAAGTAACTGTGACTCCCGACGGTGAGAATAAAACGGACGAAGGCAACGTCTCCGCATGGCTCCAGGATGCGGCCGTCCCGGAGTGGGCCAATGACGAGAGCCTGACATCCGAACAGGCGGACGACGGCACGGTCACCAATATTGTAAAGAATGGCAATACATATACCAAAACCGTCACGAAGCCTGACGGCACCGTGACCGTCGAGACCGTCACGCTGGAAAAGGATGACGAAGGCCATGTGACGGGCTATGCCAAGACCACCGAGACCACCGGATCCGTCACCAACGAGAAGGTAAAGCCTGAGGTCCCGGATCAGGCGACTGTCGGCAGGGACGGCGACACCACCTACAGCTTCGAGCTGCCCGAAAAGCCGGAGATCACGACGCCTGTGCAGAGAGACGAAGCCGGCAAGCCCGTCAGCGGCGAAGAGGTGCTGCCGCTGATCGACGACCGCGGCAGCGTGATCGGCTATACCAAGGTCACTTATACCGAGGGCACTCCCAGCTACAGCGACCCCGTCCTCGGCGCGTATTACGCCACTACGACGAAGATCGAGACGCTGGAAAACGGCCTGCAGAAGATCACCACCACCAAGACACGCGTCACCGACACTAAAGTGCTGGAAGAAGCCCTGTCCGTCTCCGATGGGAAATGGTCCCTGAGCGGCTGGATGGGGGATGTGAAAGAAGGAGCGAACAACGGTAATTTGACCTACGATACTCCGCAGCCGGGTGAAGAGCAGTTTGAGAAAATGGAGAACTGGCAGGATAATCTCGGCGTTCTGCTTGAACCGGCAAGCCCAGATAGCTCAAGTCCAAGCAGCGGTGAACTGAAATATGTGGGCTATGGGCTTTACAGCAATATCCTGCTGGGATATTACCCTGATGGCGGTGCAGTAGAGACATTAAAGCGTGCAAACTATGTACATCAGTTCAAGTTGGTAGATGCGGCCGGGAACACGTATTATGCCTACTGTGCCGACTGGAGCACAGGAGCAGTGATGAGCACCAAATATGAGCTGGTCAATGTGCTGGATGCAAGTTACATCAAGGATAAGACTGCACGGGAGCATCTGCAGACAATCGCAAAATATGGATACTGGGGGACAAAAGAGGGCATCGGCAGTCTGGCCGAGGTAAAAAAACTGGTTGACCCAAAGTACCAGGGGGCAATCAACGATGGAATTGCTCTGGCTGTGACGCAGGCCGCACTCTGGAAGTATGGAAATCAGGACCAAAATTTGGAGTTCGGCGGCAATAATATAAATGGCGACGAAGGCGGCGGAAGATATAAAACAGATGAGTTGTTGGAGTTCTATTGCAGAAGCAAAAATCCGAACGATATTGGGAAGTTAACACCGGCGCAGCGTGCGGCTGCAGTTGCGCTCTACAACGCACTGATCAGAATGACGCCGGACAGCACCGACCCTGTCACCGACATCATCACCAAGGAGGACATCAAGAACGCGACCATCCGGGTGAATGAAAAAACGGGGACGGGAGACAAATACAAGACGGATCTCTCCTTTACGCTGTCTGTGGATAAAGACCGGATCAACGGGGATATCACGCTGACGATCTACGATCAGGGTGGGAATCCGATCGCGTCGAGGAACCTGAAAGACGCACCGACCGGCACTGACCCGGAGACGGGAGAACCGATTTATACCATCAATGGTTTGGAGATCGCAGCCAATACGCAGGTCCGGATGAACCTCTCCGGCAAGCAGACGCTGAAAGGCGGCGCGTATCTGTTCCGCTCGGATGTGAATGGTGAGCAGTCGCAGACGTTCATCGGTCTGGTCACCGGGGACAGTACCCGCGATCTGAACCTGAACGTGACGCTGGGCTTCCGCGTGGCGGAGCCGACCATTGAACCGGCCGCGCGCGCTTCCAGCCGGGATAAGCATACGGTCACGTGGACGGCAAGCTACCATACCGAATGGCCGCACACGCCCGACCAGCCGCCCGAGGAGCCGGAGACTCCCGAAACGCCAGAGACTCCCGAAACCCCGGAAACCCCGGTCGTTCCCGGCTATGACGTGCCGAAGACCGGCGACGCGAGCGGGCTGTACTACGTCCTCGCCATCTTCAGCGCCCTCGGTCTCGCCCTCGTGACCTGCGCGGGCAGAAAGCGCTGCACGGCGTGAGATCCAGGCGGCTCTGCCAACGGCAGAGCCGCTTTTGCGTGCGTCGGGGGCTTCCCCTATGAGGGGAAGGTGGCACGGCGCAGCCGTGACGGATGAGGTGGGGGCACCCGGATTTGCAGCGCTGTCCACCTCATCAGTCTGCTCCGCTTCGCTCCGCAGCCAGCTTCCCCTCATAGGGGAAGCCTTGGGGGGTGCGCGCGTCCAAAGCCTCCCCTCCCAGGGACACTCAAGATCGG
>OMBG01001631.1_pt1 | contig 9985 bp, 10 predicted proteins | sample 1674251 | NCBI WGS metagenome assembly OMBG01 (sample SAMEA103958153, study PRJEB25191) | human gut metagenome | reverse complement strand
TGCATCGTAAATGTCCCGTCACCATTATCTTTCAGCGGAGTAGTAGAATTTACGGTCTTATATATCCCCCAATCTTTGTTAAGAAGATTAGCGACATTCTTAATATCTACACCAAATTGCAACAGATTCTTCTTACCACCTATCATCATGTAGAAATCCTGATTGAACTTGAAGTCCAACTGATGATGCCAAGGCATCACCGCGCCACCGCGTTCGGCATATTGCCCCAAACGTTTTTTCAAGTATTTATCTTGCTGAACAAAGTTCCAGAAGTCTTCTTTCTGCTGTGCCGCAGAATAGGTTATCTCCCCCGTTTCTAAAGTTACATCTTTATACCCCTTTAATTTCGCATTCAAAACTAATGCTCGATTTACATCGCTTATATGATCCATAGACTTTAATTTCTCTAAATCCGAATCTGCAACATTTGTATTTGTGATCCATAAATCCTGCAAATTATATTCTTTATAATACTCTTTAGCACTTTCGTCCATGCCGTCCATATAGCCATGAATACCACTAAATGCCAACATTCCAATAAACACCATCAGAAAAATTGTAAAGAATTGACCCTTATAATGCCAAAGATCACGTAACAGTTTCTTCTTCAACATTACCAGTTCACCTCATTTATATTTTTAGGTTGTGCATTCACAACATTCTCAATAATTTTTCCATTCTTTAGACGAATCACACGATCTGCCACATCTGCAATCAACGCATTGTGCGTTACAATCACAACTGTATTGTCTTTTGTGCATTCGCGCAATAACTTTAAAATTTCTACTCCCGTATTTGAATCTAAAGCACCTGTAGGTTCATCGCAAAGAAGAAGTTTTGGATTTTTCGCAATCGCACGCGCAATCGATACACGCTGCTGTTCCCCTCCACTTAATTGATTCGGAAATTTGTTTTCTTGTCCACCTAAACCAACTTTATTCAATATTTCAGTCGAATCCTTTGCGTTTTTAACCACATCCCGAATCAAATCCACATTTTCCTTCACTGTCAGTGTCGGCAAAATATTATAAAACTGAAAAATAAACCCAATATTTTTAGCACGATAATCCGTTAATTCTTTTTCACTATACCCACTAATATCGAGCCCATCCATATATACTTTTCCATCAGTCACATGATCCATTCCACCCATAATATTCAATAACGTTGATTTACCGGCACCACTCGGACCTAAAATCACAACCATTTCATGTTGATCAATCGAAAAAGATACATCATCCAATGCATAAAATGCTTTTTCTCCTACTTCATACTTTTTTGATACCCCATTAAATTCTATACATTTCTTCATAATCGTTCTCCTGTTAGTTATATCTAACTTTATGGTTAGTATACTCTAACTTAAGGTGTTCCTCAAGAATAAATTACGCCAATAGCGATTAATAAGTTGTTTGATCTTTTCTTTCATGCTAAGATCCCGAGTTTGACAGTTGAAAAAGTAAAAAGTGCTAGAAAGCCTTTATTCAAGGTTTAATCTAGCACTTTCGTTTTTTTGAAATGTTGTATGTGATTTCTATTTTGAATATTTTTTTACTATTTTGTTTAAATCACTTGGTCTATAGTACTTTCTGTTTAGTTGTAGCTCGAAACATCTTTCTAATGCATCTAATGCCTGACTTCCACTATAGATGGATTTGTAGTACATGTCATCCATATTTACTACATTCATATTTCGTAATGTTTTTATTAGGTTTGATGTTGTTACATGAGTTAAGTTGTCATCCAACTTGCACTCCATAAGCCTGTATATAAGTAGTGCAGTGTAGCAGATCAAGAAATGTGCACGTATTCTTTCTGGCTTTCTCAAGAATACTGGTCTTGCATCGAAATTAGTCTTCATGATTCTAAAACAGTCTTCGATTTTGTATCTATTTTGAGCTACAGCTAGGATGTCTTTGGCTGAATCGTCAAGGTTTGTTGCGACGGCATAGAATCCATCGTATTTTTCTTCTTCATGGATTTTATCCATATCCAACACATAATTAGCTGTATCAGATGATGTGTTCTTAAGGAATCGACGTATATCGTTGGGTCCTTTTTTTATCTTTTCAGGATCTTTAAGTCTTAATAACTTTTTAGCACGTTCAAGCTGTCTTTCGCGGATAGTCCTTTGGTATTCCATCATCTTTCTAGAGAAAGTGACAATGATATATTGATGTAATGTTCCTTTGGCTTTTACTTTTTTTGTTCGACCGTTCTTGTATACTTTTTCTTCATAAAGTCCTGTATCCATGGCCGTGTTGGCGGGAATCACTTTATAGGCAAAATCATTGTATAGACTTAGATTGTTTGCGTCTTTTTTATTAAATGTTCGCATTTCTTTCAATGTGATCGCATCGTCATTTGACAATAGACGGTAGTTTGAATCGTTGAATACGATATCTTTGATCTCTTGTCCAAGTTTTTTTACTGACTGTGTAACGATATAGGCTCTACCACCCATATCATTGAATTTACGGATATTGTAGGATCCAAGTCCTGCATCCGCACAATATATGAACTTCTTGTTTCCGGTCATTCTTATTACTTCTTTTTCAAGTGGAACGGCAGTAAGCTGTTCATTTGTGTTTCCTGGATGAATACACATAGAAATAGGGATTCCACGGCTGTCCATGATAAGCCCCATTTCAACAATAGGAGATGTCTTGTTTTCCTTACTGATTCCGAACTGACGAAGTCCAAGGATAATTTCTCCAGTAACCTCGTCAACAATCTCCTCATCAGGCTTTTCTGTTTCAAAGAAATAGTTTGTACAGTCATAGTACATAACTGAAGTATCTCGTTTAACGATGTTTTCGGAATTGTCAAAAAGATGTTTTAAATATTTGTCACTGTTTCTGTCTAGAATATCCAAGAAACGAATCATATGTTGGTATTCAACCTGAGGTTTCTCATAGTATGTGTCAAGTTTATCGTATGTTCCATATTTACTGGCAGGATCCAGAATCCTTGCATAGGTAAGAAACTGACAGATTTTATTACAGTCGTAGGTGATCTTTCGGTCAGAAGAAACTGATTTAAAAAAATCAGACAGATTCAATTTGGCATAGATATCCTTAAGATACAGATATCCAATGTTCAAACTAGTAGAATTCGAACAAGGAGAATCAGTAGAAGGGATTCTTTCATTAAAGTCCATAGTAACAATGAATTCAGATCTGCCAGAACGATATTCCTCATTCATTTTTTTTACTTCGTTTTTAGCGTATTCCAAAGGATCATCCGTAATAAGAAGAAGTTCGGAATGTTTACCTAATCTTTTGATATTTTTGGTTGTCGTTTTTTTACCATTTCTAAATCCCTGCTGAATATAGTAAGTAGGATCTTTAAGTCGTTTATCATAATACAGTTTCATAGAAGCAGCCATCCTTTACAACTATTATATCACAATTACAACACATACAACAGTATAAAATAAAAAATGACGAAAAAAAAGCCGTACATAAACGACATTTGGCTATTTTGGCGATGAGCAAGTGTTAAACTCCCGCTTACTTCGATATAAGCTAAAACCTTTTGATCTTTTAACGCCTTATTGTAGTTAATGATAGTGTGATAACCACAAATAATCTTGTTTTTTTCTAAAGATTGAATCTCTGATTTTATACTTGCTTCATCTTTATCATTCTTGCAAAAATCATGATATATATCATCTAACGTAAAGCTTCCTAAACGTAATCCATCTTCCAAATCATGTGCTGCGTATGCAATTTCATCAGCCAAATCTACAATTTGAACATCTAATGTTCTTAATTCAATACCCGTTTTATTTACTATATCTTGTACAAAAACATAATCTCTATCATATATAAATTTCTGTTTTAAAAAAGCATCATTTTCTAAATTTGACTGATATTTATTATAGTATTTTAACACCCCTAAAAGTGTTCTATATGTAAGATTCAATCCCTGAAAATTAGCTCGCTTTTGTTCTACAGTTGTTAATATTCTAAATGTTTGTGCATTTCCTTCAAATCCTCCATATTGCTTAGCCAAACCATTCAAATATCTTTCCCCTGCATGACCAAATGGCGGATTCCCTATATCATGTGCCAACGCTGCTGCTTCAACAACATATATTTCATCTTGTCTATATCCGACTTCCATCGCTATTGATCTAGCAATCTGTGCTACTTCTAAGCTATGTGTCAATCGATTTCTAATAAACTGATCCGATTGCACTGCAAATAACTACATCTTTCCTTGAAGTCTCCGAAACGACGATGAATATAACACCCGAGTAAAATCCCTTTGATATTCTCCATCAAATCTATGCCGATTATTTTCTTCATATAATCTATCTCTAATCTCATCATTTTCCCTTAAAGGCTGTAAAAACAGCTCTTGAATCTGTTGTTTTGAATCTTTAATTATCGACTGATCCATAATACATTCCCTCCAAATCACACTTTCTAAATATCAACTAAAAAAGCTTACCCCTTCTTAAACTTTTCACAAATATTATATATTATAGCATGCCATGTTTATATTTTCTATATCAACAAACAAAATATAAGCACTCAGTCTCAGAATTCTTCCAAAACAAAGTACCTAAAAAAGTTATATACCACTATTCGACGAGCATTCCCATTTTAAACGATTCAACTGCCAATTCGATGACTTGCGGATTACACTTCCTTAACATTTTGTTTTCTAATATCGATTGTTCCATGAGAAAATCCTCCTTCGATATGATGAAATGATTATCTCATAGAATTCTGTTTTTGACACGGTACGCATGGTTTACCGCTTACTGTAGAGAGGCAACCGCCTATCGTTATGGCAACACCCAATAAATTTAATCATAACTTGCCTACCTGCTTTAAAATTTAGATTCTATCACAATATGTTGTCCTCCCTTATCCGTATAGTTGTCGATAATTTCTATCAGCTTGTCGAATTCACACATCCCATCCCTAATATCATTATCATGTCTAAGCTCATCAATGGCTTCGGTCAATGTTTTTCCAACTATATTCTTTCCTATTATAGTATTTACAGCTTTCACCCGACTTTGGAATGGCTTATAACTTTTAAATTCCCACACCTTTTCCTTGATCTCATATATTGCGGTGTTTGGCTTAGCATCTATAATTACAATCACCCACATGATTGCATTATATAGTTGCTTTGCAATTGGATTCCACTTTACTTTCTTAGATTTATTATCCCCAGAGTTCCTACCTCCGTTCTCGCCTGTTTCTCCCACTCCATGCAGCGGATTAAACAATGGCAATCCCTCATGATTTATTTTCTTAAGGAAATCTCTAGCCGCTGTCATTCCACATTGAATTATCTCTTTCTTGCCATTTACTTTGCCCGTAGCTTCGAAAATATAATAATCATTTTCAATGATCTGACCTGCATCACTATGTTTTGTCTGACCATTTAGCAATTGAATGTGTGCTACAGGCACAACATTATAATTATTTACGATATATTGTCTTCTTTCTTCACTTCTACACTCCATAAAAATCTTCTCCTTCCTGGTGCCTTATCAAACCTCTTGTCTTATTAGACACATAGTTTTCGTCCGTCCAAAGTGCAACATATTCAATTGAGATGAAATCGCCTCGTCTAATAAAATTTATTTTCCCTGAAGAATTACAAATCATCATTAGAAAATCAATTAAAGTTAAATTACTTTTCAAAAGGATTTTGGTAAATAATCCTCTAAGCAATGTTAATTTGATTACATCAACTCTATTATGTATTCTCCATATGTCCGGTACATACACAGTAGCAATCTTGAATGATCTTCGACCATTCTTTTACCCAGATTTCATGTGTCGATTGTTCCATGAAAAAATCCTCCTTCATATGATGAAATGATTATCTCACAGAATTCTGTTTTTGACACGGTACACATGGTTTACCGCTTACTTCCTTTGCATAATGTACTCAGAATATTTTCTATATCTTGTTTCAATTCTCCGTATGCTATTTTTCTTCTGAATTTGGGTTCAAAGGTTCAAATACAATATGATACTTACATTCCCATTTAGTATGTGATAAACTGTTTATGTCCATTTGGACTACCTCCTTTGCTTTACCTGATTGGCGAACCAAAGTAATTATAGCACTGGAGGTTTTTTACTGTAAGCTAAAGTATCTGTTGTCCCCCTGCATAGCAAAGGGATTAAAGACGATTAAAGATGCCATACAATAAAAATGTATACCTTTCACACAGATATAGTGTAAAAATAATTATAATGTGCTATTATATGAATCATACAATTATAAAAAACCGTATTAAGTGCTTTACCATCAGAGCACACTACATGCGAATTCGTTGCATATGCATCCTGTAGATATTGCTCGTAAATATACCAAGATTGACGATATATTGTACCATTAGGTATTAGCAATTTCGTTCTTTTGTTGCATTTTTCACTAAATATATTGTGATAATATGCTCTTGTTCCATGGTGCGGAATTTTAATTACTTTATATACATTATATAATGGAACCTGCCCATCAAAATTAGCTATAATAGGTTTCCAACATTTACGTCCAACATCTCCAGTAAAAAGAATATTTCTACATGAATCATTCTTATTTTCAAAAAGAATATTTTCAGATGTATCATACTTATTTTGAAAAACAATGCTTATATCATTTCCATATTTATACAGGTTATATTGCAAATTTCTATCTCTTACAACACTATTACCAAGCCGGTAATATTCCTCGTTTAAGGATTGCAACTCATCCAACATTTCCGACCTTACGTTTGGTTCATTTCCATCGGTCATCCGAATGACAATATGTTGTAACTTGTCAGCAATTCTTGTCAGTGCATCCCATGTATCATCCATTAGATTATTCCGCATATATATTTTTTGTAATAAGTCCCTTGTCCTATTAGACACATAGTTTTCGTCCGGCCAAAGTGCAACATATTCATTTTGGATAAAATCGCCTCGTCTAACAAAATGTATTTTCCCCGAAGAATTACAAATCATCATTAGAAAATCAATTAAAGTTAAATTATTTTTCAAAAGGCTTTTTGAGAATAATCCCCTAAGCAATGTTAATTTAATTACATCAACGCTATTATGTATTCTCCATATATCCGGTATATACACATTCCTAAATTGCTTTCCACTTTGGGACCGTGCCATATAAAGAGCTCCTGCATAATGATCATCATGATAATGGGTAAGTAAGAAGTCACAATTATCCGGCATACTATGTATTATTTGATCATATCGACATTCTCTCTTTGATTTTCCCATTGAATGATCATGTATTCCAAAATCTACATATAAAGTATTTTTATTATTATCTTCTAATTTAAAACAATCTCCAAAACCACATTCGTACATTGTTATGTTCATTAGTATCATTCCTCCCGATTATCCCCATCAAACACCAGCTCATTCCTTAGCCTGACTTTTTTCACCATATTTGTTTTTCATATTTTCTTCTAGTGATTCCTTATATCCTGTAGTAGTCCCGAGCCAATACTCCTCCACTTTCTCCTCAATGACTTTTTCCGAAACAGTGCCAGTTTCAGACAACTTACACATTGATTCAAGTACCATTTCAAGATATAGCCCCAATTCCATTATCGTTCTGCATCAAAATACTATTCATAAGAATACGATTTTATATCAAACTAATCGTCCCATGTTTTAATTCTTCTCCGACCTCCAACTGCGCTAATCGCCGCAAGCAATATCAGCCCCAACATACTTATAGCAATTCCCTCTTTCAAACCCGGTGTACGATATTTGAGAACAATTTGATGTTTTCCCTTATCAACATTCACACCTATCCACATCCCATTACACTTCTGAATCTGAGTTTCTTTACCATCTACATATGCTTTCCACCCGTCACTATATGGTAATGCAACACATATTACAGAATCCTCATTTTCATTACTTTTTGCTTTGAAAACATTTCCTTTCATATATATATCTTTAAGTGCATGTTTCTGCAAATTTTCAATTTTATTACGATAACTTTCCATAGGCTGACAATACACGCCTATATCATCATATGTATATTCTCCAGTAGATGGAAATGTTAATGTTATGGAAGTTAACGGTTCATTGCTGTATCCTAAATTACAGAAAAAGGAATCTATTCCACAATAAAACTCACATTCAGGTGTAAAATATGTAATTGCACGCATTATGCCATTAGAAGCATTTGCAATAATATTAAGCATCGTTGTTGGATCTGAATTTTCAATATCTATTTTTCGCTTATATTTCTCGTAACGATTACTCGGGGAATCCTCACCAGGATAACTCCATTTATAATTTAATCCATTTATGCTAACATATGTTTCACTATCTTTCACACCATTAAAGGTCAATGTAATTGATGCATTGGGTTCTATTACTTTTATTCTGTTCTTCTCTATTGTAATTCCATCAGATGTTGTCAAATCATACTTCATTCCTGTATTTGTAAAACTCAACGTAGAAGATTTCAGTCCATTCACACTGTTTACATTCTCTAACACTGCTGAATCCAACATTGTTTCTTGCTTATCTGCAAAATTCATTTTTTCCCATATCGCCTCATCTGTCATATTTTGATAAGCATAGGCCAATGGCAATGCGTATTTATTTTGGTATACAGAATATTCTGTCCCTTTAATTACATTTGTTCTTACTAACTCATCAAAGCCATATGGTTTATATGCCTCAGAACCATTCTTAATGGTGTAATATTTTATTCCTGCCAATCCTTCTAGTATACTTCTACCATCTAATCCATTATAAGAATATGTCATCGGAGATAAAATACCATATGCTTTGTGTGCCTCGCCAATAACTGCATTCCCCATACTATAATATGTACTGGCACTTCCCAATCCATGCACAAAATATTGATTGCCTTCCACAACGTCAGATCCCGAATCAAAACGACAAGTGCTTTCATCCTTTTCCTTACCAATCAATGTCAAAGGCGACTCAGTTACAACCTCGTTATATACTTCTCCTAATTGTATCCTACTGCTTTCTAAATCATTACCTTCTTTATAAGAATATACATATGTTGCGTTCATCCATACACTAATAAGCATGATAATCACAATAATTTTTTGAAAATGCCTCTTTATAATTAAATCATCCATTACTATCAACATTACATAAATGAACATAATGACTAACATTGTTAATGCCCATTCTGTTCTGGAAAATCTGTTTATTATACTAAGGATTGACCATACAATTGTGCAGCATACAAGTTGCATTTTCTCTTTCTGTGACAACTTTAATAATTGAGGATATGTAATCGTCACAATATACGCCGCCAAAAAGGAAAAACCAAATCCCCACCGATTACTTACATATCCAAAGCCATTGAACACATGCCCCATATACGGAATACAAAAACAAAGTGTTAATATAATAAATCCTATTTTTATAAACTTATTATTGGGCTGAATAAACAAAACAAAAATAGCAACTAATGCAATCGGAATATATCCTAAATATGTACTATAATTTCTTTCATATGTGAAAAAATGTGATAATAACTCGCAATAATATTTAAAATTATACAACCCTGGAACTACTACATCTGCAGATAATCTTGCTGATTGCATCAATGTTCTCACCGCAGGAACTAATATAATTCCTGCCAACATGAATCCTAACATTCCATATGCAAGAAACAACATAACTTTTTTACAAACATCTTTCAATTGAAATTTGTAATGTGACAAATAATAAAGAATACAATAAATAATTACAAGCAGTACCACCATATAACACCAATAAAAACTACTTAATGTTAATAATGCTATCGCTATAGTAAATACTATTCCTGTTCCCTTTTCAAACAGTTTATCAGTTCCAATCAATATTATTGGCAAATAAAACATGCAATTTAAAAACATTAACTGATGAAATCCAATCAATATTACAAAAGCATTAAAACAATATACCATAGCACCTAAACAAGTAGAATAATAATCATTTCCTTTCCTCAAGCAAAA
>OMBG01001627.1_pt1 | contig 9993 bp, 9 predicted proteins | sample 1674251 | NCBI WGS metagenome assembly OMBG01 (sample SAMEA103958153, study PRJEB25191) | human gut metagenome | reverse complement strand
CCCGATGTGGCTGGCGCCCGTTCAGGTTCGCATCATGACCATCACCGATCGCGCGGACGATGCAGCGCGCGAACTTCAGCAGAAGCTCGAAAAGGCCGGTATCCGCACCGAGCTCGACGTGCGCAACGAGAAGATCGGCTTCAAGATCCGCGAAGCGCAGATGATGAAGATTCCCTATATGTTCGTGCTGGGCGATAAGGAAGTACAGGACGGTGTGATTGCCGTTCGCTCCCGTTCGGAAGGCTCCATCGGCACGATGACCTACGAACAGATTCTGGCCAAGATGCAGGAAGAAGTGGAGACTAAGGCGCTCTAATACTCCCGGAAAGGAAGAATAGCAGCTATGCAGAAATACAGAGTTGGCATTATCGGTGCTACGGGCATGGTCGGGCAGCGTTTTATCACGCTGCTGGCCGATCATCCGTGGTTTGAAATTCACGCGCTTGCAGCAAGTGCGCGCAGCGCGGGCATGACCTATGAAGAGGCCGTGGGCTCCCGCTGGGCCATGAAGACTCCTATTCCGGAAAAAGTGGCCAAGATGGTCGTGATGGATGCTTCCGACGTGAAGAATGTTTCCGACCTTTGCGATTTCGTGTTCTGCGCGGTCAACATGAAGAAGGACGAGATCAAGGCGTTGGAAGAGGCCTATGCCAAGACCGAAACCCCCGTGATTTCCAACAACTCCGCAAACCGCGGTATGGCGGACGTCCCCATGCTCATCCCGGAAATCAATCCCGAGCATGCGCACGCCATTGAGCGTCAGCGCGAACGCCTGGGCACCAAGGTCGGCTTCATTGCCGTCAAGCCCAACTGCTCGATTCAGTCCTATGTTCCCGCACTGACGCCGCTGTATTCCTGCGGAATTGAGAGCGTGATGGTTTCGACCTATCAGGCCATTTCCGGCGCGGGCAAGACCTTCGACCGGATGCCGGAGATTATTGACAATGTGATCCCCTACATCGGCGGCGAGGAAGAAAAGAGCGAGCAGGAGCCGCTGAAGCTGTGGGGCCACATCGAGGGCGACAAGATCGTCAACGCCGAGAAGCCCGTCATCACAGCGCAGTGCTTCCGCGTCCCTGTTTCGGACGGCCACACCGCTGCTGTCTTCGTGAGCTTTGACAAGAAGCCCACCAAGGAGCAGATCCTCGAAGCATGGGCCAGCTTCCGCGGCCCCGCACAGGAGCTGGAGCTGCCCAGCGCACCCAAGCAGTTCCTGCACTACTTCACCGAAAACGATCGTCCCCAGCCCAAGCTGGACCGCAACACCGAGAACGGCATGGCCGTCTGCCTCGGCCGTCTGCGGGAGGACACCTTGTTTGACTACAAGTTCGCCTGCATGAGCCACAACACCCTGCGCGGTGCGGCGGGCGGCGCTGTCCTGCTGGCCGAGCTGCTGGCCGCCAAGGGCTATTTTGATTGATCTGCGTTTGGAAACGCAGCAAAAAGGAGATTTTACACTATGAAAAATCCTGTCTTTACCGGCGCGGGCGTGGCGATCATCACCCCGATGTACGAGGATGGCAGCGTCAATTTCGACGAGCTGGGACGCATCATTGAGGACCAGATCGCCCGCGGCACCGATGCCATCGTCATCTGCGGCACCACCGGCGAGTGCTCCACCATGACCGATGAGGAGCAGCTGGCTGCCATCAAGTTCACCGTCGATACCGTGAACCACCGCGTTCCGGTCATCGCCGGTGCCGGTTCCAACGACACCGACCACGGCTGTGCACTGGCGGCAAAGTCTGCCGAGTGCGGCGCAGACGCCCTGCTGCTGGTCACCCCGTACTACAACAAGACCACACAGGCAGGTCTGGTGGTACACTTCACCGCCATGGCGGACGCCGCCGGCATCCCGGTCATCGTCTACAATGTGCCTTCCCGCACCGGCCTGAACATCGCCCCGGAAACGGCGCTGGAGCTGAGCAAGCACCCCCTCATCAACGGCATCAAGGAAGCTTCCGGCAACATTTCGCAGGTGGCGAAGATCGCACAGCTTTGCGGTGACGAGTTGAACATCTATTCCGGCAACGACGATCAGGTGGTTCCCCTGCTGTCTCTGGGCGGCAAGGGCGTCATCAGTGTGGTCTCCAACGTCAAGCCGGAACTGGTGCACGCGTGCTGCAAGGCATGGTTCGAAGGCGACACCAAGAAGGCTTGCCAGCTGCAGTTGGAGATGCTGCCGCTGGCCGATGCCCTCTTCTGCGAGGTCAACCCCATCCCGGTCAAGTACGCGATGAACGTGCTGGGCTGGAACGCAGGCGCATGCCGTCTGCCGCTGGTGGAGCCCAGCGACGCCCACAAGGAGAAGATCGAACAGGCGCTGGCCGCAGAAGGTCTGATTTAAATAAAATGCAGGTCCAATGCCCGGTGGAATGCTCTTCCGGGCATTTGGCCTTTTTCGGAAAATGAGCGGAACAAAACAACGAGGTAAAATCAAATGACGGATATCATCATTCAGGGCATCGGCGGCCGCATGGGCCATGCGTTGTGCGAGATGATCGCAAAGCGCGAGGACTGCCGCGTGGTGGCCGGTATCGACGTGAAGGGCGGCGAGCAGAACGGCATCCCCGTGTACGACAGCTTGGAGAAGCTGGAGGGCAAGGGCGATGTCATCATCGACTTCAGCTCCCCCGCCGCTGTGGAAAAGGCTCTGCCTTATTGCGAAGCCCACAAGCTGCCCATCGTGGTCTGCACCACCGGCCTGTCCGAGGAACTGCAGTTGAAAGTCGTGCAGCTCTCCCGCACCGTGGCCGTGTTCAAGAGTGCCAATATGTCCATGGGCATCAATGTGCTGTCCGAGCTGTGCAAGCGCGCTTCTGCCATCCTCGGCGTGGATTATGACGTTGAGATCGTGGAGCAGCACCATCACAACAAGCTGGATGCACCCAGCGGCACGGCTCTGATGCTGGCCGACGCCATCAACGAGGAGAACAACGGCGAGTATCATTACGTCTATGACCGCTCCTCCGTCCGCCAGAAGCGCGACCCGAAGGAGATCGGCATCAGCTCGGTGCGCGGCGGCAGCATCGTGGGCGACCACGAAGTGCTGTTCTGCGGGCAGGATGAGGTCATCACCCTCAAGCACACCGCTTATTCCCGCAGCATTTTTGCGAATGGCGCAGTGAATGCCGCCGTTTATCTTGCAAAAAAGGAGCCGGGGCTGTACAATATGGGTAACATGATCGCAGAAATGTGAAAGTGCCGGAACTTGGAGCCCTTACGGGCAGAATGGAGTGTTTACTATGTACGGTGTATCGAAGATCAACATCGAACCCAGCCTCATGATGATCAGCGTTCAGGATGTCGAGTTCAAGGGCAACAGTCTGGCACGTTATCTGCAGATCTTTGCCGATACCGGCGTTGTGGTGGATATGATCAGCCAGAGCGCCCCCCACGGCACCACCATTGATTTCAGCTTTACCGCCTCCTCCAGCGACCTTCCGCTTGTGATGAAGGCCATCTCTGCCGCCAACCTCGATAAAGACGCCAAAGCTTCCCCGCTGATCAGCGTCGGCTACTCCAAGCTGAACCTCTTCGGCGAGGAAATGGTCACCAGCTGCGGCGTGGCCGCCCGCGCCCTGAATGCGCTGGCCATGGCAGACATCGAAGTGCTGCTCATCACCACCAGCGACTTGGATATTTCCCTGCTGGTCCGCGCGGAGAATGAGGATGCCGCCTACGATGTGCTGAAGAAAGCCTTCGAGCTGTAAGCAACATCATTTTTCCATCCATCGATACAACCAACAAACGCCCCGCTCCCCTCTCATTTGTGAGAAGGAAGCGGGGCGTTTTGCAGTTTGGTTTTCTGGAGTTTCCGGGATTACAGGGTCACCTTGTGGTAGACCTTCTTGCCCTTCTTGATGACGATGCCCTTGGTCAGTTGGTCTGCAGTGAAGCTGACGGTGGGAGCTGCGACCTTCTCACCATCGACGAGGACGCCGCCCTGCACGACCAGACGGCGGGCTTCGCCGTTGGAAGCGGCCAGACCGGCCTTGACCATCAGGGTCAAGATGCCGATGGAGCCATCGGTCAGGTCCGCCTCGGTCAACTGGGTGGCGGGCATATGCTCGGTATCTGCGGCACCGCTGAACAGGGCGCGGGCGGCCTTCTGTGCCTTTTCGGCCTCTTCCTTGCCGTGGACCATGCTGGTCAGCTCGTAGGCAAGGATCTCCTTTGCCTCGTTCAGGCGCTCGTCCTTCCAAGTGCTCATCTCGTCGATCTGCTCCAGCGGCAGGAAGGTCAGCATCCGAATGCACTTCATGACATCCGCATCGCCAACGTTGCGCCAGTACTGATAGAACTCGAAGGGGCTGGTCTTGTTGGGGTCGAGCCAGACGGCGTTGCCCGCGGTCTTACCCATCTTCTTGCCCTGCGAATCGGTCAGCAGGGTGATGGTCATAGCGTAGGCATCCTTGCCCAGCTTGCGGCGGATCAGTTCAGTGCCGCCCAGCATGTTGCTCCACTGGTCATCGCCGCCGAACTGCATGTTGCAGCCGTAGTGCTGGAACATGTAGTAGAAGTCGTAGCTCTGCATGATCATGTAGTTGAATTCGAGGAAGGACAGGCCCTTCTCCATCCGCTGTTCATAGCACTTGGCGCGCAGCATGTTGTTGACGGAGAAGCAAGCGCCCACATCGCGCAGCAGCTCCACGTAATTCAGGTTCAGCAGCCAGTCGGCGTTGTTCAGCATCAGAGCCTTACCGTCGGAGAAGTCGATGAATTTTTCCATCTGCTTCTTGAAGCATGCCGCGTTGTGAGCAATGTCTTCCTTGGTCAGCATCTTGCGCATGTCGGTGCGGCCGGAGGGGTCGCCGATCATGGTGGTGCCGCCGCCGATCAGAGCGATAGGCTTATTGCCCGCCATCTGCAGACGCTTCATCAGGGTCAGCGCCATGAAGTGACCGGCAGTCAGGCTGTCGGCCGTGCAGTCAAAGCCGATGTAGAAGGTGGCTTTGCCGTTGTTGATAAGGTCGATGATCTCCTCATCGGTGATCTGGGCGACCAGACCGCGAGCCTTGAGTTCTTCGTAGAGAGTCATGGATAGTTCCTCCTGTTGTTGTGGGCAGAGGGAAAAGAAAACGCCCCCTGCCAAAATAAATTTGGCAGAGGGCGAGAAAAAATCGCGGTACCACCTCTGTTTGCCGCCTCCTCACGGAAACGGCCTCACGAGTGCATGCCCCAGAGTAGGACGACACTCCTGCGTTTGTAACGCTCGCACGCGGCACGGCCTACTAGAGAAAACTTCTCATTCAGCTTGCAGCTCCGGGAGGTATTTCCCCCGCCGCTCTGCACGCCCCTTTCACCAACCGGGGCCTCTCTGGGCAGAGCGCTTCAGGGTACTTATTCCCTTCTTCGCCTTTCAACGAAAGCCAGTTTAACACATTTCCGGAAGCTTGTCAATCACGAGTTTCCCGCTCGGCAATGCCCAGCATCTCCCGCGCGTTGGCACGGGAAAGCTCGGTGACATAGTCGCCGGAAATGATATGCGCCAGCGCATCCACCCGGCCCTCCTGATCAAGGGGATGGATCTCGGTATAGGTGCGCTCGTTTGCAACATTTTTCTGGATGAGCAGATGGCAGTCAGCCAGTGCAGCGATCTGTGCAGTGTGGGTGATGCAGAGAATCTGGTGGTCCTTTGCGCTCTGCTTGAGCACCTCGCCGATGCGGCTGGCAGCCTTGCCCGAAACGCCGCTGTCGATCTCATCGTAGATGACGGTGGGCACGGCGTCCTTATCCGCCATTGCGTTCTTGATGGACAGCGTGATGCGGCTCAGCTCGCCGCCGGACGCGATCTTTGCCAGCGGCTTCGGGGCCTCACCGGGGTTGGTGGAGATATAAAATTCCACGCTGTCCTGTCCATGGCTGGCCAGCGGCCCCCTTGTGTGGCGGAGCGTCATTCGGACGCCGGGCATGTTCAGAAAATCCAGCGTGCCGGAAATGCGTTTGTTCAGCTCTTCAAAAGCTTTCAGGCGGGTCTGGGTCAGCGCCTCGGCCTTATCCCGCGCCAGCACATAAAGCCGGTGCTTTTCCGCTTGCAGCTGTTCGGCCCGCTCCTCCGAGAACTGGATGCGTTCCAGCTCTTCTCGCGCCCGCTGGCCAAAAGTGATGATGTCTTCCACCGTGTCGCCGTACTTGCGCTTGAGCTTGTAGATCCGATCGATGCGCTGTTCGATCTCGTCCAGTTCTGCATCATTTGTATCATATCCATCGAGCCGGTTGATGAGGTCGGCGGATAAATCCTTGGCGGAATAATAGAGGTCCAGCAGCTGCCCAGCGGCAGCGGAAAGGCTCCCGTCCACCTGTGCAGCGGCGTCAATGGCATTGGAAGCTTCGCCCAGCAGATCGACTGCACCGGGCGTCTCGTCGTCACCCGAAAGCAGAGCGTAGCTTTGGGAGATGCGCTCCCGGATGGTGGAGGCGTTCGCCAGCACCCTGCGGCGGGCATCCAGCGTTTCCTCTTCCCCTGCCGTCAGCGCGGCGTCCTCGATCTCCTGAACCTGATAGCTCAACAGGTCGATGCGGCGCTGTTTTTCTGCTTCATCGGTGATGATGGCATCCAGTTCCTTTTTGACCTTGATGAGTTCCCGGTAGACCGCATAATATTCCTGAAATTCTGCGCCGTTCTGGGCATAGGCGTCCAGAATGCCCTCGTGGCGGGCCGGGTTCAGCAGACCCACCGAGTCGTGCTGGCCGTTGATGTTAATCAGTCCGCCGCACAGCTCCCGCAGGATGGCCGCTGTGGCGGGCATCCCGTTGATGCGGCAGGTGCTCTTGCCCTCGGCGGTGATCTCCCGGCTCAGGGTCAGCGCCTCCGAGCGCTCGTACCCCGCCTTCTCCAGACTGTCCAGAACCGAAGGGGGCACATCGTCGAAGGCAGCGCGGATGACCGCCTTGGCAGCTCCGGTGCGCACGAGATCCTTGGACGTCCGGTTGCCGAGGATGGCGTTGATGGAATCAATCAGGATCGATTTGCCCGCGCCTGTTTCGCCGGTGAGGACGTTCAGCCCCTTTTCAAAATGCACATTGGCTTTCTGGATGACTGCAACATTTTCGATTTGCAGACTACTCAGCATGGTAATTTCTCCCGCATTATTTTTGTCCGATGTGGTGGGTCAGCTCGGTGCAGATGGTTTTTGCATCCCGTTCCGAGCGTGCCACGATCAGGAACGTATCGTCGCCGGACAGTGTTCCGACAACATTTTTCCATTTCAAAGCGTCGAACACCTCACAGGCCGCGTTCGCCATACCGGAGTAGCATTTGACGAGAACCACATGTCCGGCATAGTCCACGCCGAGGACGGATTCGTGAAAGATCGTCTCAAAACGGCCCTGAATTTTAGGGTTCAGCGCTTCGTTGTGGCTGGAAACATACCGGTAACCGGTGCTCGTCGCGGCTTTTACAAGGCTGAGTTCCCGGATATCACGGGAGATGGTGGCCTGTGTGGCGTCGAACCCTTCCTTCCGCAGATAGTCAAGCAGAGACTCCTGACGGCTGATCGGATATTCTTGGATCAGGCGCAGGATCGTCTGCTGACGCTCCCGTTTGCTTTTGGCATCGCCTCGGCTGCTGGCCATACGGTTTCCCCTTTCTATCAAAACTTACCGTCTGCCGCGCAGTTTCTGGTCAATGGCCTGAAACTGGTCGGCTTTGCTGAAGGTGATGAGCTGAACGATCTGGTCGCTCAGGCGCACCTCGGCGGTGGCACCGGCGCAGAGCGAATACCCGGCGGCTCCGTCGCAGCTGATGAATACTTCCTCGTCCGCCACCTGCCCGACACAGATGTTGATCTTGCGCTCCTGCGCAAAGACCATAGCCGGGCTGGCAAGGCTGTGGGGGCAGATGGGGGTGACGACCACGCCCTTGGTCTGCGAGTCCAGAATCGGGCCGCCCGCCGCCAGCGAATAGGCGGTGGAGCCGGTGGGCGTGGCAACGATCACACCATCTCCACGGTAGTGCTCCACAAGGATGTCGTCGCAGTAGATGCTGAAGTCGATGGCTTGCTGCAAGCGGCCTTTGGTCATAACGACATCGTTCAGAGCGTGGCCCTCCCAGCTGTCGTCGCCCAACACCCGGACGTAGAGCAGCATCCGGGTGTCCAGCATGTAGTCCCCGCGCGCGACGGCAGAGAGCTTCTGCTCCATTTCATCGACCTCGCAGGTGGCCAGAAAGCCGCATCGGCCCAGATTGATGCCGAGGATGGGCTTGTGGTATTCCAGCGAGAGGTTCGCTTCGTGCAGGATGGTTCCGTCGCCGCCGATGGTCAGGATGACATCGGTCTTTTCAAGGCACTCCTTTGGGGGCAGGAACCGCACCCCCATGGTGTTGCACTCCTCCCGGAGGTTCATCTGCATCAGTACCTTGGCACCGTGGGCCATCAGGATCTGCGCGGCCCGCTGGGAGATGCCGTAGGCCATCGGCTTGCCGGGGTTGGGCGAAATATAGACCGTCACGTCCTTCACCTCTTCTAAATCGTCTGATTCAGCGATCCAGCGTGGAATGGCTGGCCTCCACAACCTGCTTTGCCACACTGTCGTCCAGCACGGCGGGCTCGTCGCTCTTCTGAACGAACATCAGATATTCGATGTTGCCTTCCGGGCCCTTGACAGGGCTGAAGTCCAGCCCGCGCACCGCGAAGCCGTTGGCGGCGGCATAGCCCATCGCATTGTGGAGCACTTCGCAGTGGGTGGCCGGGTCACGCACGACGCCATTCTTGCCGACCTTTTCACGGCCCGCCTCGAACTGCGGCTTGACCAGACAGACGCCCATAGCGTCCGGCGTGGTGATGGCCTGTGCCACCGGGAAGATATGATGCAGCGAGATGAAGGAGACATCCACGCTGAAAAACTCAATGGGTTCGCCCAGTTGGTCGGGTGTGACGCTGCGGATGTTGGTGCGCTCCATATTGACGACGCGCTCGTCGGTGCGCAGCTTCCAAGCGAGCTGGCCGTAACCGACATCCACGGCATAGACCTTGACGGCCCCGTTCTGCAGCATACAGTCGGTGAAGCCGCCGGTGGAGGCGCCGATGTCCATGCAGACCTTGCCGTTCGGCGTCAGCGGGAAGCACTGCATCGCCTTTTCCAGCTTCAGTCCGCCACGGCTGACGTAGCCGATGTCGTGGCCGCGCACCTCGACCTTGGCGTCTTCCTTGATCATCTCGCCGGCCTTGTCCACCTTCTGCTCGTTGACGAAAACGACGCCGGACATGATCATAGCCTTGGCGCGCTCACGGCTCTGGATCAGGCCATGCTGAACCAGATATTGATCCAATCGGATTTTCAAGATACAGTTTCTCCTTTCACGGTCTCACGGATGGTCTGCGCCAGATGGGCAGCGTCCAGACCCGTTGCTTCTTTGATCTGCGGGACTGTTGCATGGGGCAGACGAAGGTTCTCGACGGCCCGGTGGATGTACGTACCCTTCCAGCCGGAGCGGTAAAGGGCGGCTTCCAGATGTTCGCCGATGCCGCCGCATGCGACGCACTCCTCGGCGAACAGAATTACATCATAGCGCGAAATTTCTTTGATAAACTCATCTGTAAAGGGATATATCTTTACAAGCTTGTAAACATCGCAGGGCAGCTTTTCCTCGCCCAGAAGCTTTGCCGCACAGAGCACATCCTCCACTTCGTCGGCATAACTGATGAAAGCAGCCTTTGCATCGGGGGCGGTATAGAGGTGATCGTACTCCCGGCCGGAGCAGCCGTAAGCAGCCAGCACCTCGCTCTCGCCGCCGCGCGGGTAGCGGATGGCACGCGGGCCCTTCTGCTCGTCACTGAGCAACACCGGCAGCCAATGGCGCAGCTCGGCGTAGTTCGAAGGCGAATAGGTCGGGATGCCGATCTGGCTCAGGAAAGCCGGATCGTAGATGCCCTGATGGGTCTCGCCGTCGGCCGGAACAAAACCGGCGCGGTCAATGGCAAGCACAACGTTTTCGTTCAGCAGATTAACGTCATGGATGATCTGGTCATAGGAGCGCTGCAGGAAGGT
>OMBG01001620.1_pt1 | contig 10018 bp, 8 predicted proteins | sample 1674251 | NCBI WGS metagenome assembly OMBG01 (sample SAMEA103958153, study PRJEB25191) | human gut metagenome | reverse complement strand
CCGCAGCCGCCGGAGCGGTGCTTAAGCCGTTAGGCGGGAATTGTGCGGTGTTGCCCTAAAGTTAATCCTGCAAGGTTAGCGGGCGCACAATGTGCGCCCCTACGGAGCATTGCAATTTTAATTGCTCATTCCTAATTCCTAACTCCTAACTCTCATTCTTCCCACACTGCGGTAGCGCCGCAGGGCACTACGCCGCCGGTGGCGGTTACGGGCAGGCCGATCTCATCGCAGCTGGTGTGGCCGCCCACCTTGGGGCAGAGGGTGGTTTTGAGCACATACTCCATAACCGCCGGGCTCAGGCCCTCGGTGTAGGAGTTGATGGCAAAGAACAGCGGCTTATCACTGAGCACCTGTTCTGTCAGGGTGATGAGGTCATAGACGTTATCTTCCAGCTTCCAGATCTCACCGTTGGGGCCGCGGCCATAGCTGGGCGGGTCCATGATAACGGCGTCATAGCGGCTGCCGCGGCGGATCTCGCGCTGCACGAACTTGGCACAGTCATCCACGATCCAGCGGCAGGGGCGGTCGGCCAGGCTGCTGGCCTGGGCGTTTTCCCGTGCCCAGGCTACCATGCCTTTGGAAGCATCCACATGGGTCACGCTGGCACCGGCGGCCAGGCAGGCCAGTGTTGCGCCGCCGGTGTAGCCGAACAGGTTGAGCACCTTGACGGGACGGTCGGCAGCCTTGATCTTTTCCTGGTACCAGGCCCAGTTCACAGCCTGCTCCGGGAAGACGCCGGTATGCTTAAAGCCGGTGGGGCTGACGATCAGCGTCAGGTCCTGCCATTTGATGTTCCACTTCTGGGGCAGCTTTTTGTGGTAGTCCCACTGGCCGCCACCCTTGGCGGAACGGTAATAGATGGCGTCTGCCCTGGCCCACAGGGGGCTGACTTCCTCGTTTTTCCAGATGATCTGCGGGTCGGGGCGGATGAGCAGCGTTTTGCCCCAGCGTTCCAGGCGGTTATGATTCGTTGCGTCGATCAGCTCGTAATCGACCCAGGTATCGGCGGGGCGCATCAGCACACCCCCGGAATACGCTGGCGGATCATATCGGCAATGCGCTCTGCGCTGGACTGGATGGCTTCCATATCCTCGCCTTCCACCATCACGCGGATCTTGGGCTCGGTGCCGGAAACACGCACCAGCACGCGGCCCATGCCCATCAGATTCTGCTGCTGGCTCTCAATAAAGCCGGCAATGTATTCATCTTCTTTATAAGCCTGCTTCTGCTCCTTGTCGGCAGTCAGGTTGATGAGTACCTGCGGGAACTTGGTGTAAACGGCGTTCAGCTCGCTCATCTTGGTACCCTCTTCGCGGTGCTTGCGGGCCAGCAGCTTCAGCAGCTTGCCTGCGGTCAACTCGCCGTCGCCGGTGGTGGAGTGGTGCAGGAAAATAACATGGCCGCTCTGCTCGCCGCCGATGGCATAACCGCGGGCGCGCATCTCTTCCAGCACGTAGCGGTCGCCTACAGCGGTGCGGGCGGTGTCAATGCCAATGGACTGCATATACTTCATAAAGCCCAGGTTGGACATAACCGTCACCACGGCGGTATTTCCGTCCAGGCGGCCGCGGTCTTTCATATCCTTGGCAACCAGCGCAATGATCTTGTCGCCGTCGATCTCTGCGCCCTTTTCATCGCAGGCCAGGCAGCGGTCTGCATCGCCGTCAAAGGCAATGCCGCAGTCAAAGCCGCCTTCCACGACCTTCTTTTCCAGCCGGTCCAGGTGGGTGGAGCCGCAGCCATCGTTGACGGAAACGCCGTCATCCAACGTTCCGGTAAAGCTGCACTGGCAGCCCAGGCGGGGGAACAGTTTCTGCGCCACCTTGGCAGAAGCACCATTGGCGCAGTCAAACAGCACATTCAGGCCGGAAAGATCTGCATCAATGTGCTGCTCCAGAGCATCCACATAGTCATCCACAGCGGTATCCAGGCGGTGAACGCGGCCGATCTCGGCACCATCACAGATCTTGATATCCTCGCAGTTTTTGAAGATATGAGCCTCAATGCGGTTTTCTACTTCATCGGGCAGCTTGTAGCCATCGCCCTTGAAAATCTTGATGCCGTTGAACTCCATCGGGTTGTGGGACGCGGAGATCACAATACCGGCGTCTGCGCCGTATTTGCGCACCAGATAGGCCACGCCGGGGGTAGGGATCACACCCAGCAGGTCAACGTCTGCGCCAACGCTGCACAAACCGGCAGCCAGGGTGCATTCCAGCATATCGCCGGAAACACGGGTATCTTTGCCAATCAGAATACGGGGACGGTGGCCGTCCAGACTGGTCAGCTCTGCGGCAGTTGCGCGGCCGATCTGCAGGGCCAATTCACAAGTCAGGTCTTTGCCCGCCACACCGCGGACACCATCGGTACCAAACAATTTACCCATATCGTCAAGTCCTTTCCATCTATCAAAGTCAACACATTGAACTATAATGAATAAAGAATAATTTTGGTGGACCGCGGTGCTGCGCACCGCTCAAAATAAGGCCTGCGGCCCTGCCCTGCCAAAAAACTCCTACTTCCTAACTCCTACCTGTTTAATACATTCTCTGCTGCCCATCCACCTCGTCGGCGTCTTCGGCGCGCAGGTGTTTGGGGACGGGCATGTTCAGATGCTCATAGGCCAGGCGGGTCACGCAGCGGCCGCGGGGGGTGCGGGTCAGCATACCCATCTGCATCAGGTAGGGTTCGCACACATCTTCCAGTGTTACACTTTCCTCACCAAGGTTGGCCGCCAGGGTATCCAGGCCCACCGGACCGCCGCCGTACAGCTCAATGATGGCACGCAGCACGCTGCGGTCCAGTTCATCCAGGCCCAGCTCGTCAATATCCATCTGGCGGCGGGCTGCCACAGCAGTGGGGCCGTCGATTGCCCCATCGCCCTCCACGGTGGCAAAGTCACGCACACGCTTGAGCAGGCGGTTTGCAATACGCGGGGTGCCGCGGGCGCATTTGGCCAGCTCCAGCGCACCGGGGCGGTCGATGGGGATATTCAAAATGCCCGCGCTGCGCATGATGATGGTAGCCAGTTCATCCGGGCTGTAGGGTTCCAGCTTGAGCAGAATGCCAAAGCGGTCACGCAGGGGCCCGGTCAGCTGGCCCGCGCGGGTGGTTGCGCCCACCAGGGTGAACCGCGGCAGGTTGATGCGGATGCTTTGGGCGCTGGGGCCCTTGCCGATCATGATATCCAGCGCGTAATCCTCCAGTGCGGGGTACAACACTTCTTCCACCTGGCGGGAAAGGCGATGGATCTCATCAATGAACAGGATATCACCCTCCTGCAAATTGGTCAGCAGGGCGGCAAGATCGCCGGGCTTTTCGATGGCCGGGCCGGAGGTAATGCGGATCTGCACGCCCATCTCCTGCGCCACAATGCCGGCCAACGTTGTTTTGCCAAGGCCCGGCGGGCCGTACAGCAGAATATGGTCCATCGGTTCCCCGCGCTGCTGGGCGGCGCGCAGGTAAATGCGCAGATTGTTTTTGGCCTTTTCCTGACCGATATAATCATCCAGCGTTTTGGGGCGCAGGCTGACTTCCTCGGCGGCATCGGCCGGGGCGGCGTCCGGACTGACCAGGCGGCTGGGATCCACCGTATATTCCGTATTTTGGCTCATTCAGGTCACTCCTTTACGCACGCGAAAGCCCGCGCAGTGCAATTTTGATAATATCCTGCACCGGCAGGGTTTCGTCAATGCGGGCCACAGCCGCAGCAGCATCCGAGGTGTTGTACCCCAGCGCCACCAGCGCGGCCACAGCCTGGGCGGGTGCGCTGGACGGAGCCGGCGCTGCTGCGGCGGCCCCGCCGCCAAAGCCAGTGCCATCCGCCAGGCCTTTGCCCACTTTGTCTTTCAGTTCCAGAGCAATACGCTGGGCCAGCTTGGGGCCAACACCGTTCGCCTTGGTAAACGCCTTGTGGTCCCCGCTGGACGCCGCCAGTGCCACACGCTCCGGCGTCATGATGGACAAAATGGCCAGCCCGGCCTTGGGGCCAACGCCGCTCACGCTGGTCAGCATCTTGAAGCAGCTGCGCTGCTCCTCGGTGGCAAAGCCGTACAGCGAAACATCGTTTTCGGTCACGTTCATCACAGTATACACCGTGCCTTCCCGCCCGGGGGCAGGCAGGCTTTCGGCTGTGGTCAAGGGCACCTGCACCGCATAGCCCACACCAGCGCAGCTGATGACCACGGTATCCAGTGTTTTCTTTAAGATTTTTCCGGTCAGCGAATAAATCATCGTTCGTTCCTATTTCTTATCCAAGATATATCTAAGGCAATACCGCATAATTCTAAGTGCCGATACGGCGAGCGAGGTGCGGCAGATGCCGTGCCACAGCCGCCGGAGCGGTGCTTAAGCCGTCAGGCGGGAATTGTGCGGTGTTGCCCTGAAATGTGCTCTTACACCATTATGATTCTATGTTGCCGTGCGCCGGGTTATTTGCCCTGCGGCCCTTATCTTGGGGCGGTGCCCATCAGGCGGCTGCGGGAGCAGTGACAGTGCGCTACGGCCATGGCCAGAGCGTCCGCTGTATCGTCCGGCTTGGGGATGGTTTGCAGGTGCAGCATGATGCGGGTCATTTCCTGGATCTGCTTTTTTACCGCCTTGCCATACCCGGTCACAGCCTGCTTGACCTGCATGGGGGTGTACTCATAAATTGGTACGCCGCACTGCGCGGCAGCCAGCAAAATCACCCCGCGGGCTTCCGCCACGCCGATGACGGTCGTCTGGTTATGCTGGTAGTACAGCTTTTCAATGGAGAGTGCTTCCGGCTGATAGCGGGTACAGATATCCTTGATGCCGTCATAAATTTCAATCAGGCGCTGTTCAAACGGCGTGTCCTTATCGGTACACACTGCGCCGTAAGCGATGGGCGCAAAACGGTTGCCTGCATATTCCACAACGCCCCAGCCCACGATCGCATAGCCGGGGTCGATGCCCAAAACCCGCATAGTATCCCCTTTCCCTGTGTTTGAATCTATTCAGGAAACGCCGCACCGGCAAAAGGGTGCACTATCCCCATTTAACTGTATCAGTATACCACAAAGCCGTGTATGCGGCAAGGAAAAGCCCTTCCGCATTTGCAAAATTCTTTTGCGGTGGTGCGTTCTATTTCATGTATTTTCTGAATTTTTTCATTTTTTTCGAAAAAAGGGCTTGCTTTTTCTGCTTGGATTTGGTATAGTATATAAGTCGCAAGGACATGCGCGGTTAGCTCAGCTGGTAGAGCATCTGCTTGACGTGCAGGAGGTCACAGGTTCGAGTCCTGTACCGCGCACCATAACCGGACACCATTTTTGATACAATACGTATCTTGACTGGTGTCCGGTTTTTTTTATTAAGGTTTAGATTCTTCAGGGCCTTTACCCTTTATTATGGGCAACACCGCACAATTCCCGCCTTGCGGCTTAAGCACCGCTCCGGCGTTTATTTTCATTATGTATCTGTAACAGAGGTTTTTTATGCACCCGCGGGTGTTTGTGATATTTCGGGGTGAGATATCCGGCCCGTTGTGGGGCATTGCCCCTCTACTTTGGGCAAGGCACATCGCCCATTTTTATTGTTCGCTCCGGGTGGGTTTCGGCGGGGTCGGGTGACCCCGGCCCTACCAGCCATTTTATGGTTTTCCGCCCATCATCAAATGCTCTGTGGGGAACGGTATTGACCGTTCCGAAAGTTTGCAAAGATCCAACATCTCAAAATCAAATCACTTCGTCTATTCCCTATCCCACCAGCCAAAGAATTCCCATTCGGGACACTACCACAAAAACAGCCTTCGGCGTTTGCCGAAGGCTGTTTTTAAATAATTCAAAGCTCTATCACTTTACACTTATCAGTTCAGCTTCTTGCGGTTGATGAACAGGTAAGCGGCAGCGCCGCCCAGTGCGGCAACCAGAACGATGGCCAGACCTGCAACAGAGTTGCTGTTGGTGCTGGAAACGCCAGTCTGCGGGATGATCTTGCTGGAGTTATCAGCGGGGGTGTTGGACTTGGTAACATCCGGGGTGTTGGTCGGAGTATTGTCCGGGGTATTGGTTTCCTCAGTCGGGGTGTTTGCCGGAGTATTGGTCGGAGTGGTCTCCGGGATAACCGGGGTGGTCGGGGTCACGACCGGGGTAGCGGTCGGCTCTGTCGGGGTGGCAGTCGGCTCTACCGGAGTAGCAGTCGGCTCTACCGGGGTAGCAGTCGGCTCTACCGGAGTAGCAGTCGGCTCTACCGGGGTAGCAGTCGGCTCAACCGGAGTAGCGGTCGGCTCTACCGGGGTAGCGGTCGGCTCTACCGGCTTCGGAGCTTCCATAAAGATGGGGTACAGGTAGATACCGCCTACCAGGCTGCCAACCGGGAATGCACCAAGGCCGCTGGTGCCCAGTTCAGTAGCATCGGCGCCCAGGACAAAGTGCTCTTTGCCCCAAACGTCCCAGCCTTTGAACTCCCAGCCCTCGTTTGCGATAACGGTGGGCAGAGTGATCGGAGTCTCCTCAAACTCGGCACGGTTCAGATAAGTCAGGGCAACATTGTCGGGATCGCTCTCGAAATGGCCCTTGGTGGTGTCCATAAAAATGGTAACATCCACCACGCGCACACAGGAAGCGCTGTCTTCGCTTGCAGCTTCGTCAGCGGTGTTGTCCTGTGCAGCCTCCTCCACCACTGCGGGTGCAGCAGCTTCCTCGGTGGTCTCGGTTTCTGCATACGCCGATACAGGCAGACAAACTGCCAAGGCAACAGCCGTAACCAGCGTAAGCAGACGCGAAAACCTGCTCGTCTTTTGCATAATTTTACTCCCTTTCCAAAATTATATCCCAAACGCAAAGGTACGGATTGCTGTTGCCTTTGTGCCCAGAATTCAAATAAAAATTTTACGCCCCGGCCGGCCAGCGGGCTGGAAGCAGCGGGTCCGGATTGATGATAACTTCATCCGCCGTCAGCGTTTCCCCGTCCCGCAGCGGGCGTGCCATAATCAGCAGGCGGGCATCCGACATTTCATAGGTACAGGTACACAATGTCAAAAGCCGTTCGTCTGCGCGGGCATAATCGCCCGTGGTATAAAACGCGCGCTTGGCCACTTCATCCAGGTATTCCTGCTCTGCCGCATCATCGGCAAAGTTCACATACTGGTTAAAGTGGAACACATCGCCATCGCTTTCGCGCGTGGTAATTGCATAAACTGCCACGATCTTGTAGTACTGGCCACCGTTCAGGCTGTCCAGCTCAATGACCGGGTGTTCCTGATAATATTCCGGCTCGCGGTAATTTTGCAGGCTGGAAAACCGCACCGTATCCCCCACGCCCATGTTGTGGCCGTACAGGATCAAATGGCGGCTTTGCTGGATATCGCACTCATAATCCAGGTATGGCAGGCCCAGGTCATCCCAGTTGCCATCCAGGTCGTGCTTTAAGTAGTAGCTGTTGTCCCCTTCTCTTTGCATCACCGGCAGGTCAACATCGGTATCGTCGATCTTGATCCAGCCGATTACTTCGGGGTTACGCTCCAGCAGTGCGGTAAAATCCCGCGGTTCCGGGGTAACGGCGGGCTGCACGGTGGGGGCCGCGGTAACCTGCGGCTCCGGCGTCTGCTCTGGTTCTGCAGTCTGCACCACCGGCGGGCTCTCGCTTTCCATCTTGCGCTGCTGCAGCCAGTTGGGCAGTTGCAGTGCCGCCATAGCAATCAACGCCGCCGCCATACCGGAGCAAAACACCCCTGCAAGAATGCGCGACTGCTGGCTCACAGAGCTGCCTCCACAAAGTAGGCATCGCCTTTGCTGCCATCGGTCTTGTATTCCTGATACGCAATGGTGCAGCTGGTGCTGCCATCGGGGATTTCAGCCATCAGCCAGTCGCTGCGCTCCTGGCCGGGGGTCAGCTCATAAGCATACGGCATCATGGTATCATCCACTGCGTTCAGGCAGGTGCCGTAATCGCTGTCGCCCTCGCCCCACTGGATTTGGAAATCCTGCAGGAACATTGTGTAGGTCTGGCTGCTGGTGTTCTTGATGTTCAGGCGCATGCGCACCAGGCATTCGCCGTCCGGGATATCAATGCCGGGGTAGCTTTCCACCAGGCTGACATCCGTAATGGAAAAGTCAAACAGTGCCGTGCTGACCGTTTCGCCTGCCGTATTGTTATGTGCGTTTGTTTTACCGCAGGCGGTCAGCAGCAATGCCATACCCAGCACAGCTGCAAGGCCCGGCGCTGCCAAAGTCCGTCTCATGCTATGTTCTCCTACTTTTCCGTGTTGCCATTGCACAAGTATTTAACATCTGTTCAACGTTAAAAATACAGGGCAATGTACAGCTATCATATTATCACGCCGCGCTTGTTTTGTCAATCAAAAAAGCACGGTCTTCTGCAGTCTGTTTTGTCATTTTTGTTGTTGAGCTGATGTTGTGTAGGGGTAGTATAACTGCGCGGCGGCATGTTTTATGCATTGGCAGCGTTTCTCTGCGGCGGCCAGAGAGCTGGCTGTTCCACCGGTCGTTTTTCTGTTTGGTACACATGATCCCTTGCTCTGTAGGGAGCTGTCTTGACCATTCCGGAGCTTTGGCACATCTGCCATAATGAGATTTGCCGCAAGGTTTGTCTGCGGTGTTGGGGACGCTGCTTCCCTACTGTGGGGCAAGGTATATCACACATTTTTATTGTACGGTCGGGCCGCCTTCAGTGGGGGGCGGGTGACCCCGCCCTACCATACAAAAAACTGCACAGCGTTTGGGCTGTGCAGCTTCACCAAAATTATCGTTTTGTCAGCAGGAGCTTATTCCGTACCTGAACTATCCTGCGTATCCCCGGTATCAGCTTCAGGTTCGCTCTGGGCATCGGTCTGGTCGTCCGCCGTGCTGTCCGGTTCAGCGGTGCCGTTGGCGGTATCACCTGTGGGATTGCCGGTATCGGCCACGGTGGAATCCAGATTGTTCTGCACCAACTCCTGCGGGTCACCGGAATTGGTAGTCGGGGCTGCGGTCGAAGCAGACACTTCGGGCTGCATATCGCTTTCCTGCAATGCACTCAGATACCACTTACGGCCCTCGCCGCGGGTGAACACATAGTCCATATACTTGGTCGGCTCCGTGGGGGCGGTCAGGTTGATCTCGCCGCTGGAGCTATTGTTGATGGTGGGGATATAGCCAACCGTCACATAGGTCTTGCCGCTCTGGGTGGAAATCTTTTCCACTTCCGGGGTATACATAGCCACCATGCTGGTAACAGGAACCAGATAGCCCTGCTTTTCCTCGTCATAGGTATAATTGAACTCTTCGGTCTGGAAAGAGCCATCGGTGATCTTGTAATCCGGGCCAAGCAGGTTGGTCAGGTAGGTGTCAACTTCCAGTTTGGGCAGAATGATGGAGCCGGTTTCGCTGTCGCGCTCATAGTCGCTCAGGCCGTTATCCCGCTTTTGGATCTGGTACACGGCGCCCCAGATGGCAGCCTGTAAAAACTCCGACTGATCCACCTTGCTCACATCGTCAAACGGCATAGTGTCAAACATGACAAGACCGTACAGACGGTCGGCATAGCTCTGGCGGCGTTCGGTATCATCCAACGCGCTGCGCAGCACGCCAACCACCCAGCTTAATACGGTAAACAGACCAATGATAATCAATACGATTGCCACTGCACCCACGATCTGGCGTGAAAAGCGGCGGTTATTACGCAGTTGTTCTTCTCTGGAAATTGCCATTCAAAAAAACCTCAAGATCAATCAAGTAAAATAATAATTAAAAAATAATAAAGAATAATGGTGGTATGCGCGCCGTGCGCGCATGATTAAAATAGGCTCCGCACGCCGGGTTAGGCTTGATTGCTTACCAAAAGCAGCGCCCAATTTTTATAAGCTGTGCCGCAGGCACGGCGATTCACCTTCATTATTATTTATTCTTTATTCACTATTCTTTGTTCTGCTGTCACAAACAGCAGAACTAGTATACCACAAACGCCGCCGCTTTGCAAAGCGGCGGCGGGGTGTTTTGCAGAATTTAACAAATGTGCGGCAGCATTACTTGTTTTTGTACATCTGCTCGTAATACTT
>OMBG01001616.1_pt1 | contig 10039 bp, 8 predicted proteins | sample 1674251 | NCBI WGS metagenome assembly OMBG01 (sample SAMEA103958153, study PRJEB25191) | human gut metagenome | reverse complement strand
GATTGAAATTAACAATAATGGTATTTTTAAATGAGTTTAGATAATTTTAGAAATAGAACGATTATATGGGATACGGTTAATAAAGACTTCCCTCAACCAATACAAGCAATGCAAGGCGATGTCAATGCAAGAACTTTGTTAATTAAAATAGTTGATAATGGAGTTGAAACTGACTTAACTGGTCATTCGTTAAAACTTACATATCAATATACTAATAGCAGTAATTCAGGTTTTGTTATGATTCCTCCTAAGGACTTAGCTAAGGGAGAATTTATTTTGGTAATTCCTACCGAAATGACAACGACTGGAGTTATCGAGGCAAATTTAATTCTTCTCAACGAAAGTTTAGAGCAAGTTATCGTCAGCAAAAGTCTTACATTTATATCAGACAGTTCTACTGTTTCTGATTTAGCTCAAGAAATAAATAATAATATTGATGATTTTACGAAATTATTATTAGAAAAAATGCCACAAGTGTTGCGTAGTGAGTTGAATGACTTACATGCTCAAACTGAATCAAACAAGAGCAATATTGAGCTTAAAGCAAATTTAGCTGATATGACGAGCTTACAAAGTGCAATGACAGAGCTGAAAAATGAAGTAGAAGCGTTTGGTATTAGCCCTGAAAATTTAGTTACTATAAAGTCGCTATTAGACGCAATTGCAAGTAACGCCAGTGAATCCGAAGTTGTTGAACTAATAAATTCAGTAAAGATTTTAACAAGTAACATCTCTCTGATGAGTAACGGAGATTACTCCCCTAAGGCTAATCAAACAGATTTAGAAAGTTTACGGCATACTGTTAATGACCATTCAGCAACCATTTCAGCAAAAGCCAATCAAACGGATTTAGATAACTTACAAGCTACCGTTGATAAACAAGGTATTGCAATTTCAACAAAAGCTGAACAATCAGAGTTATCAATCACAAATAAAAATGTCGCAACTGCTCAAGAAACAGCGAATAAAGCTGAACGTGAAGCCAAAAATGCAATGGCAAAGGCTACCGAAGCACAAGCGAACAATTTACCACTTAATGGCAACGCGGTAAGTGCAAGCAAACTGGCAACACCTAGAAAACTCGGAGTAAATCTTCAATCTTCATCATTTCCAACTTTTGATGGTTCTTCTGATGTAACTGATATTGGAGTTACGGGTGTACTTCCAATCGCAAATGGAGGTACTTCAACAGCTGACGGAGTTATAAATACAATAGCATACGCCAATAGCGCAGACGGTAAGGACGGTTTCACTACTGTTTATCCGAATTTGAATCTATTGGACGGTACTAAAGATTTTAGTGGGAATTGGGATAACGCAAGTGCTTGGGTAACTGATGGAACGTATAAAGGCTTAGTTGTTAAAAAGCGTACTGGACAGTGGCAAGGAATATATAAAAAATTTACTGCACCTAAAGACGGCAAATACACGTTTTCTGCTTATATTAAAAGCTCAGGCGGCGCTACTATTACAGGCGTAGTTTATATAAATGATAATGAACTAAAAAATATGAAATTGTTGGATAATGATTTTGACTGGAAGAGAGATGAAATAACCGTTGATTTAAAAGCTGGGGATGTTACTTTCGGTAAGTATGAAATTATTGCGGGTACCACTAGTTCCGTATTTCGGATCGCTGGCCATAAATGGGAAGAAGGTTCAACCGCTACTCCATACATGCAATCGGCTAGAGAGGTCACGGTTGCAGATTATCCGAAGTATGTAGGTTTTAGTAATAGCATTAAACCTAATAAGAAAAGTTCTGATTACACTTGGCTACCAATGGGATTAGTATCAATTGATAGGGCGACTGGCTTACTCAAGCCTGCGGTTATAGGTATAGATTGCGCTCAAGCACACCCAGTTGGTTCAGTAGTCACAAATAACTCAAATTTGTCATCAGGATATTCAACAGGCAAATGGGATAATATCGGTTCAGCAGTAATTGGTTCAACAACAGTTTATTATTGGAAACGTACTGCATAAAAATATAAAAAGGAAAATAAAAAATGAAATTAGATTATAACTCACGTGAGATTTTCTTTGGTAATGAAGCTCTAATCGTAGCTGATATGTCAAAGGGGAGTAACGGAAAACCAGTTTTCACTAACCATAAAATTGTAACTGGTTTAGTATCAGTTGGCGAAATGGAAGACCAAGCGGAAACTAACAGTTATCCAGCTGATGACGTACCAGACCATGGAGTTAAAAAAGGCGCTACCTTACTTCAAGGCGAAATGGTATTTATTCAAACAGACCAAGCGCTTAAAGAAGATATGTTAGGTCAACAAAGAACAGCAAATGGCTTGGGTTGGTCTCCTACTGGTAATTGGAAAACTAAATGCGTTCAGTACCTTATTAAAGGGCGCAAACGTGATAAAGTTACAGGAGAATTTATTGACGGTTATCGTGTAGTCATTTATCCAAATTTGAGACCAACAGCAGAAGCTACAAAAGAATCAGAAACAGATTCAGTAGACGGCGTAGACCCTATCCAATGGACTTTAAAAGTACAAGCAACTGATTCGGATATTTATTTGAATGGCGATAAAAAAGTTCCTGCTATTGAATATGAAATTTGGGGAGAACAAGCAAAAGACTTTGCCAAGAAAATGGAAGCCGGCTTGTTCATCATGCAACCTGATACGGAACTTGCTGGCGAAGTTACATTAGTAGCTCCAACTCTTGCGAACGTTCAAACGAAAACTAAAGGGCATAATGACGGAACAATTGTCTTACCAGCTACTTTGAAAGATTCTAAAGGTCACGACGTAAAAGTAACATCAGTGATTAAAGACGCACAAGGAAAAGTAGAAACAAATAATGAACTTGCGCCCGGTGCCCATCTCGTAACGTTCTCCGCAGAAGGTTATAAAGATGTTACCTCGGGTGTCGCTGTAACCGACAAACCCTGAGCGGCCCTCCGGGGCTAACCACGTAGCCTTTGCATATAGCAAAGATGGAAAAGATAGATTCATGACAGATTATCCTAACTTGAACTTGTTGGATGGAACTTCTGATAAGGATCATAAAGTTACGGGTGGAGGCTGGAACTCTTCCGTTATCGGTGTATATAAGACGCCTAAAGTTGGTCAAGAATACACGCTTTCTGTTGAAGTGCCTGAGGCTGACCATGATGTTAGGTTGGAATTAGTTCGCTTGAACAATGCGGACGAAAGAGTGGACGGTGTTTCTTCCAAAGTGTTGAAATCTGGCGGAAAGGATCATATAACATTTACTTGGACAGAACCCGAAAATAGTAGTGCAACACACCTCTCAGCTAACTTGGCATGGGCTGATGGCGTACATGAAGGTACGTATTCGTACCGTAAAGCTAAACTGGAAGAAGGTTCAACCGCCACCCCTTGGATGCCGTCGTCTAGTGAAGCAACAGCTAAAGATTATCCAAGCTACATCGGAACATATACTGATAATGATTCTAACTCACAAAGTGCAGACCCAGAAAAATATACTTGGAAAAAAATAGAATAAGTAAAGGAATATAAAATAAAATGGCAAAACAATAAAGTACAGCACGTAAATTTAAAATGATTACAGGGAAAGACCTTTTTCAACAACAAAAAGCAATGGATACAGAGCTTAAAAAAGAAGACGGAGAAATTACTGATGTAATGGAATTCGTTCAATATGGTTTATACTTGGCTCTTTTTCAAGATAACATTGTAAAAGCAAAAAGCGACTTTGCAGACTTTCGTTCTAACTTCGAGTTCGATACTGACGGTAAAGGACTTAAAGAACTTGTCGAACTGTGGCAGAAAGAAATTTAATGAGCTGAAAGGACTGTAAATGATTTTAAAACATGCTATTAAATATTTAGAGCTAACTGGTTCAGACTTTATTACAGATTTAAAAGACTTTGCAGACCTACAAAATTCTTTTGTCGCTGGATATATTCCTGATGACTTTACAGAGCAAATGGAGAGCTTTACAGACAAGTTATTGATACTTTGGGTAGATTGTAATGGAGGGCTGCAAAACGCCTTAGACGACAAAACAGAGCTTCCTACAACTAACGAGTTAATCAATATCTTCTGTAAAACTATTTTTATTAAAGAAAAAGAGGAAACGGAAGACGATATAGTCTTCTTTTCTTCTAGTTCATTGATTAAGAAAAAGAAAGATACTGTAAAGGAAAATAAAACCTTAGAACTTTTGACCGTTTTAGGCAATAACGGAATTGATATAACACAGTTCATGGAAATGGAATTAGAACTCGTTTATAAATTAATCGAACTTATTGCAGAGAAAAAGAAAGAGGAAAAAGAAAAAGAGAAAAGGCGTAAAAGAAAGGGTATATAATGGCAAGTAATGCAACATTTGAGGTCGAGATATACGGCAATACAACGAAATTCGAGAACTCACTTAAAGGCGTTAATACCGCAATGTCAGGGCTTAGAGGAGAAGCTAAAAACTTACGCGAAGCTCTAAAACTTGACCCGACAAATACCGGAAAAATGGCACAATTGCAGAAGAACTTACAGACGCAGTTGGGCTTATCACGTGACAAAGCAACAAAATTAAAAGAAGAACTTTCTACGGTTGACAAAGGGACGTCAGCAGGTCAAAAGAAATGGCTACAACTTACCAGAGATTTAGGCACAGCAGAAACGCAAGCTAATAGGCTAGAGAGCGAAATTAAGCAAGTCGAGAGTGCTATTAGTTCAGGCTCTTGGAACATTGAAGCTAAAATGGATACTAAGGGCGTTAATAGCGGAATTGACGGAATGAAGTCACGTTTTAGCGGTCTTAGAGAGATTGCTGTTGGTGCATTTAGGCAAATTGGTGCAAGTGCTGTTAGTGCTGTTGGCAATGGCTTAAAAGGTTGGGTATCTGATGCAATGGATACTCAAAAAGCCATGATTTCATTGCAAAATACAATGAAGTTCAAAGGCAATGGACAAGACTTTGACTATGTAAGCAAATCTATGCAGAATCTTGCTAAAGCTACAAATGCAAATACTGAAGATGCTTTAAAACTTTCAACAACGTTCATCGGTTTAGGCGATACTGCTAAAAAAGCGGTCGCTAAAACGGAAGCATTAGTAAAAGCTAACCAAGCATTTGGTGGTACTGGCGAACAATTAAAAGGTGTAGTTCAGGCTTACGGTCAAATGTCAGCAGCTGGAAAAGTTACTGCTGAAAATATTAATCAGCTAACAGATAATAACACGGCTCTTGGTTCAGCTCTTAAATCAACCGTTATGGAAATGAACCCAGCTTTAAAACAGTATGGCTCGTTTGCAGAAGCTAGTGAAAATGGTGCAGTATCTGTTGAAATGCTAGACAAAGCAATGCAACAACTTGGTAAAGCAGGTGTTGGGGGAGTAACGACCATAAGCGACGCTTGGGATAGTTTCAATGAAACATTATCACTAGCATTACTTCCTACGCTTGACGCTTTAACTCCTGTTATTAGTGGTTTAATTGATAAAATGAGCGGTTGGGGCGAAAGTGCTGGTAAAGCCATTGATAGCATAGTCAAGTATGTCAAAGAACTATGGGGAGCATTAGAAAAAAATGGTGCTTTAAGTTCTTTCTCTGAAATTTGGGACGGATTAAAATCAACTTTCGGTTCAGTTCTAAGTATAATCGGACAACTAATAGAATCATTTGCTGGTATAGATTCAAAAACTGGCGAAAGTGCAGGCTCTGTGGAGAATGTAAGCAAAACTATTGCTAGTTTGGCAAAAGGTTTAGCTGACGTCATAAAGAAAATTGCTAATTTTGCAAAGAAATTTAGTGAAAGTAAAGGAGTGATTGATACTTTAAAATCGTCTTTAGTTGCCTTAACAGCAGGTTTTGCGGCTTTTAAAATCGGTTCTGGAATAGTTACTGCTATTGGTATTTTCCAAAAGTTACAAACAGCAATCAAAGCAGGAACAGGGGTAATGAAGGCTTTTAACCTTGTTGCTGCCGTTAATCCTTATGTATTGATTGCGGCTGCGATCGCAGCGGTTGTTGCTGGTTTAGTTTATTTCTTCACTCAAACCGAAACAGGTAAAAAGGCTTGGGCTAGTTTTATAGACTTCTTGAAGAGTGCATGGGGCGGAATAGTTTCGTTCTTTAGCGGTATCGGACAATGGTTTGCTGATATATGGAACGGAGTAGTTGACGGAGCAAAAGGTATTTGGCAAGGCTTAGTTGATTGGTTTAGCGGAGTTGTGCAAGGTATTCAAAATATTTGGAACGGAATAACAACATTCTTTACTACCTTATGGACGACTGTTGTCACTGGAATTCAAACAGCATGGGCAGGGGTTACAGGTTTTTTCACAGGGCTATGGAATGGAATAGTAAATATAGTTACAACTGTATTTGCAACTATTGCCTCTTTAGTAACAGGTGCTTATAACTGGTTCGTTACAACTTTCCAACCTTTAATTAGTTTTTATCAATCTATATTCAATCTAATAGGCTCAATTATTAACGTAGCTTTTCAACTTATCTTGGCTATTATTCGCGGTGCTTATCAATTAGTTATCGGCACATGGCAAGGCTTATCAGGTTTCTTTGGTGGAATATTCAACACTGTGAGAGGGGTTGCATCTAGTGCTTTCAGTGCAATCGGAAGTTTTTCTTCTAGCGCTTGGAATTTAGTTAGGTCAGTATGGAGTGCTATTTCAAGTTTCTTTAGCGGAATATTTAATTCGGTTCGTGGTATCGTTAGTGGAGTATTCGGCGCTATCGGTAGCTTTGCTGTTTCGGCTTGGGGAGTAGTTAGGTCAATATGGGATACTGTTATAAGTTTCTACGCTGGAATATTTAATGGTGTGAGAAATGTTGTAGCAAATGTCTTTAGTGCCATTGGTAACTTTGCTTCTAGTGCTTGGTCAAGAATCTCAGGTGCCTTTAACGGGGTAAGTAGTTTCTTTGGTAAAGCGTTCAATGGTGCAAAAGACGCAGTTAGTGGAGTATTCAGCACCTTTGGTGACTTCGCTTCTAATGCTTATGACGAAATAACAGGAGTATTTAGTGGGCTTGGTGGTTTCTTAACGCAGTCAATTGAATCTATCATTAACTCGGCTTTCCAAGCTATATTAGTCATAATCAGTGGCGCTTATCAATTAGTTCTTAACGCATGGCAAGGTTTAACAGGTTTCTTTAGTGGAATATTTAATGCTGTTCATAATATAGTTAGTGTAGTATTTAGTGCTATTGGTAGCTTTGCTGTTTCAACTTGGAACTTAGTTAGGACAGTATGGAGTGATATTTCAGGCTTCTTTAGTGGCATATTTAATGCTGTAAGGGGAGTCGTATCTAGTGCTTTCAGTGCAATCGGAAGTTTTGCTTCTAGCTCTTGGGGAGTTGTTCAGTCAATATGGAGTGCAGTTTCAGGCTTCTTTAGTGGCATATTTAATTCTGTTCGTAGCGTTGTTAGTGGAGTATTCAGTGCTCTTGGTGGCTTTGCTTCAAACGCTTGGGGAGCAATTTCAGGTGTATTTAGCGGAGTCGGTAGCTTCTTTAGTGGAGTTTTCAATGGTGCTAGAAATGCAGTTAGTGGAGCATTCAGCGCCTTTGGTCAGTACGCCGCTAATGCTTACAATGCAATAACAGGAGTATTTAGTGGTATTGGCAGTTTCTTTAGTGGAATATTCGGCGGGATCAGTAGCATGATAAACAGCGTTCTAGGTGGTGTAACAAATACAATTAACAATATATCAGGAGCTATTAATGGTATCGCTGGTAAACTTGGCGGACTATTCAAAGGCTCTATGGTAGTGGGCTTAACAGATGTTAATTTATCTTCTGGCGGTTACGGTTTGAGTACGAACAGTGTATCAAGCGACAATAGAACATATAACACATTCAACGTACAAGGCGGTGCTGGTCAAGATGTTTCTAACTTAGCGCGTGCAATCAGACGAGAATTTGAACTAGGGAGGGCTTAATGGTAAGGCAGTACAAAATACATACCAACTTAGATGGAACAGGTGATAAAGTTTGGGACGTTACAAATGGAAAAGTTAGAATTTATCAGCCCTCTAATTTAGGGTTACAATCAACTAATAATATTTGGCAAAGTAATGGTGTCGGAGTAATGGGGACACGCTCAATCACTCAACCACAAATAGAGTTTAAGCTAGAAACATTTGGCGAAAGTTTATCAGAAAACTATCAATTAATGAAAGACTTCGTAAATGATATTCTTAGTAAAAAATTCGTTACACTTGAATATCAAACGGAAACTTTTCAGGTATATGCTGATTTAGCTTTAGCAGATGTCACAAAGACAGAGGGTTATGGGAAGAACGGAACTTTTAGCGAGAAGATAACGTTCGATATAATTACAAAGTGGTACACTTATGAAAATTTAACTTTTGAAAAAATTCAAAATGGTAAAGTTATCGATGGTAAGTCTAAAATTTACGGAGGAATAGCACCAGGACACTATAAGTATGTCAAAGGAATTTCTTACACTTATTATGGAGAAACAAATATAGAACGATTAAGTCGCTGGGACATAAAAGATGAAATATTTAGTTTTATGGGGATATTATATCCGCAACTTCCTGAAACACCTACTGGAGTTAGGTTTTTAGATGATATTGGAAACGAATATACTGCAATTGTATTTAAGACGGAACAGGTACAGGATTATATTTTAATCAATACAGATGTAAATGATGAAATTTATCAAGGCTGGAACGGAACGACTTCATTAAATTTGTTCCCTGTAATGGACTTTGAACGATACAGAACACGTATAATCAAACGCGGTCAAATGGAGTTAATCAATTTAACTAAGGCAGAGTTTAAAATCAAGAGAAAGGCGGACTTCGTTTAATGTTAGAAGCTAATGTTTATGATAACTTTAACCCTAACTATTATAATATATCTGATTTTACTCTTCCTAATGGTAAAAAAGCCATCCGAGGTCTACCAATACCAAAGGCAAGATGTCAAGTTATTGACTATGAATTGTGGGAAACGGGTTATCTTTATACTTCATCAGCTACGTTGACCGTTCCGGTAGAAGTTGGGGATATTGTTCAAATTCTTTTTCCTGAAGTTGTTCCAGTCGAGGAAGCTCTAGGTCAAAAGAAAAAGTTAAACTTAGATATGGTCTATCTTGTTACGAGTGTAGATGAAAGCAATAAAGTCACATTAAAGAACTATTTTTGGGCAATGATTGAAGGCCTTGATGTTCCGAACGCGATAACTAAAACGACAAATTCCGCTATCATTAATTATCTAATTGACCCTAATAAAAATAATTTAATGAGTTATGGTTATTTCTTTAATTCAAGTATTTTCGCCGGAAAGGCTACAATTAACCGAAAAGCGGAAACTTCATCAGCTCGCGACGTAGCTAAGAGGATATTTTCCAAGGTTCAATTTCAACCCACTACAACCATTCAACATGCTTCATCTGAAACAGACCCTAGAAACTTGTTATTCATTAACTTCGCCTCTAGAAACTGGAACAGAAACAGAATCACGACGAGGGTAGATTTCAAGCAAAATGTAGCAATGGACACGGAAACAATAGTAGAGCGGTCAGCTTATAATTTTGCTGTCGTGTTCGTTAAAAGTTCAAACGCAGATGACTACGCAGACCCTCCTAAAATGTATACAGCCAAAAATAACGGAGATGTCATTGATTATAGCACTTATCACGGAGACGGAACAGACTTGCCAGAAGTGAGAACAGCTAAAACATTATTTTATGATAGAGATGACCATGGAAACCCTCCTGACATGTCTACTATTAAGGCTGAAATTTCTCCCTCTACAATCGTCACAAGATTATTCTTTAACCAAAATGAACTTTTGCCTTTATATGTTAATGACTTAGTTGATGTTTGGTATGAGGGTAAACTATATTCAGGATATATAGCAGATAGAGTCAAAACAGAGTTTAATGATAGACTTATTTTTGTAGAAAGTGGAGACAAACCAAATGTTATATGAGTATGTGGCTACTTATGGCGACAAATATAGAATAGATAGCTTCACAGGGCACAGAGAGCTCCGTAAAGACCACTTAGAACTTTTATCAGGTAAAGTATACTATAAT
>OMBG01001615.1_pt1 | contig 10040 bp, 10 predicted proteins | sample 1674251 | NCBI WGS metagenome assembly OMBG01 (sample SAMEA103958153, study PRJEB25191) | human gut metagenome | reverse complement strand
ATAGCCCAAGGATAGACTGGCTAGGGTGCTAGCCCCTAGCCCAGCCTATCCGCCCCAAAAATTCAACATTCAACACTCAACATTCAACATTCAAAAAACCATTCAATATTCAAAAAAAATGAAAGCGAACACTTGGAAAACAATTCTGCAGATAGCCATCAGCATACTGACCGCTATCGCTACTACGCTCGGAGTAACGAGCTGTATGGGATAAAGAAAACTGAGAAATCCGGTCATTAAGGTCATGGTCATTAAGGTCATTAAGGATTTCCAAAGAAAGTTAAAGGGAAATGAGTAAAAAATCATCATTTTTTTGCTCATTTTCCTTTTTTTTATTATCTTTGCCTTAAAAATTAATAATTGAACTTTCGCATGTGGTTCAAGTACGGGCTGAAGGCCCAAAAGCTCCTAGCCCAGGGCGTATGGGACAAAAACTTGCGAAACTTGAACAAATGAAAAAATATATAGATGGAAAAGAATATTATAAATATAGATGCACATGTCATAGATGATATCAGAACCATCATCACAAGGGCAAGAAGCAAGGCGTATCAATCTATCAACGAAACCCTGATACGCTCAAACTGGGAAATCGGCAAACGTATTGTTAAAGAAGAGCAGCTTGGCAAGCAGCGTGCTGATTATGGAATACAGCTCATCAAGTCCATATCTCAGCAGTTGACGACTGAGTTCGGCTCCGGCTATGGTGTTCGTAACCTTGCCTATTTCAAGCAATTATACCAATATTTTCCTGATTGGGAGATTTTGCACGCGCGCGTGCAAAATCTTACTTGGACTCATCTAAAGAGTATTCTAAGAGTTACAGATGCAGAAGCTCGTCTATGGTATTTAAAGGAATCGTCAGAGCAAATGTGGAGCACAAGAACCCTCGACCGCAATGTTGCCTCACAATACTATTATCGACTCCTGCAAACCAGCAATGAGCACAAAGATGAGGTAGAGAACGAGATGAAAACCCTTACAAAAGGATACGCAGACTCACCTGCCATGTTCATCAAGTCGCCAATGGTGACAGAATTCTTGGGCTTATCCCGAGACATGAGCTTCTCGGAAAGCGAACTGGAGAGTGCCATCATCACCCATCTTCAGAAATTTCTGATGGAGATGGGCAAAGGCTATGCCTTCGTAGAGCGACAGCAGCACATCATCACCGATACCCAGGACTACTACATAGACCTGGTATTCTACAATTACCTGATGAAATGTTTTGTACTAATCGACCTGAAGACGACCAAGATCACCCATCAGGACGTAGGACAAATGGATATGTATGTAAGAATGTATGATGAACTGAAACGCACGGAAGGCGACAATCCGACCATCGGCATACTACTCTGTTCGGAAACCAGCCAGGATATCGCAAGATTTTCCATCTTGCACGACAGCAAGCAATTATTTGCTTCAAAATATCTTACATATCTTCCTACAGAACAGCAACTTAAGGAAGAAATAGAAAAGCAGAAAGAAATATTTAGATTACAACATATAAGATGACTTTGTAAAAAGTTACGGAGAATATGAATTATCTCCGTAACTTTTTACATTTTCGGCTGATTTTACCGCTTCAGCGCTATGTTATAATTATAATATTTGCTGTTGCCCGTAATATCCTCCAGCACCTGGATGAAAGGAGGAAACTTCACACTCTCGTTGGCAGAAATGCCGCGGGTTTCAAGAATCATCAGGTCGGAAACCGGCTCAAGAAACTCGTCGAGCTCGAAATACTGACCCTTCCAGATAAAACTCTTGCGATGCTTATGAATGCGCTGGCGGTAAGGGTCAGCCTGCTGAAGCATATTCTCGTAAAGATTGGCATTAATCTGTCGCTCGGTCTCTATCTGCTCATTGTCTGAAATACGCTTCTTGGTGGTGTGAACATACACATACTTGCCTCCCTCGAAACCGCGACGGCGAAGACGAATCTCGCTGCCCGGCTCACCCGTAAGATAAGTCTGAACAATATCGCTGTCTATCGCATTAGAAACCTCGCCCGTCAGCTTCACAATATATTTGCGCTCCTCCTCTATCGGCTGCGGAATGGCAAGCACATTGCTTATCTCCTTGAGCACACGGTTCAGCTTGTTGTTGAAATCTTCGTGGTTATTGATTACCCTGAGATGAGGATGACCCTTCCATGCAGAAACAATCTTCTTGTCCAACTCGCGCGCTATCTTCAGTCCTTCTTCATCGGCCTTCTCCAGGCGCTGCGCATTGTTGGCTGTAGTATAAAACTGCTCGGCACCATCAGCAGCACTCACCAGATGCAGCACAGCATCATAGCGGTCGCGAAGCTGGGCATCTGTATAACCCTCTTCAGAGATGATGCGGTGCCAGAAATCGGGAGTGAGATAGGTAGAAATATCCATCGTACCACGATCGCAGACGATGATGACCGGCTGCTGCAATGTTTCAGCCATGCGCTGGAAACTGTCTTCCAGGTTGATCTGAGTCTGGAAAGTAGCCTTCTCGCCCTCGAAGAAAAAATCCTTGTTGGAGGTGAGATAATTCATGCCCGCCTGGGTGAACATGGTTGGAACCTCGGGAATGGTAAAGACCTTATAGCCGAGACTGGAGAAATGTTCTATCACCTTAACCATAGCGGTAGTCTTGCCCGCACAAGGTCCACCCGTCAGTACAATCTTCTTAATCTGATTCATATATCAAGTAAATATTTTTCGTTTTTCTAATTGATGTTCTTTCCGGAGCATCTTATTTTCGGGTGCAAAGATAACAATAATTCTTCAAACGAAAGCAATAATTTATGCAAGAAAAGAAAAATAATGTATTTTTATTTTGATTTCTCATTGTTTTGATGTACCTTTGCAAAGGAAATGGCTCATTTCGAGCCATCGGAAACAAAAATATAACTATAAGATTAAAATGGAAAAGATAAAGACATTAATTATAGGTAGCGGTCCTGCAGGATATACGGCTGCCATTTATGCCGGCAGAGCCAACCTGCAGCCAGTACTCTATTCAGGTATGCAGCCGGGCGGACAGCTCACCATCACCACAGAGGTAGAAAACTTTCCGGGTTATCCTAACGGCGTAGACGGAACACAGATGATGATGGACATGAAGGAACAGGCAGCCCGATTCGGAGCCGAAATGAGAGACGGAAGCATCGTGAAGGCAGATTTCAGCTCACGCCCATTTCATCTTACCGATGAGCGCGACAACGAGATTGAGGCAGAAACCGTGATCATCGCCACAGGCGCATCTGCCAAATATCTGGGTCTTGCCGATGAAGAGAAATATCGCGGACAGGGCGTTTCAGCCTGCGCTACCTGTGACGGATTCTTCTACCGCAAGCGCACCGTAGCCGTAGTGGGCGGTGGCGATACTGCCTGCGAAGAGGCTATGTATCTATCCGGACTTGCCAAGAAGGTTTACATGATTGTGCGCAAGCCTTATCTCCGTGCTTCAGAAATCATGCAGCAGCGTGTTAAGAACAAGGAGAACATCGAGATTCTGTTCGAAACCAATACGCTGGGGCTCTTCGGCGAGAACGGTGTAGAAGGTGCTCATCTCGTGCGCCACAAGGGCGAAGCCAATGAAGAGAAGTTTGACATCAGCATCGACGGATTCTTCCTGGCTATCGGACATAAGCCTAACACCGACCTCTTCAAGGGGCAGATAGATCTCGACGAGCAGGGATTCATCAAAGTAGTGCCAGGTACTGCCACCACCAACATTCCGGGTGTTTTCGCAGCAGGCGATGTAGCCGACCCAATCTACCGCCAGGGTGTTGTTGCCGCAGGCTCGGGAGCCAAGGCAGCCATCGAGGCCGACAGATTTCTGCAGCAACAGTAAAAACTATAGTATAAAATCCTATAAAGCGGGGTTAATATAGTTAAAAAATAACAGCAATATTTTGTCAGATGCAAAAAATGTATTACTTTTGCATCTGATAAAATAAAAAGGAAGATTGGCAGAGTGACCGAATGCGCTGGACTCGAAATCCGGTATACCCTCTTCCGGGTATCGGGGGTTTGAATCCCTCATCTTCCGCTAAGTTCCCCTACAGGAACCGTCATTTTATAGTTTCATAAAAACAACTCGACATGAAAAAAATCATCATCCCCATATTTATGCTCCTCCCGCTGATGACTGCACAGGCCCAAACCGTGCTGACTGAAGAACAGCAGCAGCTGGAACAGGCACAGAAACAGTTGGAAGCTGCCAAGAAGGCACTGGAAGTGGCTAAGATTAAAGCACAGGCTGCCAAACTGAAGGCCCAGGCCGACAGCATCAACGCTGCAAGCGCCAAGGCTGAAGCTGAAGCAAAGAAGGCCCATGCTACTGAGCCAGAACCAGTTGTTGTAAAGGAGCCAACCACACCAACCACGGGATGGGCGGTTCCTGTTACCGTAGCCGCTAAGCCAAAGGAGGCTGCCAAGCCTGCCAACAAGCTGGCAAATGGCACAACAGCCAAAGTGGACATGAAATATCTGGCAGGCGCCATCACATATAATGATGAAAACAAGATAGAATTCACACTCGATACGGATGCTAACGGGAAAACTGCCAAGCAGATTTACGACATCGTATTAAAATACATGAGTGAACTGACACAGAACGACCAGAACATAGCAAGCCGGGTAGCACTGGTAAACGATGCTGAACACGTCATCGCCAACACGATGGACGAGTGGCTCGTCTTCAGCCAGTCATTCATCTCGCTCGACCGCACGGAATTCAAATACCAGCTGATAGCCAAGATTTCAGACAATCATCTGAATCTCTCGCTCTGCCGCATCATCTACAACTACGAGGAAGGAAGAAGCACCGGTTTCAAGGAACCTGCTGAAGAGGTAATCAGCGACAAGATTGCGCTCAACAAGAAGAAGAACGACCTGGCTAAGATCTTCGGAAAGTTCCGCAGATGCACCATCGACCGCAAGGACCAGATATTCGCAGAGTTAGCTGCATTAGTAAAACAATAAGTTGAAGAAAAATGGATAATCAGAATACAGACAACAAGATACAACAAAACGAGGCAAAGCAGCCTGCAAACGCTACAGCCCAGCCTACAGCTGAGCAGGGAGCAGAACAGACAGAGCAGAAGCAGCCTACCAGCTACGCCGTAAGACCTCAGCACCGCCGGCTCCGTCCATTGGCCTACAGCGACCAGAACAACATGCTGAAGGTGCGCAACTATCTCAACATCGCCTTCATGCTGCTCGCCATCGTGGGGGTAATACTCTGGACCCAGCTGGAAGAAAGCCGCAATATCGCCTACATCGTACTCATCGTGGGTGTAGTGCTCAAGATTGCCGAAGTATGTATCCGACTATTTAAGAAATAATGAAGAAGAAGAAATTTATATTCTCATCACTCCTATTTTGTGCTGCAACCCTCCCGGTTGCGGCACAAAACGATTTTAACTATAACGAAGATTCGCAGTTCCGTCCTCAAACCAACCGCAAGGTGAACACCGATTCACTGGGCTCAGACAAGGAGATTCCGAAAGGCATCAGGGTATGGACTGTAGACGAACGCTTCGGCGACACAAAGGCTGCGGTAGTAGACACCCTGCAGCACATGTACATGAACTCAACCTTCACGGAAGGACTGAGAGGCGAATACAATACCCTCGGAAACATGGGTACTGCCCGACTGAACCGAATCTTCATCGACCGCCGCAACACGCAGGGCAACTTCATCTTTACAGAGCCCTACGATTATATCGTAAATCCGGTAAGCGACTTCCACTTCACCAACACCTACTCACCTATCACGAACATAACGCTGAACAGCTGCGGTGACAAGGTGACGGGAGAAGACGATTTCAAGGCCATGTTTGCAGTAAATGCCAACAAAAGGCTAGGCGCCGGTTTCAGATTCGACTACAAGTATGGCAGAGGATATTATAACGCTCAGAGTACCAGCCACTTTAAATACACCATGTGGGCATCTTATCTGGGCGACCGCTATCAGGCACATCTCCTCTTCAGTACCAATCATGAGAAGATGACTGAGAACGGCGGTATTACCAACGATGATTACATCAAACATCCGGAAATCTATACCGAATCGTTTGCCACCAATGAAATTCCTACCGTTCTGGAACAGAACTGGAACCGACTGGACAACCAGCACATCTTCTTTACCCACCGCTACAACGTAGGTTTCAGCCGAAAGGTAAAGATGACCGAAGAAGAAATCAAGGCAAAGAAATTTGCCATGGCTTCGAAAAAGGAAAATGCTGAAGAGAATGCGAAGGAAGAAGCCAGAAAGAAAGCCAAGGAACAAGGCAAGAAATTTGATGAGAAAGCCTACGACAAACAGCAGGGTGCTAAATTCAGCGGCCGTCCTGACGGAGCCAAGATTGCAGGCGATGAACCGGCTAAAGACTCAGCAGCAAAGGATATAAAGACCGATAGCACCCGCATCACAGTAAACGGAAAAGCTGCTGCCGACAGTCTGCTTGCCGTCCAGAAGAAAAATGCCGAAGACTCGCTTTTCTACAAGAGCGAATATGTTCCGGTAACGAGTTTCATCCATACGGTAAAGTTTGACAACTATCGCCGTATTTACGAAGCTTATCAGACCCCAGCCGACTATTATCTGAATGAATATTACGATGCAGGCAGGCTGACCGGCGACTCCATCTACGACCAGACCAAGCACTGGCACATGAAGAATACCTTCGCCATTGCCATGCTTGAAGGTTTCAATAAATGGGCAAAGGCAGGTTTGAAGGCTTTCGCCAGCTACGATCTCCGTCACTATGAACTGCCAATCATGGAAGGCGGTTTAGAAAAATACAACGAGCATGTGCTGAGCGTAGGCGGACAGCTGAGCAAGCAGGAAGGCAAGACACTCCACTACAATGCCGTAGCAGAAATCGGACTGACGGGTGTTGACGCCGGAACCCTTGCCATAGATGGTAATGTAGACGTGAACATCCCATTCCTGGGCGACACGCTTCAGGTAAGAGGCGATGCTTTCTTCCATAGAGAAACCCCATCGTTCTATTACCGCAACTATCACGCCCGCCATCTGTGGTGGGAGAATGATCTCGACAAGACCATCCATACCCGCATCATGGGTACGCTCTCCTTCCCTAAGACACGCACCAAGCTGAGAGTGGCTGTAGATGAAATCAAGAACTACACCTACTTCTCGCAGAGCTATGACATTACAGAAGAAGGTTTGCGAACAGGAGTCATGGTAACACCGATGCAGGAAAGCGGAGGAATCAATCTGCTGACAGCACAATTGGAGCAGAACTTCAGACTGGGCATTCTGAACTGGGAAAACCAGTTTACCTACCAGCACTCAAGCAAGGAGAGTGTTCTGCCAGTACCAGCCTTCAATGCCTACACCAACCTCTACATCAAGTTCAAGGTAGTAAAGGTGCTGAACGTAGACCTGGGTGCTGACATGCGCTACTTTACAAGCTATGAAGCTCCCGACTATTCACCTTATATGGGACAGTATACGGTACAGGGCAACGGCGAGAACAACGTAAAGATAGGCAACTATCCTATCGTCAATGTTTACGCCAACGTTCACATCAAGCACACCCGTTTCTTCGTAATGATGAGCCACATCAATGCAGGACAGGGCGACAAGAACTACTTCTTCGCGCCTCATTATCCTATGAACGAAAGAGTGTTCCGTATTGGAGTAAGTTGGAACTTCTTCAATTAATCTTTCTGATTTTCCTTAAGAATTTCAGGAGATTCAATTTTAATCTTTTCAGAATATGATAGAAACAAATTCTATAAAAGCATGGTATCTAGCCGCTCGCCCGAAGACTCTGACGGCGGCGGCTGTTCCTGTTTTATTGGGTATTGCGCTGGCTTATAAAGACGCTCAGCAGATACAGACATTGCCAGCCCTACTCTGCCTGCTCTTTGCATGGGTAATGCAGATAGACAGCAATCTGGTGAATGATTATTTCGACTTCAAACATGGTAATGACGACGAAACCCGACTGGGACCGAAACGTGCCTGCGCTGAAGGCTGGATAACATTGGGAGCCATGAAATGGGGAATCATCCTCACTACTCTTCTGGGCTGTGCCATAGGGCTTCCGCTGGTTCTTTTCGGAGGTTGGGAAATGGTTATCGTAGGCATCTGTTGCGTAGTCTTCTGTTTTCTCTATACTACCTGTCTCAGCTATCTGGGCATGGGCGATCTTCTGGTACTGCTCTTCTTCGGCATTGTACCCGTATGCTGCACATACTATCTCGTAATGCCCGAAACCATGCAGGGAGTAAGCATGGAAACGGTTCTCGTATCTGTAGCCTGCGGTCTGGTAGTTGATACGCTGCTCATTCTGAACAATTACCGCGATCATGACAACGACCAGAGAGCCGGCAAGAAGACTCTTGTGGTTCACATAGGAAAGAAGAATGCCGAGCGGTTATACTGTGCATTGGGCAATCTGGGCATCATCACCATAATAGGTGTAACCACCTACGAAGTATTTCAGCATGAAGCCAGCAGCATCTTCCTGCCGTTTGCAGCACTCTATATCGTTCTGCACAACAGAACCTATATGGAGATGAAAAAGATAGGTGAAGGCAGAGAACTGAACAGAATTCTAGGCAAAACAGCTCTGAATATCTTCTGTTTCGGCATTGTATCATCCCTGATCATCATCGGAATGGCGAATTGAACAATAATAACCTTATAATAATGTACGCGCGTACCTTATTATATAAATAAAGTGGAGGAATATCTATGAAGCAACAGGTAAATCTCGAAATCATGGACTTTGTGGAGAAACAGATTCTCCCCAAATATAATGCTTTTGGCGAAAGTCATGGACTCAGACATGTTACCCGAGTCATCAGAAACTCTCTGAAACTGGTTCCAGTAACCGGAGCCGACATCGATATGGTGTATGTAATAGCCGCTTACCACGACCTGGGGATGAGCGGTCCGCGTGCCATTCACCATATTACCAGCGGTAAGATTCTGCAGGCGGATGCAAGACTGAAGCGCTGGTTCAATAAAGAACAGATCAAAATTATGAAAGAAGCTGTTGAGGACCATCGGGCTTCATCCAGCCGTCAGCCTCGCAGCATCTATGGAAAGATTGTGGCAGAAGCCGATCGCGATATTGATGTTCACGAAATTTTTCTGCGCGCCATACAGTATGGCAAAGAAAACAATCCAGATGATGACAAGGAGCAGCAATGGGAGCGGTTCAGCCAGCACATGGACGAAAAATATTCACGAAACGGATACATCAGGTTATGGATTCCCAACTCCCCTAACGAGAAAGCGCTCAACGAACTGCGCAATATCATAGAGGACAAAACAGAGTTGAGAAAATATTTCGAAAAAATATTCGAAGAAAACAGCTAAAACATTTGGTAGTTTCAAAATATTGCATTATCTTTGCATTATCAAATAATGACTAAGATGTTTGCACCGTTGCATCGTGATGATGCATGGGTGCCAGAAGGAATAAGGGTCGTTTCGGTTCGATCGGGATACTCATCAAATTACACTATTGAAACCGAGAGGACATTCTCTTGCTCATGGCGGGCCACATAAACTGCAGCAGGCAGGTAAGCTGAAAAGCCGGTGGATTACAAAGGCGGAGAACTCTCAAATGTTTATACATTCGGAGTTTCATCACATCATCGAGCGGCCCTTTCTTTTACAAGAGGCGGATTTCTGAGAAAGAAATCCGCCTCTGCTCGTTTTAGGAATGAAAGCATTCATAATACTGAAAGAAAACAACCCCTGATAATGTGGGAGTTACAAAGAAAATGCATTTTTATCGAAAAAAAGTTGCAAAAAGATTTGGTAGAATCAGAAAAAAGTAGTACCTTTGCACTCGCATTTAAGAACGATGCTTGGTTGATTCGGTTAAGAATCCGACTGGAAGGTTGGGTGAGTGGCTGAAACCAGCAGTTTGCTAAACTGCCGTGCGGGTTACCGTACCGGGGGTTCGAATCCCCCACCTTCCGCAAGCTATCGTCCGAAAATGTACCGTTGGTCGATTCATCTAATGGTTAGGATACAAGATTCTCAATCTTGGCATAGGGGTT
>OMBG01001614.1_pt1 | contig 10048 bp, 5 predicted proteins | sample 1674251 | NCBI WGS metagenome assembly OMBG01 (sample SAMEA103958153, study PRJEB25191) | human gut metagenome | reverse complement strand
ATATGTCAAAATTAGTTTCAATCATTATCCCTTGTTTCAATCAAGAAAAATACATCACTGATGCAATTATGTCAGCTGAAAATCAGACCTATAAAGATATAGAAATTGTTTTTATAGATGATTGCTCAACAGATGGTTCCCTTGAAGTTGCGAACGAATTAAAGAAAAAGTATACCAATATTGTTGTTTTAAAAAATGAGACTAATCTTGGTGTAGTAGATTCTAGAAATAAAGCTATTGACGTAGCTAAAGGTTTCTATATTCTGCCTTTAGATGGTGATGATACAATTGAACCAACATATATTGAGAAAGCAGTTAAAGTATTTGATGAAAATCCTGATGTCGGCTTTGTTTACTGTAAGGCTAGAAAGTTTGGTGCCGTAAATGAGGATTGGAATCTTCCAAAATTTAATAAAGAGAGTTTTATTTTTGCTAATTGTATTGTAAACAGCTCTTTATTTAGAAAATCTGATTTCATAAAGCTTGGTAAATACAAGTCTTACATGTACAGTTGGACAGAGGATTATGATCTGTGGATGTCATTTGTAGAGGCCGGGTTACTCCCTTACCGAATTGATAAAATTCTTTATAACCATAGAGAATTTGATAATGGTTCAAGAACACAATTAACAACAAAAGATCCTTATTTTGCGAGACGTGAGTATTTGCTACATCATACAAAACTGTATGCTGATAGCAGAGAATGTATTTCTAGAATTTTTGATCCTGATTACAAGGCTAATTTCTATAAAAAGGATAAGAAAATTAAAAAGTATAAGAAGATATGTATTTTAGAGTCAATTGCTATTCTTCTTCTGGCAATCTGCTTAATAGGAACATTGATTTTCTCATAAGAATTAATTGTTTGAATTTTTGTTTTGAGTTTTAATGTCTTTGTTACTGAATTGTTTAGTTTTAAGAAAACAGTTCAACCTTTTATAAGATAGAGCGATATCTATATTGAATCTTCTAAATAACTTCTTAGTTCTTGGAAAAGATGGTTCTAGAGTGTTTTCTTATAGAACTGTTAGTGAGTTATTGTCTGAAAACAAAGTAATTTTGCAACTTATAAAAACTACATCATCTATATCTACAGATAGTAGAATTGATCTTATTGATCCTCTTATTTTCAGATTTGCGAAAGTTGTTTCTATAGCTCCCGCATCAAAGTGTCTTCATGACTGTGATTGTGGGGGACTTTTAAGACACAGCTTATTAGTTGCTCTAAAAGCGATTGAAGTATCAAAGTACACAAATTTTAAATATGAAGATTTAAATGTAGAAGAACTTCATATATTGATAATCTTTTTAGCTCTTCTTCACGATGTTGGCAAGGTGTTTTCTGATATTACTTTATCAAATGGTGTAAGTGATTTTAATTATGATGAAAGTGACTTAGAAAATACTTTAGATGATTATCTTTCAGGCAACTCAAATTTACCAGTGAAGATCTATTTCGATAAGAGTAGAAGCAAAAATCATGAAAATATTATTGTAAAAGCTCTTCCCTTCTTACTATATAAACAAAGTGAAATTGGTCGTTTTTTAATTCAAAAATCTTGTAAAAAAGCAATTAGCTCAATAGTTAAGTCAGATAATGAAGATGATATATATAAATTGATTAAAGTTGCTGATATCTATGCATGCAAAACATCAATAAATAAGTTTTCTCCAATGTATGAGATAGGATGCTATTTAACACTTCTTTTTAGATCTGGTCTTTTGGATACATCTGAACTGGGCTTTTATAAAATTAACGGAGGCTATGTAGTTGAACAGGGCTCGCAAGCATATCAATCAATTTTAAAAGCCTTTTATCCTTAAAATATTTACGATAAAGAGCCTTTAAGGCTGGGTGGTCTATGTTTTCAAAATATCCTTTATAGTCCACCAACAGGATATAACCGTTGTTTCCATACTTCTTGAAGTGCCTTGTTAAATGCTTGATTAACCGATTTTGAGAAAATATAACACCTTTTCCTTTTTGACTTGCACCGTTGTCATAAACAAGCGACCGCGTATAAACCGGATATAAAACGTTTTTACATAAAGCCTTTTGCACGATTCGTTCATAAAAACGCACCGCTGAAATATGGCGTATTTTGCCGCGTTCGCAAATCGTAAATTTTGAAAAACCTTTTCTAATATCTTTTCCGTCCGTCATATCCCGATAAAGTCTTTCGGTGTTTAACAGCTGATGAATACTCCAACTTTGGACGCTGGACTTCCATAAAACATTCTTCTTAGCTAAATCAGCGGCTTCAAATAAATTTATGCGATTGCATACGTTTGTATAATTATCATATTTTTCTAAAAACAATTTGCGCCGTTTTATTCTTTTTGCTAAACGGCGTTCAAATCTTTTACTTCGTCTTGTCATAAAATACCTTAAAAAATAAACTTTGCGAGGCACCGAACGGAATTATACCACATACTGCCACAACATAAAACAAGCGTCCGTCCGCGTTTTTCTTGCTATGCACTCTCATTTTTTGAGGGCGACCGTTGTTCAGCGTCAAAGTTCCTATTCGTTTCTAATGAAAGCAGGTTTAACGTTCCTTCCTCTTAAATGCACGGTGTTCGGCTGTTTCCAGCTTACTAAGACAGGCTTTAAGAAATTTTTTAGGAATCAGAGCGGCGCACGAATCCAAGTGTTGGACGTATTGTTAGTGTTAGCAATACCGTTGCCGTTGACATTGCCAGCGATTGCAGAAGTCCCACCGGACACAGAGCAGAGCCACCAGTTCACACGCGCGCAGATACAACATTAAACCTTATTGTTTACGCGGAAATAATCTTCGCATTTTGGCTTGCGCCTTTAATAAGATTTACTTCATCAAACAACAAACTTGTTATTTGTTTCAGATTTTCCGCATTAACGTTTTGTATAGTCCGCACCATACAAAGCATTTTATTTTCCAGTTGATAGCAGTTAATTAGAGCTTGTTGCAAATATTTCTTGCGAAGTGTTAATTTTTCTTCCGTATTCGGAAATATTGTGTTTGAGGCAACAACATTATCTAATAACTCACTAACTTTTAAAATAGCGTCTTGAGCTAACATATAACGCCATTTTTTGGGGACGTGGTTGTCATTCATTAAATATTGGATAACCGCAACTTGTAGTTTTTGAGCCGTAACTATATATTGAAGTTTTGTTGTTTTACGGTCTTTTGCATATACTGACATTTTTTAGTAACCTTTAAAAGAATAGCGGTCGGGATAATACCCGACCGCCGTTTTAGTGTTAAGCGATATGGAAGCAGAGCGGCGCACGAAACCAAGTGGTGGACGTAAGGCCAGTGCCAGCAACCCCGTCGCCGGTGACAATGCCAGCGAAGGCAGAAGTCCCACCGGACACAGAGCAGAGCCACCAGTGCACACGCGCAAACAATAACCGCCCACGATAACCGGCAGATTTAAATAGCGGCCATTGACACCACGGACCATAATTTTCGCATTGCGGAAATGTTGACTTTACCGAATGAATCATTCCGCCGTACGCTTCAATTTCAGACGGCGCAAAAATAAGCCCACGTCCTACCCACGCTTGCCCGTTATCATCATTCAATGCGGCAGTTGCAGAATAACGTATTCCCATATGCACGCGCTGTTCTACCATACGCGAGCGCAATTTAGAACTGAATAGTTGATAATATCCAGCACCGGCGGCATTATAGCCGCAAGCCCCGACAGGGTTTGAGCTTGCATTGTTTACGCCGTTCAACACCGCATAAAGTTTGCTTGCAATCCACGGGTGCGAAGAATACGCCGAACCATTGTTATTGTTGGTATCATTCCACGTTACATTCTCATCAGCCAATGAAAAACAGGTAAAATGATGAGGCATTTCTGTGTCGCCAGTTCCATAATAAAGGTCAATACCGGCAATATAAATCTTTTTATTTTTGGCGGCAATAGCATTTCCGGCAACCGTTCCGGCAGACATACTGTCATAAAAATAGTCCCCCGGATAAATACCGGCAAAGTTATTTGTTGCCGCGCGCGCGTGCAACCAATCGGCAACATTGCCATATTTAGCAATTTCCGCGGCAAATTTTTCTTGCAGGTTTACACCCTCATAAATCCCTTGAGCTATTTTTTGAGCTATTTTCGCCTCAGATTGCAAGCCCAATAAGGAATTATACTTAGTAACACCGTCTCCTACTTTAATTTCCCCGGTGTCTGTTTCATAAAAAAATTCACCTAAACGCAAAACCTCGTTTTTTGATTTTGCCGCCGCACTAGAGCTTTGACGTACTCTAATGCGTCTTGTAATTACATCAGTCATAGTTTATATCCTCTATTAAAATTTAAGTTAAATAACTCCACCAACTATTTCATCGGTAGTTGAATCATCAGGAGTGCCGCCAAAAATTTCAGCATAGCCAAGCAATTCCTCAGCCTCAGCAAGAGCCTTATATGTGTTTGACTCGCTGGTTGCCGCCGCGGTTGCACTCTTTGCCGCGGCTGTTGCACTTGCGTCAACAAGTGTTTGTTTTTCCGCCGCGTTCGTATTAAAATCTGCGAGTTTTCCAGCTGTATAAGCGTCAATTTTGGGTTCAATAGTATTGGAAACATAGTTATTGATATTGGTCTTCACCGTACTATTCACATAACTTTCAATGCTAGGCTTTGTTGTGTTATTCACATAAGCAACAATATTAGGCTTTGTTGTTTTTTCTATGTAACTGTCTATTTGCCCTTGTGTGGTATTTACAACATAATTATCAACATTTATTTGTGCCGCCTCCGTAACAGTTGCCTCCGCAGTTTCTAACACCTCTTTCGCCGCCGCAATAGCCGCCGCCTCCACATCTTCTGTTGCTTGCGTAATAGCGCTTTGAATATTTGCCTCAGCAGTTTCGACAGTTTGTGCAACACTTGCCTCAGCCGTACTAACAGCATTATTTACCTCAGCAATAGCTGTATCTTTTGTGTTATTGATTGCTGTAGTAGCCGACGTTTTTGTTTCGTTAATTTCGTTTTTTGCGGCATTAACATAAGCTGTAACCTCAATAAGCGTTTTCTCCGCGCTTTCAACTGCCGCGGTTGCATTATCGGCGGCAGTTGTAGCCTCATTTGCCGCCGCTATTGCTTGCCCAGCCACTTCGGTTGCGCTATCCAGCTTGCTATAAACTTCATTTAACAAATCCTCAGGAGTTTGATTGCCGGAAATAGTAACCTTTAAACAGCGATCAATAATCTCTTGATGTTGCTTTAATATAGCCGTTATTTTGTCAAAAGCGGTTTCTATTGATTCAGACGGTAAGCGTCCAAATTCTTTATAATCGGTAAGTTGTTCAATCGGTATATTATATATAATTGTCAGCTTATACCCAGACAAAGGCGCAACAAGCATTGTCAGCGTGCCATTAACCACGCCAGCGTCAGTAATTGTAAAGTCGGTATTTTCCCTCTTTACAACTTCATTTTTGCCGTCAGCGTCAGCCAACACAACTTTAATCTGCTTTGTGCCATCATCATTTGCAAAATAAATAAACGGCACCGGGAAATTAACCGTTACACCATCGCCAGTATAAACAGCCCTTACAGGCATACTTGCAGGTATAGTCATTATATCTTTCCTTTTCTAAAAGAGTTGAAATAAAAAAGAGCGGCAAGTTGCCTTAACCGCTTAACCCAAAACATAATAATAAAAGGCGGCGTACTACCACCGCCTTTATTCATCATCAGAATCCCTTAATGAATACGGACTCCAGCCAAGCCATAGCAATAACTCTTTGCCATATTCGCCCTCGTCGGCGTATTCACCGGCATTTTCCACAACATCTTTGGCATATTTAAGCGGCAAGCCGGTAACTTCACCAATAGGCTTAATAACATCTAACACGTCCCCAAGCTCCATTTCGTCATCAGCGAACTTTAGCAAATCGTTTTTCAAATCCTCTATGGAACCCCAAAACGGCACTAAATCGCGCACAGACATACGCGTTGTGAACATATTGCTGTTGTCCGTTATCCAGTTATAAACGTTTTCAAGCACTTTATTGAGAATAAACCAACCATTGAGCGAGCCAAGAACAGCGGCGCGCAAGTCATTATCTTTGTCCCATCTAAAGCCATCACTCACAACTTGAAAGAATACCGGCAATAAAACGTGATATATAAATATTGTTTTTGCCGCTTTAGCTTTACTCATTCTACCTGTTGCCAAACCGCGTATTGCGTTAATTTCCTTACGTAAATACTGGTTTTGCGAGCTGGTGAACATCGTAAATGCACGCAGTGCCGAGTTGCTTTGCATATAGCTTTGTTGGCTCAAGCGTCCCGATTGTTGTGTTTCGTCCGTTATTCGCTCAAAAGCCTCAAGCGCTTTGGCTTTCGCCTCTTTTTCACTCATACCGGCTTTCAAGTTTTTATTTAATTCAGACTTATAGAGCGCCCAGCCACCCATATAAATTGCGCCTCTATCGCCAAACTTAATATTAAACATAAGCAAATCATTCCATTTGATTTTGTCTTTTGCCTTTTTCATTTTAGCAAATAGATTGCTTTTACTTATTTGATCGAAGTCGCGGATAATATCCGTGTCGCGCGTTTTCATTAAAGTTGTACCGCCGAGCGTCCGCATAGCCTCTTTCGGGTGCGCAAAAAAGTCAGCCACACCGGCAATAAAATCCTTTGTGCTTACATTTTCCCAATAAGCAGGGAAAGAGGTAAGCTGTTTTATTGCCAAACTAGGTTTAACCGCCAGCACCGACTTAGCGTAATTTGCGCGCACTTTATTCCACCTTTTGCCCCAAACGTCAACTTTATCATTGCCATTGTTGGCAAGGTTGTCAATTTCATAAGCTATGCGTTTATTCATTTCTGCCCCAAACAAAGAATTTATAATGCCTTTAACATCCTTATTTGCCAGTACAGCGTTAATATCGGTCAGTTTATCCATATACCCCATATAATGATTTTGCTGGTTAATATATTTATTCAAAGCCCTGAATGCACCTTGAATATTGATAACACCAGTACCGGCAACCGCCACTCTTTTCTTAGCGCCGCTAAAGCTAGCGTAGCCGTGTGTGGTTTTATCGTCAATCATTACACCGTCAACGCTCATTGCACGTGGTGTGTAATACTTTGACTTAGGCAGGCTCATACCGAAATGTTCTTCATAAAAGGCATTAAACCGCTCATAATTTTCATTATAAAACTCAAATATAGCGTCAGCCACCGCCAAATCATCAGTGGTTAATTCGTCTTTAACCTTATTTAAGAACGCTTTATTGTATTGATTGACAGGATCGTTAATCATAATCTCACGCGTGTCATCGTCCAAAGACTTCATATAAATATCTATAAGCTGGTCTTTGGTAAACGTGCGCTTGAACGGTTGCCATTTTTGATATTTTGGATTCCGTTCTTTTGGATCAATTAAGCCACTCCATTCAATCACAATCTTTTTATCCAACTCAGTGTTCATATAGTGCGTAACACTTTGTGCGTTGTTCATTGTGCCGGATAAAAACTTTTCCAGTTTTTGGCTGATAAGCTCACTATCTGCCGCAATTCCGGCATATTTCTTTTGTTCCGCCTCAAACATATCTAAATCATCTGATAACGCCGATTTTCCAGTTTGCGAACGTTTATCATTCATAGAAAGCGTATCAAGTAAGCCGCCCCAGCTTTGCTGTGTCAAGCCAAAACGCGCCAACCGTTTCTTGATTTCCGAGCTTTCAATGTTCGGATTGATTGCGCCATAGTTGGTTAAAACATTTTTAGCGCGTTCAATCATTTGTTTTTTACGTTCACGCTTTGCATCGCCGGTGATTTTATCAGTCAGCCGCCCCATATTGTAGCTTTCAGCCAAGCCGTCATACAGCTTTAAGAGTTCGTTGTTGCTAATTTTACCTAAGTTATAAGAGAGTAGGCGATTTTCAAAAATCAGCTGTTCAATATCAACATCACCGCCGGATTTCATTTGTTCCTCAATCAAATCAACGTTTTCTTGTAGTTTTTGCTTAGCCTCATCTTTGTTCATTGTCGCCAATTCACGATAACGAGCAAAAGCGTCATTAAGCCCTTTGCTTGGAAAACGTCCAACAAGTTTGCCGCCGTTTGTACGCGGTTCACTCCATTTAAGCAGTTTTTCAACTCTAGCTTTGACCTTATCACGGTTAAAGTTTAAGCCGTCCAGTTGATTGCGTAAAACAGTATAGTCCCATTCAGTCAACACCTCTCTGTTATTCTTAGCCGGTTTGTTTTCAAACTCTTTTAGAGCCTCCACAAACTCTTTATTTTTCATACCGTTACGGAGTTTTTGAATAAGGTTTTGCATATCCGCCTTACTCATTTTGCCCTCATAAAGCATTTGCATAGCGCGGTTGGTTTGCCATTGTGAGATATTGCCGCGCTCCAGCATTTGCCCCATTTTAAGCGTGCTTGCTTGCATAGCAAAATCTAAGCCTTTACCGCCCAGCATTTCATCAAAGGTTGCACGCACTTCGTCCGTAACCTTAATACCACTCAGGCGCTTTACCTCATACCAAAGACTACTAATCCACTTCTTAAAGCGAGCAAATGCACCCTTTAAAATTTGGTTAGGCGCACGCCCATCGAGCAAATAAACCTCAAACGTATCCGCAAACTTTTCTTCTTGTTCACGTGTCAGCGTGCCGTTTTCAACCCCAAGATATTTATAAATTTCAGCCAACTGTTCAGCCGTCTTTGGATTATCGGCAAATTTTTGCATATCGTGTAAAAAGAAGTGTCCGAGTTCGTGAATAACCGTTGACGCGTCCGCGTTTTCAAAGGCAAAAATAATGTTTTCATCGCCGCGTTCAACAAACGCCCCACGCGGAGAAACACCATCTCCGGCTGTTTTTTGATATAGCCGATAATTATTTTCAGGATCAACTTCTATTGTCTTAAACAGTCTGTCAAAAGCCGCATTGATATTGGTGCGTTCCGCCTCGTCTGCAGGGTAAACTGGCAGCATATAGTTGTTAATATCGGCTTTTTTGCCAGTCTTTTCAGCGTCAATTAAAGCCTCTAAATAACTGTATTCATCCAATATGCCGGCTTTAGCGTGGCCGGCCAAAAAGAAGTTATACCATCCGTTTGAGGCCACTTTATCGTTAATATAACTAGCAAACGCACGTGCGCCCAATTCGGTGCGCTGCGTCCAATAACCGTTTTTCTTTTTTGTAACACGGTTGAGTTTGACGGCGGTATCGTAATATTTACTTACCTTGCGCCAAGAGCTTGTGTTGTCATCAAGTTTAACCAACTGTCTTAAACGATATTGCAGATCAAAGAACAATCCGGCCAATTCAGCAGTGCGGCGACGTTCTTCAATCATATCTTGAAAATCGCTCAAATATTTCTCATCTTTGGTTGCATCATAGTTTTTGCCTTGCGCAACCATATCATCAATAAACTTATTGATTTGCTCCGAGTTTTTGGCTCTTGCAAATTTGTTTTTGATTTCACTGGCGCGGTTGTTTATCATAAATTGAGTGCGCCTTACTTGCGCCTCGTATCTGTCCTCAACTTCCTTGTCGCTCATATCAGCCGTTGATATTTGTTGATAAAGGTTGCGGATAGCCTCGTAAGTTTCAGAGCGCAAGTTTCCTTGCTTATCCAATTCCAAAACAGCGTGGCCGCTATAATCTTTGCCTAAAGACTGGTCGCCAAAGTAATAATCTAGCGCGTGCCACCATTCGTGCGCCAAACTTCCGGCACCGTCTTTACGAGTTAGGTTAATCTCATTAAATTCCGGCATAAAGTGGCCGGCAGCACCGGCGCGGCCTTGCGCACCAAAAGCAAGGCCTAGCTTACCTTCCAAACCAATAGCTTTTGGCGGTATGCCCAAAAGCTCGGTCATATCAAGTAAGCTGTCATAAGTCAGATTTAAAAACTCTTGACGTTCTGATTGCTTTGTCCAGTTTCCAAAATTAACCCCTCTAAAACCAAAGGTTTCCATTAAAGCCTCAGGGTTTACATTTTGATCGTTTTGCCGGCGCGGCAACCCTGTGCGCATTCCTGAAAAATCAACCGTTTCACCTTGGCCTTTGAGGTATGGTTT
>OMBG01001605.1_pt1 | contig 10089 bp, 7 predicted proteins | sample 1674251 | NCBI WGS metagenome assembly OMBG01 (sample SAMEA103958153, study PRJEB25191) | human gut metagenome | reverse complement strand
TAAAATTATTAAAAAGGACTTTATTATTGTATTAATTTATGATATTATATATTTTGGTGATTTAGGTGAAGCTGTCTAAAAATGATGATATTAAATTGAATATTGACAGTCTGACTTCTGAAGGAAGCGGTATCGGTCGCTTTGACGGCTTTGCTGTTTTTGTAAGGGGTGTTGTCCCCGGTGATGAGGTTGTAGCTCATATTATTAAATGCTCAAAAAATTACGCAATAGGCGTAGTTAAGGATATAATTAAGCCGTCAAAATTCAGAATTGAAAGCGATTGCCCCGTGTCGTCAAAATGCGGCGGCTGTTCGTTTAGAAATGTTAGTTATGATGAGGAACTGAGATATAAAAAAGGCAGAGTTCAAGACGCACTTGAACGTATAGGCAAGCTTGATATTGAGGTCGAGGAAATAATCGGTGCGGATAAATGCTCTCATTATCGAAATAAAGCGCAGTATCCTGTTTCAATTTGTGACGGTGAGCTTTTTGCCGGTTTTTATGCTTATAAGAGTCACAGAATTATTTGCAATGATGATTGCGCATTGCAACCAAAGGAATTTAAAGCAGGGCTTGAAGCTTTTAGAATTTGGGCGGAAAAAGCAAACGTTACCTCTTATGATGAAAATACGGGCAAAGGGCTTTTGCGTCACATTTATTTCAGAAAGGGCTTTGCTACAGGCGAGATAATGGCTTGCGCCGTTATTAACGGTACGTTAATTCCTGAAAGCGACCTTCTTGTTTCTCTTTTAAGGGAAAAGATTCAAGGGCTTAAAAGCGTTGTAATTAATATTAATCGTGAAAAATCAAATGTGATTTTAGGCAAAGAAAGCAAAACCGTTTGGGGTGATGATTATATCAGGGATAAGCTTTTGGGAAAAACGTTTGTTATTTCTCCCAATTCTTTTTATCAGGTTAATCATGACCAGTGCGAAAGGCTTTACTCTAAGGCAATGGAGTATGCAAACCTAAATAAAAACGAAACTTTGCTTGACCTTTATTGCGGTGTCGGCACAATCGGATTGACTATGGCAGGCAGCGTTAAAAAACTTATCGGTGTTGAGATTGTTGGAAAGGCTATTGAAAATGCAAAGATAAATGCAAAACTTAATAATATCGACAATGCCGAATTTATTTGCGCAGATGCACCTACTGCGGCAAAAAAACTTGAAAAAGCTGACGTTATAATTCTTGACCCGCCAAGGAAAGGCTGCGATGCGTCACTTTTTGATACCGTGTGCCAAATGAGCCCCGAAAGAATTGTTTATGTTTCTTGCGACAGTTCAACGCTTGCAAGGGATTTGAAAATTCTTGATGAAAAGGGATATAAAACCAAAAGAGTGTGCGCTGTTGATATGTTCCCACGTACACCGCATGTTGAAGCGGTCGCTCTGATTGAAAAGCTATAAATTATAATATAATGAGGCAAAAAAGATGGTTGAAAAGCCATATTTGATTATCGTGGATAAGCTTTCACAACCTGTTTGTAATAAGGTAAAGAAAGTAACACATTGCATTAAGAAAATTGTTTTTTAAGATAAAACTAATTAAAATTAATTTAAAGGTGATATTTATGAAATTAAAAAACGGAATTGTTACAAATTCAATTGACGGCGAAAGCTTTGCCATTGCTACGGGTGAGGCTACTAAGGAGTTTAACGGTCTTATCAAAAACAATCCTACTGCTGCTTTTATTTTTGAACTTCTCAAAACTGAGCAGACGCCGGACAGTATTGTTAAAGCTATGACTGATAAATACGAGGTTGATGAAGCTACTGCAAGGGCAGACGTTAATGAACTTTTAAACCTTTTAAAATCAAAAAATATTATTGAGGAATAATTATGAAATACACTTGCATTGAAAGTGAATATCTTGTGGCACTTCTAAAATGCGCACTAAAAAATGAGGATGTGCCGGATGTTCCTGTGGGACTTAATTGGGAAAAGCTTGTTAAACTTTCTAACGAGCAGCAGGTTTATTCTACAATTGCGCCTGTTATCAACAAAATCAATATACCTGTTGAGCAGGCTCAGGAGCTTACTTTTTATACACAAAATGAGCTTGTGCGTATGATTGCGATGAAAAACGAGCTTGAGCAGATTGAAAAGGAGCTTGATGCGTTAAAAATCGATTATATGCTTTTAAAGGGAAGCGTTATAAAGCTTTGCTATCCTAAGCAAAAAATGAGGCAGATGAGCGATGTTGATATCCTTTATCATGAAAAGGATAGAGAACGCCTTGTTTCAATGATGAAAAAAAGAGGCTTTTTGCTTGAAACGTCTGAGGCTAATACGGATGATTTCTTTAAGCCGCCTTATTATACCTTTGAATGGCACAGAACAATATTTGACGAAAGGGACGAATTTCATCCTGATTTTGACCTTTGGAAGAGAGCAAAGCAAGATAAAGAGAAACCATCAAAATATAATATTGACGAAAGCGATTTATTTATCTATTCAATTTGCCACGCTTATGACCATTATTGCCAAAGCGGATTTGGAATAAGATTTATTTGCGATATCTATTTGCTTTTAAATAAACTTGAAAATCTCGATATGGCTTATGTTAATTCAACGCTTGAAGATTTTGGCATTAAACAATTCGGTGAGGATACAATCAATCTTGCAATGGCGATTTTTGAGGATAAGGAAATAAGTGAAAGCGAGCAAAGCCTTTTGGATTTCATCCTTTCGGGCGGCGTTTACGGCAAAAGGGCAGCCTTTGGCGAGGTTATTGAGGAAAAGTATGGCGGCTCAAAAATCAAGTATATTTTTAAAAGGCTTTTTCCGCCGAAAAGACAGATTATGAAAACGTATCGTGTTTGTGAACGTCATCCTGTTTTATTGCCGCTTTTTTATATAGTAAGAATTTTTCAAAAATATAAATTTAAACGTAAAAAGATAAATAAAGAATTATCGGATTTAAAAAATATTAAGTAATATTCGGAGGATTAAAACTCTTGTCAGTTAGTAAGGACCATATTAGAAATTTTTCAATAATTGCCCATATCGATCATGGTAAATCAACTCTGGCAGACAGGCTTTTGGAACTTACAAGCTCTGTCGCCAAGCGTGATATGCAAGAACAGATACTTGACGATATGGAACTTGAACGTGAGCGTGGTATCACTATTAAGGCGCATGCCGTTAAGCTTGATTATACGGCTAAAAACGGTGAGGTTTATGAATTTAATCTTATTGATACACCGGGTCATGTCGATTTTAACTATGAGGTTTCACGTTCTCTTGCGGCTTGTGAGGGCGCAATCTTGATAGTTGACGCATCTCAGGGTGTGGAGGCGCAGACTCTTGCAAACACTTATCTTGCGCTTGATCACGACCTTGATATTTTGCCTGTGATTAATAAAATCGACCTTCCTGCCGCAGACCCTGACAGGGTGGCTCATGAGGTTGAGGATGTTATCGGTATTCCTTGTATGGACGCACCGAGAGTCAGCGCAAAAACAGGTCAAAATGTTGAAGAAGTGCTTGAATATATAGTTAATGAAATTAAGCCTCCGCAGGGTGATGACAATAAACCGCTTAAAGCGCTTATTTTCGACTCTGTTTATGATTCTTATCGTGGCGTTATTGTTTATGTTAGAATTATGGACGGTAAGATTAAAGCGGGCGACACTATGCGTATGATGGCAACGGGTGCTGAATTTACCGTTGTTGAGGTTGGCTATATGCGTGCAACTTCGCTTGAAAAGGCAGACGAGCTTTGCGCAGGCGAGGTTGGATATATTACCGCTTCTATTAAAACAGTAGGAGATGCAAGAGTCGGCGATACAGTTACCCTTGCAACCAATCCTGCACCTGAGGCACTTCCGGGATATCGTAAGGTTAATCCTATGGTATTCTGCGGCGTTTATCCTGCCGACGGTGCTGATTATGAAAATTTGCGTGACGCACTTGAAAAATTGCAATTAAACGACGCTTCTCTTTCTTATGAGCCTGAAACGTCGGGCGCTCTCGGTTTTGGCTTTAGATGCGGCTTTTTAGGTCTTTTGCATCTTGAGATTATTCAGGAAAGGCTTGAAAGGGAATATAATCTTGACCTTATCACCACTGTTCCGAGCGTTGTATATAAAATTCATATGACTGACGGTACTATGGTTGAGATTGACAATCCTACCAATTATCCCGATCCTGCTTATATTGATTACTGCGAAGAGCCGTTTGCAAACGCATATATTTATGTTCCGAGCGATTATGTAGGCACGGTTATGGATATGTGCCAGGACAGACGTGGCATTTTTAAAGATATGAAATATATCACAACAGACCGTGTTGATATTCATTATGAAATGCCGCTTAATGAAATTATTTATGATTTCTTTGATGACCTTAAGTCGAGAACGAGGGGTTATGCTTCGTTTGACTATGAACTTACCGATTACAGAAAGAGCGATTTGTGCAAAGTTGACGTTCTTTTGAACGGCGATATTATTGATGCACTTTCGTTTATTATCCATAGGGAAAAGGCGTATGCACGTGCACGGCGAATTGCCGAACAGCTTAAAAAGCATATTCCACGCCACTTGTTTGAAATTCCTATTCAGGTTGCAATCGGCGGTAAGGTTATTGCGAGAGAAACTGTAAAAGCACTGCGCAAAGATGTACTTGCCAAGTGCTACGGCGGTGACGTTACCCGTAAGAAAAAGCTTCTTGAAAAGCAAAAAGAGGGTAAAAAGCGTATGCGCAAGTTCGGTACGGTAGAAGTTCCGCAAGAGGCGTTTATGGCTGTGCTTAAATTAGACGATGAATAATATAGGACTGTATATTCACATTCCGTTTTGCAATTCAAAGTGCCCGTATTGCGATTTTTACTCGTTTCGCGCCGATGACGATACAAAAAACAGATATGTTTCGGCTGTTTTGCGAGAGCTTCGGAACAATTCAAAACAGTTTAGTTGTAAAGCCGATACGCTTTACATTGGCGGCGGAACTCCGTCGGCTTTGGCTCCGGATTATCTTTGCCAAATCATAAACGGCGCAAAATCAACGTTTTTGACCGATGATGCGGAAATAACGGTAGAGTGCAACCCGTTTTCGCTCGGCGACGAATTCTTTGAAAAAGCAAGCGAGTGTAAAGTAAATAGGCTTTCCATAGGCTTGCAGTCGGCAAATGACGGCGAACGTAGGATTTTAGGCAGACGAGCCGGCAAAAGCGAGGTTCAAAGTGTCGTTTCACGGGCAAAAAATGCGGGAATAAATAATATTTCGCTTGATGTAATGCTCGGCGTGCCGGGTCAAACAAAAGAGAGCCTTAAAAGCACACTTGATTTCTGCATTTCTTCGGGTGTGCCGCATCTCAGCTGCTACATTCTCAAAATAGAGGAGAATACGCCGTTTTTTCGTATGAGAGACAAATTGCCGTTCCCCTCTGACGACGATACGGCCGATATGTACCTTTTTATGTGCGAATACCTCGAAGAACACGGTATTATGCAGTATGAAATATCAAATTTTGCGGTTCCCGGCTTTGAGAGCCGCCACAATCTGAAATATTGGCACGATGAGGAGTACCTCGGCATAGGTGCTTCGGCACATTCGTTTTTAGGCGGAAAACGCACATATTATCCGCGTGATATTGAGTATTTCATAAGCGGCAACGAGCGTTTAACTGAGGGTGACGGCGGCGACGAAGAGGAATTTTGTATGCTCGCTTTAAGGCTTCGCGAGGGGCTTACTCAAGAGCGTTTTTACGCCCGTTTTCATCATGAGATACCGCAAAAAATGCTTGAAAGCGCAAAGCAATACGAAAAATACGGGCTTTGCAGATGTGAGAGCGGCGGAATTTCTCTGACGCGGCGCGGATTTTTACTCTCCAACTCCGTAATATCCGAAATTATCTTATAGATATAAATATTTCAGGGCTTGTAATTTGCTTTACAAGCCCGTTTTTTTGTGTTTTTCGGGCGTTTGTGAAATTAAAACGGCTTTTTGTTACAATGGCGTTTTTTTGTCGCACAGCGCGTGATAAAATCAAGAGGCTAAACGGAAGAGTTCTATGAAAGAGAATTGATTACATAGAATTTCCGGTGTATAATTTGTAAAAGATTACCAAAAGCGGCTGCAATTTTTGTCGAAGTGTGCTCGCAATCTAAAATTTTACATATTTTCATTTCAAAATGACAAAAGAATGTCAAACTGCGTTCACAATTTGTTAACATTTGGTTTAAAGACTATTTAAAATGTGTTTTTAAATTAGATAAAAGCTCTTTACACCAAAGCATTTTTAGTGTAAACTTAAGTATAAATATACGGTGTAATAGTGTACCCATTTGCGCCCTAAAATCGGTAAATAGATGCTCTTTCGCAAAATGATGAGAACCAAGCGTTAAAGCAAACCCGAAGCGGTGCGGATTTATCGTATACTATTATATATAGCGTTTTTAATCAATTTATCGGAGGTTTTTTATTTGGCAGATCTTATATTTCGGCATCTTGCCGGAGCCGATGGCGAGGGCGTTTACAAAAACGGCAAAACCGGCTTCTCGGTTTCTTATTTCAAAAAGAAAGAAATAGACTCGCGCTATCCCTCGGGCGGCTATATGGTTGTCGGTCAAATAGGCAAGGGCAAACGCGAAATCGGTGATTTGCAGTCTGACGACGGGCAAACCGAAAAGGTGTATGCCGCAACGAAAATGCCTCATACCGCGGTAGTCGGCTACATAGAGACAGAGGCTGACAAATTCATTGCGATAGTTAAAGACAGGCTCTTGCTTTGGCTTTTGTTTGCGCTTTTGATAGCGGCACTTATAATAGGTCTTATATTCCTTTTAAAGTCCGTTATACCGACAGGCGGCGATGGCGGAACCACAACGCCCCCCGCAGGCGTAATCGACCAAAATGCCGTTTTGGGCGAGGGCGAAATCTCGATTCCCGATAAAACAAAAACAAGGGGCAGGCAGATAAAGGTCTACGGTATTCCCGAGCTTCCCTTGGCGGCAAATACCAAGGAGCAAAGCTTTGTATTCTCAAACCCCGAGGAAAACCCGTGCTTCTTTGTTATAGAAATAGAGCTTTCAGATACAGGCGAGGTTATATATACCTCAAATCTCTTGCCGCCGGGCTATTCAATATCAAAGTTCACGCTGAACCGTGAGCTTGCGGCAGGAACTTATCCTGCAACAATCCATGTTAAGACATACAGCTTTGATAAAGAGCAGCGTAAACTTAATAATATGGATTTAAAAACGACCATCGTGGTTTCATAAGAAACTATATTCAAAATACAGATTTTGAGGAAAGGAGTTGCAGTTTATGCAAAAAATTTCAAAGATTAAAATCGGAAAAAGCATAACTGCTGTGCTGCTTTGCGTAGTGCTTTTGGTAACGTCGATTCCCATGGTTCTCGCGGCCGGCGAGGGCGAATATGACCCGATACCGACCTTTACCGAATCGGATAAAAGGGAAGCGGCTGCAACACTTAATGACGACGGCGGAATTACGGTCAGCTTCCCCGCGGCTAAGGTTAGCGAGCGCAAAACCGGCACAAAAACAATTGACGGGTATATGTTAGAGCTTGTTGATCTCGGAACATATACCGAAGTTCACACAAGCACGGTTTTGCTGCGCAAGATGGTTAGTCCCACCGGTACCGCACCGTACACGGCTGAGATTACGGCAGACGAAATCAAAACAAAGGTGCCTGCGGGTCTGTCTGACGACCACCGTTACAATATTACGATAACGGCGTACGACAGCGACGGCTGGTTCTCGGAGGCTGTTAACGCATACGTTTCGGATGTTCCGACTTATGTATACGATGCGTCCGCTTATGCCCCCGTTACAAACAACGTTCTTGCCGTGCGTGAAGTCCTTACCTTTGATAAAAAAGGTACCGCAGATGACCACGGTTCGTTTTCGGATACCGGAATCAACGAGAGAACCGCCGAAGTCAACAATGTACGCAGTACGTCAGGCTCACTTGACTATATGCAGGAGGGTAATCACCTTTCAGTCGAAGGCAGAACCGATGGTGTAGGCGTTAAAGACACGGGCAATAGCTACGGCTACGCAATGCGTATCGAGTCCGCCGCAACCACCGACAGCCCTCAGTCCTTTGATACGTCATGGAGCCGTCAGACTTGGGACCCGACGGGTGCTTCCGAGATTTGGTACTATCTCGACTTCTCCGAGGTCAGCGTAACGGGGCTTTCATTCCGCCTTCGTGCAAATGAAAAGTATTTTGCACAGGATTTTGACAACAGCTACAGTGAAAGCAGTAATGCTTTTAACAGATACGGCGATATAATTTACTCAACTGTCGGCACCACAAAAGCAGGCTATATGGGTGAGGCCCCATATTTATTCCTGCAGCAAACGGACGGCAGCTGGAAAAAGGTTATGTTAAACGACGGTACCGTTGACCTTGACCATTTCAAGGGATATGTCCGCATACCGCTTCAGTTTATGTGCTCCGAAACCGACTCCGTTGTCACGGAGTCCAACGAGGATTTCGGTGTAAACAAGCCTATGCCCGATATGTATGTGTGGAACAGCTCGGATAAAACTAAAGCAAATGCCAACAAGTATTATAACGAGAAAATTAAGCTTTCGCAGCCGGTAGTTGTTGACCCTGCCGGTACTTCGATATCCGATGCTCTGCTTATTAGACGCTATTCCTTCAGAATTAACAAGACGGCGACTCTTAGCGGCGAATACTATATCGACGGCGGCACAATGCTCGCTCCGTGCATGGCTACGGAAGACGGTGGCAAGACAACAGCCAATTCGCCCAAAAGAGCATATATCGATAAGACCAAAATCGGTACGGGTGAAGATCCGGTAGTTAATCGCACAAATGCTTTTAAAGCTATCGAGGATATTATGTCCGCAGGCTTTAAGTTTACGGGTTGCACATATGACCCGGCTTCTACGAGCCTTGAAACCAACAACGGCAGCGTAGGTAAAAAGATTTTCCTTGATAATGTATTGTTCTACCGTACAGACGGTCAGAAATACAGCGAAAATACCCTTAACGGAGCGGCAAATACAGGCACGCCCGTTAAGACATATTATGACCAGGAAACAGAAATTCCGCGCGCTATTTTCAATGCCTGCCAAAAGTACATTGAAGATCCGAACTCCTACGATTACCGTGCCGTTAAGTATATCGAGGACTTGATAGCCGGTTATAAAAAATCAATTGAGGAATATAACAAATCCGAAGAAGCCGGAAAATCCGGTATAATCGATGCATCTTTCCTTGAGGATTCTGCGCTCGATACCAAGGCGGCAGCACTCGGTATGGCCGAGGATTGGGAAAAGTTCAAGACCGCCAAGCAGGCTTGTATAGACGGTAAAACCTACGGCTCTGCTAACTCGGGTGCAGAGGATTTCATTCCGATGATTGCAGCTAAGCTTGAGCAGCTTCCCGAGTTCAACGATAATACTCTCGCGGTAAGCGATGAGGATAAAGCCGTTGTTAAGAGCCTTTATGAGGTTTATATCCGCCTTAACTTAAGCCAGCTCACTATGCTCGGCAGAGCGGAAGAGGAGAAACTCTTAAAGTACTTCAGCTTCATAGAAGAAGAGCTTGCCGACAACTCTGTTGTAATAGGTCAAGCGCTTACAAACAATAAGGTTATACCGTTCGGCGACTTCAGCTCCTTGGAAAAAGGCACCAGAAGCTGGCAGTTTGAAAACTCAAAATATACCGGCCAGGTAGGTAAGGATTACTATTATTCTAAGGGATATTTGACATATCAGGTTCCCTTTGCTTCACTTTCGGCACATCGTGAAGATACCGCAACGCCTACACTTATACCGACCGGCGCTCTCGGTAATGACCCGCAGAGAAACGGTATTACAGATTATCGCCAAAACGGTACCTTGGCAATCATTACGTCAAACGGTCTTGAGGGCAGAAACGCCGCAACGGTCACTGTAAATAACCAGTACGCCGAAGACAGAAAAGGCTGGTATAACTGCATAAGCATTACAAAGGGACTTGTTGACAAAGAACCGAGCAGCAGCGGCGATTACTCCGCGCTGAGAGCCAACAATATGTCGTCTGAGAGTCTCGGCGATTTTGCTAAGTCGTATACCAAAAATGACATAGGCGAAACCGACCGT
>OMBG01001581.1_pt1 | contig 10212 bp, 10 predicted proteins | sample 1674251 | NCBI WGS metagenome assembly OMBG01 (sample SAMEA103958153, study PRJEB25191) | human gut metagenome | reverse complement strand
CACCGGCTTCGGCGTGCTCAAGCATATAGAAAACGATGAGCGCATCATGCAGTCTGCAGCGGCGGCGATGAAGCTCGGCAATGTCGCGGAGCTTGACAAGCGTGCGGCGACCCTCGCTGCCGAAGTAAAGGCAAAGGATAGAGAGCTTGCGGAGCTTCGCAGCGAGATATCCGCTCTCAAGGCGGGCAGCCTTATGGACAGCGCAAGACAGGTCGGCGGAGTCAGACTCATCACCGCCGAGGTCGAAGTTTCCAATCCCGGTGAGCTTCGCTCGATGTGCGACACCGCCCGTGACAACGGCGCAGATATCGTCGCAGTCTTTGCTGGCGTCAACAAAGAAAAGGGCACTCTGAACTTTGCCTGCGCCTGCGGTGCTGATGCGATAAAACTCGGCGCTCACGCCGGCAATATCGTCCGCGAGACCGCAAAGATAGCAGGCGGCTCGGGCGGCGGCAAGCCGGACAGCGCAATGGCGGGCGCCAAGGACGCTTCCAAGGCGGACGAGGCTCTCGCGGCGGTTGACTCTATCGTCAGCGCCATGTTAAAATAAAATCATAGCTCCGCCGGTCTTTCCCGGCCGGCGGAATAAGCAATGCAATACGGAGGTTTTCTGAAAATGGATGACTGTATTTTTTGCAAAATAATCAAGGGCGAGATACCCTCAAAAAAAGTCTATGAGGACGACGATGTTCTTGCATTCTATGATCTCGAGCCGCAGGCTCCGTTCCATATTCTCATTATCCCGAAGCAGCACATAAAGAGCGCTGCCGAGATAACCCCGGAGAACAGCGCGGTCGTCTCCAAGGTATTCGAGGCGGCGGCGAAGATAGCCAAGCAGTTCGATCTCAAGGACGGCTTCAGAATCGTCAACAACTGCGGCGACTGTGCGGGTCAGACCGTCAAACACCTGCACTTCCATATGCTCGGCGGCAGAGATTTCGGCTGGCCGGCAGGCTGATAAAAAGACCATATTAATATTCAGGAGATGTTTATTTTGGCAAAGACCTATACAATGGAAATCGCAGGCGTGAAGAGAGAGCTTCCTCTCTGCCCGGTCAGCGACAAGCTCGATATCGCGGCATTCATCCTTTTCGGTGATGTCGAAGTCACCGTTAAAGCGGCGGAAGAGCTGCTCAAGAAGTGCCCTGAGTTCGATTATATTCTCACTCCCGAGGCGAAGAGCATTCCGCTTGCCTATGAGATGTCCAGACAGAGCGGCAAGAAATATTTTGTTGCCCGCAAGAAGCCGAAGGTCTATATGACCGACCCCGTCTGCGTCAGCGTGCGTTCGATAACCACCGATGCAGAGCAGACCCTCCTTCTCGGCAGAGAGGACGGAGATCAGCTTCGCGGCAAGAAAGTACTTATCGTTGACGATGTTATCAGCACCGGCGAATCCCTCGCGGCAGTCGTTGCCCTCGCCGATAAGTTCGAAGCGAACATAGTCGCCAAGGCGGCAGTCCTCGCAGAGGGCGACGCGGCGGAGCGCGACGATATCGTGTTCCTCGAGAAGCTTCCTCTTTTCTTCAAATAATCGGAGAACTCGAGAAATGGCGCGCCCGTTCACGGTTATCGGTTTTACAATGTTTTTTACGCTGGCTCTTGTTTTTGAACTCGGTCAGAAGGCGGCAGTCGTTATCCTTTCGGCAGCAGCTGCCGCCTTTATCTTTTCTCTGTTCTTCAAGAGCGTTCGGCGTGACTTTGTAATCCCGACTGCGTGTATAACGGCGGTCGTTGCAGTACTTTTGTCTTTTGCCGCCGCACTTGTTCCGAACGAAGCATCGGAGAATTTTAACGACAGCGTGCATGCCGTGAAAGCGAGCGTTATCTCGCTCGAGGAGCAGAGCGGCGAAAGATATTATACAGAGCTTAAAACTTCCGAGATAGACGGCGAAGAATATAAGCTGAACATACGCCTTTCTTCAAAATCGCGCCTTGGTTTCAAGCCGTATGATACTGTCGAGGGCGATTTGCAGCTCTACGATATCGGCAAGACCCGCGACGCGAGAAACTACTATCTGTCCGAAAATATCTTTATGGGCGGATACGCAAAGGGCGATATAAATATATCTCAGCCGGAGCGCAAGCCGATAGGCTATTATCCGCTCGCAATGCGCGCTTATATCAAAAACACGCTTTCTCATCTTATCCCCGGTGAACGCGGAGCGCTTGCAACTGCACTTCTGATAGGCGACAAATCAAATTTGCCGAAGAGTGTTTCGGATTCGTTCTCGTCTGCGGGAATATCACATCTGATAGCCGTTTCGGGTCTGCACCTATCAATCTGGTGTCTGTTCATTCTGAAAATTTTCGATGTTTTCAGGCTCAGACGCAGAGCGGGAGCAATTATTTCGGCGGCGTTTGTTATAGTTTTTATGGCGGTTTCGGGCTTCACATATTCCGTCATGCGTGCGGGCTTCATGATGCTCGTTATGCTCCTCGGAACTCTGCTTTCTAAGCAGGCGGATTCACTCAATTCCCTCGGCATCGCGCTTGTAATTCTGTGCTTCGTCAATCCGTATTGCGTGATGAGCCTCGGACTGCGGCTCTCGTTCCTCTCGACTCTCGGAATAATAGTCGGCTACGGCAATATTGATTTTCCTCTGAATCCGTATATCGCGCGCGTCAGAAATAAATATGCAAGGCGCGTCTGCGAGTTTATTTTCGGCTCCGTCCGAAGCACCGTGCTCGCCTGTGCGTTCACTCTGCCCGTTATGATACTCGATCTCGGCAAAGTGTCACTTATCGCGATCCCGGCGAATCTTGTTTCCAATCTTCCCGCATCAGCGTGTATGATCCTCTCGGGGCTTACCGCTCTCACCGCGAAGTTCTCATTTTTGCGCGTGATAACGGCCGGTCTTGCAGAACTGTCCGGCGTGTGCGCGTCTTTTCTTATCAATTCATCGAAGTCGCTCGCGGCGGTTCCTCATTCGTCTTTGAACGCCTCGACATTTCTGTTTCCACTGTGGCTTGTTTTGATTTTTATCGTCCTTGCGGCGGCTGCGCTTATCTATAAATTTTCGGGGCGCAATACCGTCCGCGCAGCAGTTTTGATATGCACGCTCACCTTTGCGGGCGTGTGTGTTGGTTCTTCTGCACTTTCCCGCGCGGCAACCGTAATAACCGTGGCGGATGTCGGCAACGGCTCGGCTGTTGTCGTCAGCTCCGGCGGCAAAACCGCCCTGCTCGGCTGCGGAGGGGACAGCTATTATGCCCTCTCGAATATTGAGTCCGCAATGGACAGCGTCGGCGCGGATAATCTTGATTTTCTTCTTATCCCGCGCGTCTCTGAGGGCGAAAGTTCACTCGCGCTTGATGTTATCGACGCTTTTTCGCCCGAGTATATTCTTGCCGGCGAGACTGATGCCGACCTCAATGAAATACTTAAAACAGAAAATTATAACCTCGCGCCTGCTGCGGATATAAACATCGGCGGCGCAGAATTAAGATATAAAACAACGAATAAAACGAGCACTGCGGTGCTCGGCATGAGCGGCGCTGATGCGGTCATTGTTTTCAGACCGTCTTATGCGCCGGATACAAAAGGGGATATTCTCATTTTGCGGGAGAATCTGCCGCATGGCATTTCCCCGGAAAACTATAATTTGACCGTGCTATCGGCGGAGGCCGACAGAGCGTCTGCGGTCATTGGCAAATTGCTGTCCCTCGGCGCGGACGCGTACGCGACGGGAGGGCAGGGGAACATCAGAATCACGGTGTTCCCGTCGGGCAGAATTTTGACGGAAAGGATGGACTGAATGGCTGCTATCGGCGAAAAAGAGATAAAAGCGCTTATCAGAAGCGGAGATATCGGCGGCGCGTTCCTGCTTTTTGGAACGGAGAGCTATCTCAAGGAATTTTATTCCTCAAAGTTAAAAGACAAAGCCGTCAGCCCGGACTTTGCGGATTTCAACTATCATTTCTTCGACGGTGCGTCGTGTACCCTCGAGGATATCGAGCAGGCGGTCGAGGCTTTTCCGATGATGAGCAGCAACACCTGTGTATTCGTCAAGGATATGGCTGTCGATTCGCTCGACGAGGATTCTTATGAAAAGCTCGAAAAAATAGTCAGCGATGTCCCGGATTACTGCACGCTGATTTTTTATATCGGCAAGGCGGATTCGCTCAAAAAGACCGCAAAGGCCAAAAAGGCAGTCTCGCTCTTTACAAAACACGGTAATGCGATCGAGCTCAACAAAAAGACCGCTTATGAGCTTGCAAAAATGCTTGTCGGCGCGGCGCAGAAGCGCGATTCTTTGCTCAGCCAGCGAAACGCCGAATATCTTGTCTCTTGCGTCGGGGACGATATGGTTACTCTTTTAAACGAAATCGACAAGCTTTCGGCATATGCCGAGGGACGCGAGATAACACGCGCGGACATCGACCTGATGTGTGTCAAGACTATCGAAGCGAATGCATTCGACCTGACAAAATATATAATCTCGGATAATTTCGACAAGGCGTATGAAACGCTCAATATGCTCTTCGCCCAGCGTGCGGATGTTATGATGATAATGGGCGCGGTGATATCCGTCTTTGTCGATATCTATCGTGTCAAGGTCAGCGTATCTGCGGGCTACAGAGACACTCAGCCGGCGGAGATATTCTCAAACTACCGCGGCCGCGAGTTCAAATTGACAAAAGTTTCGCGCCAGGCGTCGGCTCTGAGCGTGCGCGTTTTGCGTCAGTGCCTCGATGAACTGCACAGAGCCGATACACTGCTCAAGAGCTCTGCCGTTGATAACAGGATAGTTATGGAGGAACTGCTTGTCAAGCTGTTTGTGGCGATACAGTCACGAAAATAAACGCCGGATGGTGTTGATGGTAAAATGATAAAGATAAAACAGGCGGTCATCGTCGAGGGAAAGTATGATAAAATAAAACTCTCCACAGTCCTCGATACCGTTATAATACAGACCGACGGCTTCGGCATTTTCAAGGACAAAGAGAAGCAGAAGCTGATAAAACGCCTCGCTCAGACACGCGGCATAGTCATATTGACCGACAGCGACTCGGCGGGCTTCAAAATCCGTTCGTTTATCGGCGGAAGCGTTCCGAAAGACAGCGTCATTCACGCCTATATTCCCGACGTGTTCGGCAAAGAGCGCAGAAAGGACGCGCCGTCTAAAGAGGGCAAATTAGGGGTCGAGGGAATCGATACTGAGATCTTGCTTGAAGCGCTCAACCGCGCCGGAGTCACCTGCGAGAGTACGCAGGAAAAGAGCCGAGCTGTAACCGTTGCCGACCTCTACGAAGCCGGGCTCAGCGGAAAAGCGGATTCGGCGGCTCTGCGCAAAAAGTTCCTGCGCAGTCTGTCGCTTCCCGAGCGCCTTTCAACAAGCGCGCTCGTCGATATGATAAATATTTTCATGACATACGATGAATTTCAGGAAAGTATAAGAAAATTTTCACTCAGCGGAGATGATAATCAATGATAAGAATAGGCAGCGGATACGATGTTCATAAGCTTGTCGAGGGGCGGAAGCTCATAATCGGCGGCGTTGATATACCCCATACCATGGAACTTCTTGGCCATTCGGATGCCGATGTCCTGCTCCACAGCATCAGCGATGCGCTGCTCGGCGCGGTGGCAATGGGGGATATAGGCTGCCTGTTCCCGGACAACGATGAAAAATACAAGGGCGCGGACAGTCTCGAACTCCTGCGCGAAGTCGTGCGCGTTATCGGCGCTCAGGGCTGGCACATAGTCAATATCGACTCAACCGTTGCCGCCCAGGCTCCGAAGCTGCGCCCGTATATAGATGAAATGCGCCGCAACATAGCCGACGCCTGCTCGCTCGATGTCTCATGCGTCAGCGTCAAGGCGACCACCGAAGAGGGGCTCGGCTTTACGGGACGCCGCGAGGGCATAAGTGCCTCCGCCGTCTGCCTTATTGAGAAGTAATTTGATTTCAGGCGCGTTTTATGGTATTATAGGAATTGAAGAGAGGTATGCCTATGTTTACTGAAAAGATCGCATCTCTCTGGGATCAGCTGAAGGTCGTATTCTCCGACTTCGCCTTCACGGATTTCCTGGATATCTGCCTCGTTGCGTTCATTCTTTATAGTGTTATCAAGCTCATCCGTGAGACAAAGGCCATTCAGCTTGCAAAGGGTCTTCTGCTTTTCGGTGTGGCTTATCTTGCCATTTACCTGCTCGATATGCAGGCGAGTGAGTTCATATTCAAAAAAGTCTTCGGCGAGATAATTATAGTCCTCGTCATCCTCTTCCAGCCCGAGCTGCGCCATATGCTCGAATCCGTCGGCAGACGCAGCATAACAAAGCTCAATCTTTTCGGCGTGCGCGATGAGGAGACGGAGCGCAATCAGAAGATAAAGGATTCGATCTACGCCGTGTGCAAAGCGTGCCAGAGCATGAGCGAGAGCAAGACAGGCTCGCTTATCGTCTTTGAGCATGATACGCTTCTCGGCGATATCATAAAGAGCGGAACTCCCGTCGATGCGATAGTCTCGCGCGAGCTGATAGGCAATATTTTCTATCACGGCGCGCCGCTCCATGACGGAGCCGCAGTCATCCGCGACGGCAGGGTAGTTGCCGCGGGCTGCGTCCTGCCGCTGACTCAAAAAGAGAATCTCGATACCCAGCTCGGAACCCGCCACAGAGCCGCCATAGGCATGAGCGAGCAGGGCGACGCGATGATAGTCGTCACTTCCGAGGAGACCGGAACAATTTCCATCGCCTGCAAGGGTCAGCTTATAAGAAATCTCACCGATTCCGATCTGCGTGAGCACCTTGTGCGCTACCTTTGCGGAACGAATAACGAAGATAAAGCCGCCGTCAAAGGCATACGCAAGCTGTTCGGAGGTTTTAAAAAATGAAAAAGAAAAAAATAAGCCTCAAAAATCTCATATATGATAACAGGTTCGTCCTGGCGCTTTCGATAATCGCCGCAGTTATAATCTGGATCGTTGTCGCCATTCAGGCGAGCCCCGAAGATGACCGCATAATAAAAGATGTCCCTGTTAAAATAGAGATATCAAACAATGTCTCGAATCTCGGGCTCCAGATGTTCGGCAATACGGATTTCACAGTCGAAGTCAAGGTTCACGGCAAGCGCTACGAAGTCGCCGAGAGCGTGCTCACAAAAGACGATATCTCCGTTGTCGCCAAGACCAACTATGTCGATTCGACAGGCAGCCAGACCCTGAAACTCGAAGTGACTGCAAAAGATCCGAGCAAGGCGAACTATGAGATAGTTTCGCTCTCTCAGGATTCGATAAATGTGTATTTCGACTATTACAAAGAAGGCGAATACACTCTCCAGCCCGATGTCGTCTATGACGGCGCGTCGTATGTCACAAACGGACTGATAGCAGAAACCCCGGTGCTCTCTGCGAATACCGTGAAGCTGTCGGGTCCCGTGACTGAGATGGCGAAGATAAAGAAAGTTGTCGCGCGCGTGACTCTGAACAAGAAAATTAGCGCGACCACAACGCTCGACGCCGAGATAATCCCGCTGAGCGAATACGGCGGAAAGCTCCAGTATATAACCGTCAACGACGGACTCGCCGATATCACGATGACTCTTCCGATTTATCAGCGCGCCGAACTGCCGACTACGGTAACTTTCAAGAATGCGCCTGCCGCTTATGCGAGCAACCCGCCCGCGTTTACCTGTAGTCCCGCGAGACTCAATTTCACTATGGACGCGACGAAGCTCTCGTCCATAACCGAGCTGTCGGTCGCCGATATCGATTTCTATATGCTCGGCGCAGGCAAGAATGAGATAACCATAGACCTGACGACGTTGAGCGGAGTCAAGGTTATGAGCGGGGAGACGAAACTCAAGGTCACGGTCGAGATGAACGGCGTGACCTCACAAAAGAGCTCGGTGAGTGCCAACAATATCTCCTTCATCAATGTCCCCGCCGGATATAAAGCGGTTGTGACTCAGACGCGCATACCGTCCGTTGAAGTCGTCGGTCCGAAAGAGAATCTCGAAAATATAACCACGGATCAGCTCTTCGCCGAGGTTGATCTCAGCAGTGCCGACCCCACCCAGTCCCACGGCACGGCATATGCCCGCGCCTATGTCAAGGACAGCAACAATTGCTGGGTGCATAACAGATATACGGTCAGTTACAGACTTGAAAAAGTACAGTAACGGAAAAATCAAGCTTTCCGCAAATGCAGAGAGTGCCATAAGACAGATTCAGTCCCGACAGTATAATGCCTGTCGGGACTTTTTGTATGCATTGAAGTTTTCTGAGATTGATTAAAGAGATTGATAAAATTGGGATTTGCAGCGCCGTTGCAAAAGGTACACCGTGTATGGGCGGATATCATCCGCCCGCGGTTTATGCTGTGACTTGTGGTTATTCACTTTGTAGGGTGCGGCGACTCGACGCACCGCTGTCGCCGTAGGCGGCACAGGGGGCAAGCCTAAAGCGGAGAGCGTATTACATTACACGGGCGAAATGAATATATTTTCGGTGACGCTGACGCGTCAAAGGGTCGTCGAGTCGCCGACCCCTAAAAGCAAAACTTTCCGCAATACCCTTGCAGAGGCGAACTTAACTCGCCTGCCGTAGTTACCGGCAAAATCACGGGCGGATAATATTAGCACTTACACCTTGCCAATGCGCATACTTGTTTCTGCCAAAGCAAAAAGCGGGGCACGAAAACCGTGCTCCGCCTTTTGTTATGCTCTTTTCTGAAGCTCACGCTCAAGCCAGATAGAACCAATGTCTATCGCGCTGTAGAGACCTCTGCGCTCCGCCTTCTTGAGGATCCTGTCGCGCGGACGAAGATCTTCGTTTGTGCTGACGAGCTGCACGAGTATTTTATCTGAGAGCTCCGCGCCGTTTACGTCCTTGGTCGAGGTTATCTGCATCATGATGATGCAGGGCTCATCCATGTATCCGTAATAAAGCGTGTTGTCTTTTCTGACAAGGGGCTTGCCCTTGTACATGAGAAGCTTCTTGTTCTCCGCCACTCAATGTCACTCCAATCGGGTTATAGTTGCACTTTATTTTTTGATTCCGAGATAATCCTCAACCATGCTCTGCAGCAGCTCGTCTCTGTCCAGCTTTCGCACAAGACTGCGGGCATTGTTGTGGGTGGTGATATATGTCGGATCCTCAGAAAGGATGTAGCCAACTATCTGACTGACCGAATTGTACCCCTTTTCGTTAAGTGCGTTGTAAACCTCGAGGAGTATCTTTTTCATTTCTTCGTCGTTTTCGTTTTTTATTGAGAACTGAATAGTCTCGTCGGCCATGAGTAACCACCTCCATAAAGTTTATTATATACCAAAATCTGCAACAAAACAATGGTATTTTGAAAATTAACTCAAACTCTCAGCGAAACGCCGATCGCGGACAGTCTGTGAAGTATCTCGTCTATCCAGCCCTGAACCTCTTCCATCTCGAGCGTGCGGTCGTGTGAGGAGAAGGTGAAGCGGAGCGTGATGCTCTTTGTGCCGAGCAGCTCGTATGTGTCGATGAGCTTAACGCTCTCGAGCTCTTCAATATTCATGCTCTTCCAGTTCTCGGAAAGCTCGTCGTAGGTGACGCCCTTTCTGAGAACGAGCGAGAGATCATAGTAGGTGGACTGCTTGGTCGAAGGCTCCTTGAACTCGATGTCATATGCCTTCGCGTCGCTGAACTTGTCTATATCCATCTCGATGCAGACTGCCGAACCGGTCTTGTCGAGCTTGGATGCGTTCTGCGGATGAAGCGCGCAGACAAAACCGACTTCATTGCCGTCAGCAAGAACTGCGGCGGTGTTCTTCGGATGCTGCCATGCGTGTATGGGAGCTATCTTTGCGAACTTCGGCGTGCAGTGCTTGATTTGCTCGAAGATGCAGTTGACAACCTCGATAGCCTTGTAGTAGAGATCGCGCTCGCTCTGCGATTTCGAGAAGAGCACAACGCCGAGATGGCGGCGCTCGTTGCAGTAACCGTTTTCGAGTGTGCCCTCAATAACTCTGCCTATCTCGAATATGCCGTAGCTGTCCGCGAAGTCCTTGTTCTCGTATGCCGCGACGAGCAGGGTGGGGAGCATGGAGTCGCGCAGAACGCCGTTGTCGGAGTTCTCGATGTTGAGTATCTTGACATTGTCCTCAACCTCGATGCCGAGCTTCTTGTATTTCTTCTTGTCGCACCAGATGTAGGAGTGAACCTCGTGCATGGAGTATTTCTTGACGAGGATGTCCTTTATCTCGTCGCCGACAAGTCTCTCGGGCGCGC
>OMBG01001576.1_pt1 | contig 10243 bp, 9 predicted proteins | sample 1674251 | NCBI WGS metagenome assembly OMBG01 (sample SAMEA103958153, study PRJEB25191) | human gut metagenome | reverse complement strand
CGTCCCGCTGGGCTACAACAGCGGCAGCGAAAACCCCTGGGCGCAGACCGCCATCGATGACGCCACGCTGTACCGTGCTCGCAGTGCCCTGCGCGCCCTTCACGATGCCGGGCTGCTGACCGACGTCCAACTTGCCAAAGCCCTGGCCGTCTGCACACAAAACGACAAAGCCACCACCTGGAACGCCGCCACCGCCCCTGGCGGCCTGACACAGGTAAGCTGCAATGTCATAGGAAATTTTGATGATGAATCGCCTGATTCTTACAGCAGCTTTGCATTGAACCTGATTCTGACAAGCGCTGGTACCCCGGTCTATTTCAACTATCAGGACGGCCAGGATACTACCCACCTTATCGCGGACGCCACCTACCTGCAAAAGTACAGCACCCTTTTGGGGCTGGATTCCTTTGCCGATTGGCAGTACCCGGATTGGAGAGCCGCCGTGCAGGATTTCGGCGTCGCCGCCTACAGCGAGACCGCACAGCTCTACCTCACCGCCAACTGCCGCTATGGCATCACCCTATCCGCCGCCAGCATGACCCCGCAGGACTACGCTGATCTTGACGCCCTCTACGCTAAAGGAGACACCCCATGAAAAAGCTACTCCCCCTCGCCGCCGCACTGACCTTTACGTTAACCGCCTGCGCGGCCCCTGCTTCTTCTGCCGCTGTCCCCACCGCCACGGAAGCTACCGAACTGCAGGCCGTCGGCAGTGGGGTGCAGTGCTTCGGCCAGCGTGCCTACTTTTTGCAGGTCGCCCGATGCCGCGCTGTACCGCACGCCAGTGTAGACCGTCATGCCCAACAACAGCGCCACCACCAGCAGAATGATGCCCGCCGTGGCCAGCACATAGCGGCGGATCAGGGCTGCAAAAGTTTTCATTGTGCGTTCTCCTCTGCCAATTTATAGCCGATGCCCCGCACCGTTAAAAGGTACTGCGGCTTACTGGGGTTGGGTTCCAGCTTTTCCCGCAGGTGGCGGATGTGAACATTCAGGCTGTTCTCGTACCCGTAATAGTCTGCCCCCCACACGGCTTCGCACACCGCGTCATAAGTAACGATATGGCCGCGGTTTTCGGCCAGCTTTTGCAGCAGAGCGCGCTCGGTGGCCGTCAGGGGCTGGGCGGTGCCATCCGGCAGGCGGACCAAAGCATCGGCCAGATACACCGTGCGCTGGCCCAGCTGGAGCGTTTTTGCGGCAGTCCGCCACAGTTCGCCCCGATAGCAGCGCTGCAAAATGCGCTGGATGCGCAGCAAAAGCTCCTGCGTTAAAAACGGCTTGGTCAGGTAGTCGTCCGCGCCCAGGCCCAGACCAAACAGCCGGTCGGCGTCAGCATCGCGGGCAGAAAGAAAAAGCGCCGGGATATCCGCCATGCCGTGCAGCGTGCGGAACAGGGTAAAGCCGTCCCCATCCGGCAGGTTGATGTCCAAAATCATCAGGTCCGGGCGGTTGGCGGCAAATGCCGCTTGGGCCGCTGCGCAGCCGGTGCAGGCGGTCAGCTGGTTGTAGCCGGTGCTGCGCAGCGCCGTGGTAACAAGGTTCAGCAGATCCTGGTTGTCATCCACAATCAAAATTTTAGCATCATAAATGGTTTGCATGGGTGCGCCCCCTTTGTGCTTTTATTATAATACGAGCACCGGGCTGCCGATAGAGCCGCCGGGCAGAATTAAGCTAAACTTAAGCTGGGCTTTGTGGCAGGTTAAGGTCGGCGTGTTACCATGCCTTTGTTCCCAAAAGATGAACAAAGGAGTGTTAGCCATGCAATATGTAATTGAAACAAAACGGCTGTGCAAAACCTATGGTGGCCGCACCGTGGTTCACAATCTGGACCTGCATGTTCCGCAGGGGTGTGTATATGGTTTTATTGGGCCAAATGGCGCGGGTAAATCTACCAGCATGAAAATGCTGCTGGGGCTGGTTCACCCCACGGCGGGCAGCGTGGCTCTGCTGGGCCGCACATTGACGGAGCGTACCCGGCTGGAGCTGCTGCGCCAGACCGGCAGTTTGATTGAGTCGCCATCCGGCTACCTGCACCTTACTGCGCAGGAAAACCTTGAAATTGTAGCCGACCTGAAAGGCGTGCCCTACAAAGACATCGACCGCGTGCTGGAAATTGTACACCTGCAGGCAGACCGAAAGCGCAAGGTGGGGCAGTATTCCCTTGGCATGAAACAGCGCCTGGGCATTGCCATGGCTCTGCTGGGCAGCCCCAGGCTGCTGATCCTGGATGAACCCACCAACGGTCTTGACCCGGCTGGCATCCAGGAAATGCGTGCATTGATCCACGATATGCCAGATGCCTGCGGTGCCACGGTGCTGATTTCCAGCCATTTGCTGGGCGAGATGGAGCAGATTGTGAGCCAGGTGGGCATCATCAACCACGGCCAGCTGCTGTTTGAAGGCCCGCTGGCGGAATTGCAGCGCCACAGCCGCGGCAATGTTGTTCTGCGCCTGCTGGCTCCGGACCGCGGGGCCGCCGTGCTGCGCCGCTACGGCCTGACCCCGCAGCCTGCGGACAACGGCTGCCTGCTGCCCACCATGGAGGATGCCCGCCTGGCCGCGCTGGTGCAGGATCTTGCCGCCGAGGGGGCCGGGGTGGTTGGCGTGGAGCGGCAGACCAAGAATCTGGAAGAAATTTTCCTGAGCCTGACCAACACGCAAACCGGCAAGGAGGTGGGCTGACATGTACACAAGCATCCGCGCCGAGCTGCAAAAGGCCCGCCGCCGGCATGATCTGATTGTCTGCCTGCTGGTGCCGGTCATGGCGCTGCTTTGGTGCCAGTCCGCTGCGCCGACCGGTGCTGACGAGCTGGCATCCGCTTATAGTGCCCTGTTTTACAGCCTGCCCATCATCAATACCATTTTAATGCCGTTGGCCATGGCGATTCTGGCAAGCAGGCTTTGGGATGTGGAAGTCAAAGGCTGTACGCCCAAACTGCTGTATACCCTGCAAAGCCGCCGCAGCCTGTTTGCCGCAAAGGCAGCGCTGGGGCTGGCGGAGATCTTTTTGATCGTCACGCTGGAAGCTGCGGGTGCCCCGCTGATCGGGCACTTGCAGCATTACACGCAGCCCTACCCCGCCACAGGCCAGGCTGCCTATCTCTGGGGCTGCACCTTTGCCGTGGACTGCATGATTTTTTTCTCTGAGCTGCTTTTGACAGTGCTGCTGGCCAATCCCCTGCCCGCTTTGTGTGTGGGCATTCTTGGCACGCTGCTGGGACTGTTCAGTGCCTTTATGCCGGCATGGGTCGGCTATTTTGTGCCGTGGGGGTATTTTATCCCTCTGAACACCTACCGGATTGCGGACTGGGACCAGGCCAGCAAAGTAGTCACCTACATGATTGTGCCGTTCCAGTGGCCGCTGCTGGTTGCCACGGTGGTTTTGGCCGGTATTTTGTTTTTTGCCGCTTGGTATGCCATGCGGAACAAGGAGGTGTGACCCATGCTGCTGCGTTGTATCCGTGCAGAAAACCGCAAACTGCACGCTTCGCCCATCTGGTTTATGTTTTTTATTCTGCCCATCATTTCCGCCGGGTACGGAACCTTCAACTACCTGCAAAACCTTGAAATTTTGCGGGACGGCTGGTACAGTCTGTGGACCCAGCACACATTATTTTACTCGCTGTTTTTCTTCCCCTGCATGGTGGCGGTATACGCGGCGTACCTGTGGCGGCTGGAGCACATAGGCCACAACTGGAACCTGATTATGGCGGAACCGGTGCCGCCCTTTTACCTGTTCCTTGCCAAGTTGCTTGTGGTGACAAAGCTGGTACTGCTGACTCAGGCATTTGTGTTTGTATTGTACTGGTTCTGCGGCCGGGTGTTCGCCGGGTTCACAGCGCCCCCGCCGGCCATTACCATCTTTTACCTGGTGCGCAGTGTACTGGGCGGGCTGGCCGTGGTGGCGGCGCAGCTGCTATTTTCCATGGTGATCCGCAGCTTTGCCTTGCCGGTATTTTTGGGGCTGGCCGGGGGTGTTTCCGGCATGCTGCTGGCCAGCCGGGGCTACTGGTACGTCTGGCCCTATTGCCTGATGCAGCGCGGCATGAACGCTAACCAGAGCAGTGATATGCTGGCGGACAGCTACCTAGGCTTCGCTTTGGCCTGTGTTGGCTGGCTGGCGCTGATTTTGCTTGCGGTCCAGCTGCTGTTGAGCCACCAGGATGTAAAGGTCCGGTAAAGGCTGCACCGGCTTTGCCGCGCATTTTGACCGCTTTTGTAAAATTGCCTCAAAAAAAGCGGACATTTTTGGGGGTTAATGGGTTTTATTTGCCGGGCAGGTATGATATAATAAGCCAGGTTTGCGGCCAGCTTTGCCGCACTGCCGGTTTGAACGTATTTCCCGAACGTGTGCCTGCCCCGCGCATGGCACCGTTTGACCACGGTGTATCTGAAAAGTCGAAAATATCGTCTATTTCTACAAACACAGCGAGATTTTGCGTTAAAAAGCCTTGGAATCCACAAAGGATTCCGGCGGCTCTTTGCCTTACATCCTGCTTGTTTTTGCGAAATATCCGTCATTTTCTTTGTTTTCAGATACACCATAAGGAAAGGATGGCTGTTGATGAGACATTTGATTGATCCCCTTGACTTTACAAAGGAAGAAACCCAAAAGCTGCTGGACCTTGCGGACCGCATCCATGATGACCCCGAAGCATACCAGGATGTAGCTGACCACAAGCGCCTGGCCACACTGTTCTATGAGCCTTCCACCCGCACCCGCCTTTCGTTTGAATCGGCGATGCTGCGTTTGGGCGGCAAGGTGTTGGGTTTTCCGGATGCCGGTGTTTCCAGTGCTTCCAAGGGTGAAACCGTTGCGGATACCATCCGCATTATCAGCTGCTATGCGGATATTGCCGCCATGCGCCACCCCAAAGAGGGGGCCCCGCTGCGCGCTTCCCTTTACAGCAAGATCCCGGTGATCAATGCCGGTGACGGCGGCCACAGCCACCCCACCCAGACCCTGTTGGACATGATGACCATCCGCCGCCGCAAGGGCCGTTTGGACAACCTGACCATTGGTTTCTGCGGCGACCTGAAGTTTGGCCGCACGGTACATTCCCTCATCAAGAGCCTGGCCCGCTATGACAACGTAAAGTTTGTCCTGATCAGCCCCGAAGAACTGCGCGTGCCGGATTACATCATCAATGAAGTACTGGAGCCCCGCGGCATCCCCTACATTGAGACCCGCAACCTGGAAGGTGCTCTGCCGGACCTCGATATTTTGTACATGACCCGTGTGCAGCGCGAGCGCTTTTTCAATGAGGAAGATTACATCCGCCTGAAGAACAGCTACGTGCTGACCAAGGCAAAGCTGGATCTGGCCCCGGCCGACATGGCGGTGCTGCATCCCCTGCCGCGTGTGAACGAAATTACGCTGGATGTGGACGATGACCCGCGCGCCGCCTACTTTGAGCAGGCACAGAACGGCGTGTATGTGCGCATGGCTTTGATTATGACGCTGCTGGGGCTGAAAGACCCCAAAACCGGGGAGGTTGCTTTTGAATGCTGAATATTGATGAAATCATGAACGGCGTGGTCATTGACCACATTACCGCCGGGACCGGGCTTTCGCTGTATCACCTGCTGGAGCTGGAAAAGCTGAGCGAAGCCAGCGTGGCCCTGCTGCAGAACGTGCGCAGCCAGAAAAGCGGCAAAAAGGATATTATTAAAATCGAGGGCGATATTTCCGGCTTGAATTTTGATGTGCTGGGTTATGTGGACCCGCAGATCAGCCTGACCTTTATTGAGAACGGTCATGTGACCCGCAAGGTGCGCCCGGACCAGCCCAAGCGCCTGGTGAACGTGATCAAGTGCACCAACCCCCGCTGCATTACCTCCCTGGAGACCGGCTGCGACCACATCTTTGCCCTGACCCCCAGCGGACGCTACCGCTGCGTTTACTGTGAGCAGGAGTTCAAGGTACGCCCGTAAGGCAGTGCCGCATTTTCCTGTTCTGTTCCCATAATAAGTTCAGACCCGGCATGATGGAACGGATTTTGCTGTTCCCCTGCCGGGTCTGTTTTTTCTTGCTGTTTTGCGCGTGTTTCCTTGCCGCAATTTCCTGCTTGTGGTACGATGTGCACAAAGAACCCTTGTTAATGGGAGGTAATTTTATGAATTGGGGAATTTTAGCTACCGGCACCATTGCCAACAAATTTGCCACAACAGTCAATGCGATGGCTGCCGAGGGCGAGCGGCTTGCCGCAGTCGGCTCCCGCCGGGCCGAAAGTGCCAAAGCCTTTGCGGCGCAGTACAACATCCCGCACTGGCACGCCAGCTATGAAGAGCTTGCCACCGATCCCGCCGTAGATGCCATCTACATTGCTACGCCCAACGCCCTGCATTACGAAAACTGCAAGCTCTGCCTGGAGCACGGCAAGCATGTTCTGTGCGAAAAACCGTTCACCATCAATGCAGAGCAGGCCAAAGAGCTGTATGCTCTGGCGGAAAAAAAGCAGCTTTTTATCATGGAAGCATTCTGGATTCGCTTTTTGCCGCTGTATGCCAAATTGCAGCAGATGCTGGCGGATGGGGTGATCGGTACGCTGCAAACCATCACCTGCCAATACGGTTTTACCACTGAAGGCGCCCGCCGCGAGCGCAAATTCAACTCTGCTTTGGGCGGTGGCGCTTTGCTGGATATTGGCATTTATAACCTTGGCTTTTTGCAGATGGTCACCGGCCAGCAGCCCCAGAACGTGCAGACAGAAGAGCTGCGCCTGACAGAATACGGCACCGATGAATACAGCAAACTGCGGCTTGCCTACCCCAGCGGCTGCACGGCGGAATCGGTGCAAACCATCGGCCAGCGCCTTACCCGCATGGCCTGCATTGTGGGCACCAAGGGCCGCATTACCCTGCCGGACTTCCAGTACGCCGAACATATGACGCTGGAACTGGACGGCCAGCCACCGCAGGAACTGGATTTTCCCTTTGATGTGAACGGTTTTGAATACCAGATTCGGGAAGTAAGCTGTTGTGCTGCCACTGGCAGGCACTACAGCAGCATTTATACCCCGCAGCAAAGCATTGCCCTGACCCAACTGATGTATGATATCCGCATGGCCTGGGGCATGAAATTTGAGGGCGAGGAATAAGCAGCTTTTGGTAAAGCTTTGTTCCCTTTTTATATTTTCCACACAGACAAAAACAGCCCCAGGCGGCACCTTTTATGGGTACTGCCCGGGGCTGTTGCTTTTCAGAACCGGGCATACAAAAAGCCCGTATTGGAATAAAAGCTTGCCATCAGCAAAAAGGCAAAAATGGCAAATTCGTACACAGCCCAGCGCACCGGGCGCGGCGCGGCGTTGACCCAGGCGCGCAGGTGCAGGCCGCATTCATGCAGCACATCCACCAGCACCAGCAACGCAATGCCCAACAACAGCAAGAGCAGTTCCAGCTTGCTGGTCAGGCCTAGCAGCCAGTACTGGGCAAACACCTCGTGCCCGGGGTTATGCAGGATACCGGCAAAGTATGCCGCCGCATTGCCCAAACTGCTGGTGCGGAAGATGGTAAAGGTTGTAACAAAGACGGCAAATGTCAGCGGCACGCCCACGATGCGCAGCAGCAGAGATTTGCGCTTGCGCAGCGGAGCGGGCATGTGGTCCTCCGCCACCTGGCACAGGCCGTGCAGCCCACCCCAGACAAGGAAGGTCCAGTTGGCGCCGTGCCACAGCCCGCTGACCAAAAAGGTCAGCAGCAGGTTGGCATCCCGCCGGGCAATGCCCTTGCGGTTGCCGCCCAGTGGGATATACACATAATCCCGGAACCACTGCGAAAGGCTGATATGCCACCGGGCCCACAGCTCCTTGACGCTGGCAGAAAAAAACGGCTGGCGGAAGTTTTCCGGCAGGTGCAGGCCCAGGATCTCGCCCATGCCCAGCACAATATCCGTGTAGCCGGAAAAATCGGCATACAGCTGGAACGAATACATAACCGTGGAAAAAATCAGCTGACTGCGGTCAAAGGACGCCGGGTCCGCAAAGGCGGCGCTGACCACAATGGCCGCACGGTCCGCAATGGCAAACTTTTTGAAATACCCCCACGCACTGCGCTGCAAACCGCTGACCAAACGCTGGGTTTCAAACGTTTTGGGGGCGGCTTCCAGCTGGGGCATCAGGGTATTATAGCGGTTGAACGGCCCCTGGGTGAGCGAGAGGAAAAAGCCCGCATAGCACCACAGCCGTGCATAGCTGGGCGTGGGTGCCGTGCGGCCATGCCACACATCCAGCAGGTAGCCCGCCAGCTGCAAGCTGTAATACGCAAGGCCAAAGGGCTTATACAAATCCCGCAGGCCCGGCACCAGCATGCCGCTGTATTTGAGCACCAGCAGCGGCAGCAGGGCTGCGGCCAGCCCCAGTGCCAGCCACCCGCGGCGGCTGGGCTGCTCTGGCTGCGCATGCTGCGCGGCCTGCCACACCACTGCCGTGGCAAGGGCTACCGAAAAAAACGCGCCGATATCAATGGAAAGGCAGAACACTGCGTTGGCTGCCAGAACCAGCTTCCAGCGGGAAGGCTGGGGCACGCGGTACCACAGGCAGACAAACAGCGCCATAAACGGCAAAAAGCCAAGGGATGTAACAGAAAACATCAGTTGCCCTCCCCCTGCTGCACGGTGCTGTCCGGTGATGTGGCCAATTTTTCGGCAACCGTATCATAGAACAGGCTGCTTACATCCTCGCCCGCAGCACTGCGGGCGGCCACCGTGGCGAACGCCTTGCTGAACGTTTCTGCCCCCTGCCCGTTCAGGTGGTGCATATCTGAAAAATCGTCAAAGCCAATGGGCAGCAGGTCGGTATCCTTAAAGAGCGAAAAATCCCAATACTGGGTGCCGTTGGCCGCGGCAAAGCTGCGCATGGCATCCACATAGGCCTGGTAGTTCTGGGTATCCTGCACATAAGCGCTGGGCAGCGGGGCGGTGACCAGCACCAGGCGGATGTTCTGCTTTTTGCAGAACTCGGCAATGCGGGTCAGGTTCGCCCGGCCAAACGGTGAGATTGGCGCGCTGGCATCCACGTGCATCAGGGTGCCGAACCCCCAGATGCTGGTACCCTCGGTATAGACAAAACCGCGGTCCCGGTAGGCTTCGCCCTCGTCCGGGTAGGTGACCCAGTCATAGTTCCCCGCGTTATAGCCGCCGGTCAGCTTGCCGCGCCAAAGGGCCGGCAGCTCACCGGGGTCAGCAATAGCATGGCGCGCCGGGAACACCAGATCCGCAAACGCCGCGGCACCGCCCATCTCCCACAGATACTGGTAACGGTAGGGCGAGGACGCGCGCATGTAATCGGTGATCAGGTAGCAGGCCAGCGGAACATTACTGGATTTTTGCTGATTATAGCCGGTATAAAAGGTTTCCAGATAGACGGTTTTCAGCGGGCTGTTGGCGGTGGCTTCCCGAATAAGCCAATAGGAGCCATCCGGCTGCTGCTGGCTGGTGCCAAGGTTAAAGCTGTGGCTGCCCAGAATGGGGTCAATGGTATCCGGGTCAAAGCTGCGGTAGCTGTGGGAGGAACCCACAAACACAGTATCCACCGCATCCGCTTGGGCGTAATACTCCCCCAGCGTCACACGGGAATAGGCGTGCAGGTCATCCACCAGCAAAAAGTTCAGCAGCAGGCAGAGCGCCGCCGTGATGGCCGCAAACAACACAAACAGGCCCGCCTTGTGCAGCGGGCCGGGAATGCGGCTGGTTTTTGGGGTTGTATGGGGCATGTAGCTTCCTTTACGTTTGCCATCTGCCGCGCGGTATGCGCCGCGGCTCAGGTTTCAATTTTTATATGGGGGCAGCGGGGATTGTAAGCGGCAAGGTCCAGGCGCCAGGTGGTGTTGCCATCGGCATCCTCGGCCGTTTTTTCAAAGCCGTACCCAGCATAAAATTCCCGCACCATAGCGTTTTTGGCGGTGGGGTAATAATAGCCCTCCAGCGCAGTATACCCTGCAGCGGCAGCTTTGGCGGCAAGGGTGTCCATCATGGCGTCTTCCATGCCGCGCTTGAGCACACGGCAGCTCATCAGCCACAGGCGCAGGCAGAGCGTTTGGCCCTGGGCCTGCCCTGCCACAACGGTAACAACGCCGTTATCCGCAAATTTATCCACCAGCTTGCCGTACAGGGTGATCCAGTCCGGCTTTTCTGCCATGGAACGGATGTCATCCTCAGTGCAGCGCAGAGTGGTCAGGTTGAACTGGTTGCTCTTGTTGGTCAGCTGAGCAATGCGCTGCATATACACCGCCTCAAAGGGAC
>OMBG01001569.1_pt1 | contig 10263 bp, 8 predicted proteins | sample 1674251 | NCBI WGS metagenome assembly OMBG01 (sample SAMEA103958153, study PRJEB25191) | human gut metagenome | reverse complement strand
TTCCTCTCTTTACGGTTCAAATTCTTCCCAATCACTCTAATTATAAAAGAATCTGTTCGTTTGTCAATCAAAAAGGGCAGACTAAAGGGTGAGGTGAGACAGATGCAGAAGCTTTCCCAAAAACATCCGTGGGCCATTCTGGCGGCAGGAGCGGCTATTCAGGTGCTGACGGGTCTGCCCGCAGCGTGGGGCGTGTTCCAGCAGCCGGTGATGGAGGAGTACGGCCTGAGCGAACAGGGGGCCGGGTATGCCTTTGGCATTTTGATCGCGGCCTTCGGCGTCGGGTGCGTCATCGGCGGCTTTTTGCAGGACCGGAAAGGCCCCCGCTGCGCGGCGCTCTGGGGCACGGCCCTGCTCTGCGGCGGGTTCTTTGCGGCGGCCCTTCTGCCGGGGGAGAAGGGCGGCTTTTTCTTTGGGGTGTTCAGCATCCCGGCGGGGCTGGGCACGGCGTTCTTGTACCCGTCCATCCAGTCCTGCGCCCAGAAGTGGTACAAGGGCCGGAAGGGCCTTGCCACCGGCGTCATCGGCGGGGCGGTGGGACTTTCCGGTGCGTTCCTGACCGTCTTTGTCCGAACGGCGCTCAAGGGCTTCGGGCCGGTGCAGGGCATCCGGGGGGCTTTCTGGGCGCTGGGGGCGCTGACGCTGCCGGTCTGCTTTGGGGGCAGCATGCTGCTGGTGGACCCGCCGCCCGAAAAGCCGAAGCCGGAACAGCAAGGCAAAGGCAAAACGGCTCCGCCGCTGGATTTGGCCCCTTTGCAGATGCTCCGCACCAAGCAATACTGGCTCTGCGCCGGGGCAGTCTGCTTTTCCACCCCGGCGGTGCTGCTGTTCAGCCCCATCATCCTGAAACTGGGGATGGAGCGGGGCTTGGACGAGACGGCAGCGCTCTGGAGCGTGGTGCTGGGCAGCGTGGGCAGCGCGGCGGGGCGGCTGCTGATGCCGATGCTCAGCGACAAGATCGGCCGCCGCCCCACCGATCTGATCCTGTTCGGGGCATCGCTGGGGCTGTCCGCAGCCTTTCTGTTCGCGCAGGGCTGGGCCGTGGTGGCGGTGTATGCCAGCCTGACGTTCTGCTATTCGGCGCTGGCGGCGGTGCTGCCCGCCCTTTCCACCGACCTGTTCGGTCTGCCCCATGCGGGGGTCAACTACGGCTTTCTGGCGCTGGGGCAGAGCGTGGGCAGCCTTGCCTTCCCCTTTGCGGCAAACCTCTGGGGGCTGGAAACCGGGCGGCACTGGCTGGCCATGGGCGGCGCGGCGGCGGGCTTTGCGGCCATCTGGGCGCTGCGGCCCGTCCAACCGCCCCGCCCGCCCAAGGAAAATTAAGCCTTTGAGCAAAGCTGACAAAAAATTATCAATCAAGAGGGCAAAAGCATAAAATGCGGCGGTTAGCTACGTATAACCGTCAAAAAGTTTGCGGGAAAATTGTCATAAACGTCTTGCAAATTGCGCCAAGGTTCTCTATAATAAAATCATGCGTGGTAGTACCGGCGGCGCTGATGAGAGCAGCGGCAGCCGGTCAAATGCAAACAGCGGGGGAGCCCCCCTGCTGCATGGCATCAATTTGTCAAAAGGAGAGTATGATTATGACCTATTCGCAGCAAGTACAGAATATGTGCCCGATCACCAAAGGTCCTAAGCATGGTCCGGCTCCCATCCCCGAAGAGGGCGCATGGGTCAAGGCCTATGAGATCAAGGACATCAGCGGCTACACCCACGGTGTTGGCTGGTGTGCACCTCAGCAGGGTACCTGCAAGCTGTCTCTGAACATCAAGAACGGCGTCATCGAAGAGGCTCTGGTCGAGACCATCGGCTGCTCCGGCATGACCCACTCCGCCGCTATGGCTGGCGAGATCCTGCCCGGCAAGACCATTCTGGAAGCCCTGAACACCGACCTCGTCTGCGACGCCATCAACGTGGCAATGCGCGAGCTGTTCCTGCAGATCGTTTACGGCCGCAGCCAGACCGCTTTCTCTGAGGACGGTCTGCCCATCGGCGCAGGTCTGGACGATCTGGGCAAGGGTCTGCGTTCCATGACCGGCACCATCTTCTCCACCAAGGAGAAGGGCGTCCGTTATCTGGAGCTGACCGAGGGCTACATCAACAAGCTGGCTGTGGACGAGAACGACGAAGTCATCGGCTACCAGTTCGTCAAGCTGGGCAAGATGATGGAGGACATCCGTCACGGCAAGACCCCCAACGAGGCTTACGAGAAGAACGTGGGTACTTACGGCCGCTTCAGCAAGGAGCAGGGCGCTGTCAAGTACATCGACCCGCGTGAGGAATAAGAGAGGAGGAACAACTCATGGCAACTTTTGAATCTATGGATCGCCGCATGCCGAAGATCGAGGCATGCCTGAAGGCCAACGGCCTTGAATCTCTGGACGCTTGCAACGAGATGCTCCTCGCAAAGGGCATTGACTGCGATAAGATCGTCCGCGGCGTGCAGCCCATCTGCTTCGATAACGCAGTCTGGGCCTACACTCTGGGCACTGCCATCGCCGTCAAGCGCGGCCTGACCGATGCTGCCGAGTGCGCTGCTGCCATCGGCGAAGGTCTGGAAGCCTTCACCATCCCCGGCTCTGTCGCTGAGCAGCGTCAGGTCGGTCTGGGCCACGGCAATCTGGGCGCTCGTCTGCTGAGCGAGGACACCACCTGCTTCGCTTTCCTCGCCGGCCACGAGTCCTTCGCAGCCGCTGAGGGTGCAATCGGCATCGCCCGCACCGCAAACAAGGTCCGCAAGACCCCCCTGCGCGTCATCCTGAACGGCCTCGGCAAGGATGCTGCTTACATCATCTCCCGCATCAACGGTTTCACTTATGTGCAGACCGAGTATGACATCCCCTCCCAGACTCTGACCGTCGTCAAGGAGATCCCCTTCTCCACCGGCGAGCGTGCAGCCGTCAAGTGCTATGGCGCCAACGACGTCATGGAGGGTGTTGCCATCATGAAGAAGGAGGACGTCCAGTGCTCCATCACCGGTAACTCCACCAACCCCGTCCGCTTCCAGCACCTCGTTGCCGGCACCTACAAGAAGTGGGCCATCGAGAACGGCAAGAAGTACTTCTCCGTCGCTTCCGGCGGCGGCACGGGCCGTACCCTGCACCCCGATAACGTGGCCGCTGGTCCTGCCAGCTACGGCCTGACCGACTCTCTGGGCCGCGTCCATGGCGATGCTCAGTTTGCTGGTTCTTCTTCTGTGCCCGCACACGTTGAGATGATGGGTCTGATCGGCATGGGCAACAACCCCATGGTCGGTGCAACCGTCGCCTGCGCTGTTGCTGCTGCTCAGGCAAACGCCTAAGTTCATCCTGAAATAAGCGTTTTCGCGGCCTCCCGGAGTACTTCGGGAGGCCGCTTTTGCGTTTCAAGAGGCAGAAACTCCACAAAACCTTACTTTTTTGTTGAAAAAATGGTGAAATGAAATTTGGACGCTTGTGCAACTTGAAAAAATGCGATACACTACACTTATACATATCCGGAATCCGCCGGGCGGAACGGCCGACCCGGACCAATATAGGAGGAACAGTGATCATGAACTGGAAAAAGAAGAAGGACAACCCGGAAGCGCAAGCGCCCGAAGCTGCAGCAGCGGGCAAGGGCCCTGCCGCGTTCTGGAAGAAAAATTGGAAATTGCTGGTGCCGGCAGTCTGTGTCATCGTGGCGGGCGGTGCCTTTTTGCTTTGGCCCAAACAGGCCAAACCCGCCAGCGTGGACGCCAGCTATACGGAGGCGGCCCCGGAGTACCGGAACGTTTCCAACACCCTGAGCGGCACCGGTACGCTGAACCCGGCCAACACCTACACCGTGAAGTCTCTGGTGGACGGCAAGGTGCTGACCAGCACCATAGAAGAGGGCGACACCGTGGATGAGGGCACCGTGCTCTACACCATCGACAGCTCGGACGCTTCCACCAACTTCGAAAAGGCTGAGATCGCCATGCAGCAAGCCCAGCGCAGCTACGATAAGGTCGTGGACCGCCAGTATGTCCGCGCCGAAGTGGCGGGCACCGTGAGCAGCCTGAAGGTGAACAAGGGCGACGAAGTGACCAGCGGGCAGGAGGTGGCTGTCATCCGCGACAGCTCCAAGATGCTGCTGACGCTGGAGTTCCCCGCCGCCGATGCCGCCAATTTCTCGGTGGGGCAGAGCGCCGACGTGACGCTGGACGGCACCTTTGAGCAGTTGACCGGCACCGTCACCTCCGTGACCGGCACCGACGCGCTGAGCGCGGGCAACCTGCTGACCCGTACCGTGACCATTGCTGTGCGCAACGCGGGCGGCCTGACCACCGCACAGGCAGCCACCGCCTCCATCAACGGCGTCAGCTCCATCGGCTCCGCCGTCTTCGGCTATCAGGCCGAGCGGACCCTGACCGCACAGGCTGCCGGTACCGTGACTGCCATCAACGTGCAGGAGGGTGCCGAGGTCGCAAAGGACGATATCCTCATTGGCCTTTCCGGCGATGACCTGACCGAGTCCATCCAGTCTGCATCCGAGTCCCTGCGCAGCGCCGAGATCTCGATGCAGAATTTGCAGGACGCCATGAACAACTACACCATCACCGCCCCCATCAACGGCACCATCATCGAAAAGGATGCCAAGGCGGGCGACGCGGCAAAGGCGGGCGATACCCTTTGCATCGTCTACGACTTGAGCTACCTTGAAATGAGCATCAACGTGGATGAGCTGCAGATCAGCTCCATCTCGGTGGGCCAGAAGGTCCAGATCACCGCCGACGCCGTGCAGGATAAGACCTACGTCGGCACCGTGACCCGCGTCTCCATGAAGGGCACCGCCAACGGCGGCACCACCACCTATCCCGTCACCATCCGCATCGACGACACCGACGGTCTGCGCCCCGGCATGAACGCCAACGCCGAGATCGTGGTGGCCGAGGCCACCAACGCCCTCTGCGTGCCCAACGCAGCGGTGATGCGGGGCGGCTATGTCCTCGTCACGCAGGATTCCCCCAGCGCTTCCAACGCCGAGCAGGGGATGGAAGCCCCGGAGGGCTTCGTCTACGTCGCTGTTAAGACCGGCGTCAGCGATGACGACTACACCCAGATCGTCAGCGGCATTCAGGAGGGTGATACCATTGGCTACGACCCCAACTCCATCAGTTCCGACGACTACTATGACGACGGCAGCGGCAGCAGCATGATGATATTCTGATAGGAGGAACGATGAGCGCTCTGATCGAATTTGATGAGGTCTGCAAGTATTACCAGATGGGCGACACCACGGTAAAAGCGGCCGACCACATCACCATGAAAATAGACAAAGGCGAGTTCGTCGCCATCGTCGGCCAGTCTGGCTCCGGCAAATCCACCTGCATGAACATCATCGGCTGCTTGGACGTGCCCACCCACGGCACCTACCGGCTGAACGGCAAGGACGTAGGCAAGATGAGCCGCAACGAGCTGGCTGCCATCCGAAACGAGATGCTGGGCTTCATCTTCCAGCAGTATAACCTGCTGCCCCGGCTGAACCTGCTGGAGAACGTGGAGGTGCCGCTGGTGTATGCGGGCATCCCCCGCGCCGTGCGCCACCGCCGCGCCCGCGAGGTGCTGGAGCGGGTGGGCCTTGGCGATAAGGTCAAGAACAGGCCCAACCAGCTTTCCGGCGGCCAGCAGCAGCGCGTTTCCATCGCGCGGGCGCTGGTGCGCAACCCGGCGGTCATTCTGGCCGACGAACCCACCGGTGCGCTGGACTCCCACACCGGCCGCGAAGTGCTGGCGATGCTCCAGCAGATGCACGAGGAGGGCCACACCGTCGTCCTCATCACCCACGATAATTCCATCGCCGTACAGGCCGACCGCATCATCCGCTTGGAGGATGGCCGGGTGGTGTACGACGGCGATTCCCACGCGCCGGAGGCCTTCGTCCAGCCGACGCTGGTGCCGGAGGCCCCGGCGGCAGAAAAGGAGGCGGAAGCATGATCGTTGAGACCTTCCGGCAGGCCATCCAAAACGTCTGGAGCAACAAGCTCCGCACCTTTTTGACCATGCTGGGCATCATCATCGGCGTCATGGCGGTCATCGTCATCGTCGGCCTCGGCAACGGCATGACCCAGAGTATGCGGGACAGCTTCTCGGCCATGGGCACCAACACCCTGTCCATCAACATCTGGGGCTACGGCTCCCGCACCGTGACGGTGGAGGATGTGTACGCCATCGGCACCAAGAACCCGGACCTCATCCGGTCCATCTCACCCCAGATCGATTTCAGCAACAACACCCCAAAGGTGGGTACCACGACCTACCGCTACAGCAATGTTGCCGGCGTGGACGAAAATTTCACCTCCATGAAGAACTACACCGTCGCCCAAGGCCGCGGCTTGCAGTACATGGATATGAAGGACAACAAGCAGGTCTGCGTCATCGGCGATTACCTCAACCGCGTGGCCTACGGTGGGCGGGGCGTGGGCCAGACCATCAAGCTGGGGCCCTACAAGTTCCGCATCGTGGGCGTGCTGAACGCCAAGGTGAACAACACCTCCATGCAGCAGGGCTCGGACGATGACTGCATCTACCTGCCCTACACCATCGCAATGCGCCTTTCCAATACGGCCATGGCCAGCAGCTACATCGCCATCATGAGCGATGAAAGCAAGGCCAATGAGGCCAAAGCCGTCGTGGAAGCGTACCTGACCGATCTGTTCAAGAGCGACAGCGCCTTCTACGTTTACAGCGCGAGCGAGTGGCTGGAAGAGATGAACAACATGATCAACATGGTCATCGTCATCCTCACCGGCATCGCCAGCATCTCGCTGCTGGTGGGCGGCATCGGCATCATGAACATCATGCTCGTCTCCGTCACCGAGCGCACCCGTGAGATCGGCATCCGCAAGGCGCTGGGTGCGAAAGAGCGGGTCATCCTTTCCCAGTTCGTTGTGGAGGCGGCTACCACCTCCGCGCTGGGCGGTGTGCTGGGCATCGTGCTGGGCTACATCGTCTCGATGGCAGCCAACCACGTCCTGCCCATGATCTCGTCGGACATCGATGTCACGGTCAGCCCGTCCTTCAACTCCATTGCAGTGGCCTTCGGCATCTCGGTCTTCATCGGCGTGCTGTTCGGCTACCTGCCCGCCAAGCGGGCGGCCCGGCTCAACCCCATCGAAGCCCTTCGTTACGATTAAGGAGGTTTCCCTCATGAAAAAACGTCTTCTCGCATTCCTGCTCGCGGTCAGCATTGCCGTGTCGATGCTGGCGCTCCCGGCTTCGGCTGCGGGCAATGCCAACACCGCCGTCCAGTTGTCCATCACCCTGAACGGCATGGACTCCACCCAGACCGCCGCCCTGAACGCTGTGGTCACCCGCGGGGCCTTTGCCCGGATGCTGGTGTCCTACTCCACCTTCCGGGAGAGCGTCGGCTCGCAGGGGGCCGTGGGCACCCTGTATAAGGACCTGCCCGGCACCTCCGCTTACGCCCCCTATGTCCGCATCGCGGTACAGCAGGGCTGGCTGAGCGGCTACACCGACGGCACCTTCCGCCCGGACAACGCCGTGACGCTGGAAGAGGCCGTCACTGCCGTCCTCAAGCTGCTGGGCTATAAGATGACCGAGCTGAGCGGCTCCTTCCCCCAAGCGCAGCTGAACAAGGCCAGCGAGCTGGGGCTGCGCAACCAGCTGGACCGACAGCAGGGCGAGGCGCTGAACTATGAAGAGTGCGCCATCCTGATGTACAACACCCTGACGGCCAACTCCGCCAGCGGCAGCGCCTACGGCACCTCGCTGGGCTTCACCGTCTCCAACGGTCAGGTGGATACCTCCAGCGTCATGATGAGCAGCCTGAAGGGCCCCTTCATCGCGGACGGCACCACCCAGCTTCCCTTCACCCCGGCCAGCATCTACCGCAACGATAAGGTCTCCGGTTCTGCCGAGTTGAACCAATACGATGTGTATTACTACAGCGAGAGTTTACAGACCGTCTGGATCTACACCCGCCGCGCGGCGGGCCGCATCACGGCCGTTTCCCCCAGCGCCAGCGCCCCCACCTCGGTGACCGTCGCGGGCAGCACCTACACCCTCGGCTCCTCGGCCGTGGCGTCGCAGGTGTCCTCCCTGAACGGCGGCGGCGTGGGTCAGGTCGTGACCCTGCTGCTGGGCATGAACAATGAGGCCGCCGGTATCGTGACCGGCGAAGAGGCCGACAGCGTTTTCTATGGCGTCGTCCAGTCCTCATCCCGCAGCCTGATCGAAGAAAACGGAGCGGACGTGCTGCAGAAGGTGGCTGTCTACTGCACCGACGGCATCACCCGCACCGTGAATGTGGACAAGAGCCTGAACTTCCCGGCGGGCTGGCTGGTGGAGATCACCGTCAGCCCCGACGGCGAAAACGTGGAGCGGATCGACAGCCGCTCCACCAACGGCACCATCAACGAGGCAGCCACGGCGCTGGGCAGTGCCGCCCTTGCCGACGACGTAGAAATTCTGGATACGACTTCGGAGGGTGTGGCTGGGACGGTTCGTCCCAGCCGCCTATCGGGGGTAACACTGAGCAGCTCCGACGTCCGCTACTACACCGTCAATGAGGCGGGCCAGATCGACCGCCTGATCCTGAACGACGTCACCGGCGATCTGTGGAAGTACGGCGTGCTGGACGACGTGAAGAACCTCGCCGCCAACTACACCGATCTCAAGAGCTTTATTGGCAGCTTCCAGACCAGCGACGATTCCTCCGGTACCGCTGCCACCCCGAAGACGACCACCACCACGACCACTACCGGTGCAGCCTCCGGCACCACAGGTACTGCGGGAACCACCGGCAGCACGACCGGAACCACGACCACCACGACTGCTGCCACGGTAGCCGGGCAGGTGTCGAACCTGCTGGTGCCCACCACCAGCGAGATCTTGTGGGGCATCGTCTCCGGCGATATCCTCTCGACCTCGTGGCAGAAGTTGACCAGCAACACCGGTTCGCTGCTGAGCATCGGCTTCAAACAGGTGGCGGAGATCACCGGCACCCCCTTCAAGCAGATCCTGAACTTCATCGGCGGCGGCGCGACTTACGTCTGCTACGTCAACGGTTCGCAGGTCAGCTTCACCACGGCCATCAAGTACCCGGTCATCGCGGGCGGCGTTGCGGCCCGGCAGGAGACCACCGGCTCGATCAAGACCATGGTCCAGTTGATGCCCCTGAAGATCGACCGGGTGGGCGCGGCCTCGGTGCTGTCGGGCGGCACCCGCTATGAGATGGCCGACGACGCACAGGTCTACCTGTGGTACAAGGGCCAGTATTACCCCACCAAGCTCAGTTATGTCAACACCGACGAATACAAGCTCACCGGCTGGTACGACAACTTTGGCTGTGCGGCGGGCAAGAAGGTCCGCGTCATCATCGCGGTCAAGAACGATTGAGCCTAAAATCGAACAGCGGCGTTTGCCGCACACTGCGGCAGCTGCGCTGGGTGCTTTACCCGCGCCGCTGCCCTTTTTGCGACCGGGTGCTGGGAACGGTGAGCCCCTGCCCCGATTGCTGTGCGGAACTGGATGCGCTGCGCCGCAAGCCGACCATGCGCCTCTCGGCGGGGCTGCACTATCTGGGCCGCTTGGAGGGCGCGGCGGCTCCCTACCGCTATGCGGGCTGTGTCCGGCGGGGCGTGCTGCGGGCGAAGTACCAAGCGGCCCCGTGGGCGGCCGACGAGCTGGGGGCCGAGATGGCCCGGCTCCTCTTCGGCAGCGAAGCAAAGATGGGCACCTTCGGCCCGGAGCTCCAGCCGGTACCGGGCCTTGCGCTGAGTTACGACTGCATTGTGCCGGTGCCCGCTTCCAGCCGGGCACGCGGCTACAACGTCCCGGAGCGGATGGCCCGCCCCATCGCCCGCGCGGTGGGGGTTCCGCTGGAACCCAAGGCCCTTGTCCGGGTCCATGCCGCCCGGCGGCAGGAGGGGCTTTCCCTCGACGAGCGGCTAGCCAATGTGGCCGGGGCCTTTGCCGTGCCCGACCCGGAGCGGGTGGAGGGCAAGCGCGTCCTCCTTGTGGACGATGTCATCACCACCGGCGCAACAGCCGCTGCGTGTGCACAGGCTCTGCTGACCGCCGGTGCCCAGAGCATCTTTGCCGTGGCCTTGGCCACCGTGGAGTTCGACGCCCGCCCGCAGCCCACCGCGCAGATCCATGAAAATTCTGAGGAAGAAAATTGAAAAAGTGCTTGACAAAACAGCCTTCGTCGGGTATACTAAATGAGCTGTGAGCAGCAGAACGCTGACAGATATCCGGGTGTAGCGCAGTTTTGGTAGCGCGCTTGAATGGGGTTCAAGAG
>OMBG01001562.1_pt1 | contig 10291 bp, 7 predicted proteins | sample 1674251 | NCBI WGS metagenome assembly OMBG01 (sample SAMEA103958153, study PRJEB25191) | human gut metagenome | reverse complement strand
AGCTGCCGGAGCGGTGCTTAAGCCGCAAGGCGGGAATTGTGCGGTGTTGCCCTAAATTTTCGACGTTTCAGGTACACCCTGGGGGGAGTATGCACGGACCCTGCCGGTATGCCTTGTTTTCTGGAACGGTTTGTATTATACTGTCAGAAAATACATTTGTAAAATATATGTTTCGCATACAAAATATTTGCATTTGATATGGCAAAAACGCAGGAAAAGAGGAAAAACTGTGAATGTAAACTATGAATATTACCGCTTATTTTACTATGTCTGCAAATATCACAGTATAACCCGCGCGGCCAACGTGCTGCGCATGAGCCAGCCCAATGTGACCCGCGCCCTGAACCGGCTGGAGGAACAGCTGGGCTGCAAGCTGCTGGTGCGCAGCACCCGCGGCGTGACGATGACGCCGGAGGGCGAGGTGCTGTTTGCCCACGTGGAAATCGCCCAGGAGCAGCTGCAGGCGGGGGAAAGCGAGCTGGCGGGCATTACCGCGCTGGAAAGCGGCGCGCTGACCATTAGCGCCAGCGAGACCGCTTTGAATGTGTTTTTGCTGGATAAGCTGCGGGAATTCCACCGGCGTTACCCCGGCGTGCGGCTGCGCATTGCCAACCATTCCACCCCGCAGGCCATCCGTGCGCTGGGGCGCGGGCTGGTGGATCTTTGTGTGATCACCACCCCGGCCCGGTTGGAATCCACGATGCGCCGTACCCTGCTGATGCCGTTCCAGGAAATTCTGATTGCCGGCAGGAACTTTGAATTTTTGCAGGGCCGCTGCTGGGCGCTGAAAGAACTGCAGCAATACCCTCTGATCTGCCTGGGCAGCGAGACGATGACCTATGCGTTCTATAACCAGTTTTACTTAAGCAACAATCTTGTTTTGCAGCCGGATACTGAGGCCGCTACCACCGACCAGGTGGTGCCGCTGGTCAAAAGCGGGCTGGGGCTGGGGTATGTGCCGCAGAATTTTGCCAAGGATGCCCTGGCCGCGGGGGATGTGTTTACCATCCAGTTGAAAGAGGAAATCCCCACCCGTCATGTTGTGCTGGTGCAGGATGGCGGCCGTGTTCCCAACGCAGCTGCGCGCGAATTTGCCCGGATGCTGAACAGCAGCGTTACGCAGCAGAATGCACCATAAGCGGACAAAATTGTGCATCGGAACCAGAAAATTAAAAATATCTGCGTCTGTTTTTGTGAAAGGCGATTGACAACTGCCGTGCGGAACCGTATGATAAAAGTGGAACTTTGCCCGGTGCAGCGGGAACCATACGGTGCGCCGGATTCCGCGCAGAGGGACAGAAAATAATAGGAGGGATTGTTTTGAAACAATGGCTGAAAGACGCAGTTTTTTACGAAATTTACCCCCAAAGCTTTTATGATACCAACGGGGATGGCATCGGCGATCTGAAGGGAATTATCGAAAAGCTGGATTACATCAAAGAGCTGGGATGCAACGCCCTTTGGATCAACCCCTGCTTTGATTCCCCGTTCAAGGACGCCGGGTATGATGTGCGCGATTATAAGCTGATTGCCCCCCGCTATGGCACCAACGCGGATGCCAAAGCGCTGTTTGAAGCAGCTCATGCCAAGGGCATCCATGTGCTGCTGGACCTGGTGCCCGGCCATACCAGCGAGGAACACGCATGGTTTAAGGAGAGCAGCAAGCCGGAAAAGAATGAGTATTCCGACCGCTATATCTGGACGGACTCCTGCTTTAGCGCCGGTGACGGTATGCCGTTCATTGGCGGCGAGACCGACCGCAACGGTACTTATATTTTGAACTTCTTCAAGTGCCAGCCTGCTTTGAACTATGGTTACGGCAAGTGCCGCGAAAAGTGGCAAATGCCCACCGACGCCCCCGGCCCGCGCGCAACGGTGGAAGCCGTGAAGGATGTGATGCGCTTTTGGCTGGATATGGGCTGCGATGGTTTCCGTGTGGATATGGCATCCAGCCTGGTCAAGAATGATACCCACCACAAAAAGTATACCTGTGCCATCTGGCGCGATATTGCCGCTATGCTGGACAAGGAATACCCCGAAGCCGCTCTGTTGAGCGAATGGAACCAGCCGCGCCAGTCCCTGAAAAACGGCTTTGATATGGACTTTATGCTGGAATGGCAGGGCAATGGCTACAGTTGGCTGATGCGCAATTATGATGGCGCAATAGATTCTGACCCGCATAACATCGGCAAGGCGTATTTCTGTGCGGATTCCGGCACGGGTATTGACAAGTTCCTGGATGACTGGCTGCCCAGCTACAAGGCGACCCGCAAGGACGGCCTGTACTGCTTGATTACCTGCAACCATGATACCATCCGCCCCTCCGCCGGTTTGACCCCGGATGAGCTGAAAATTGCTTACGCCATGCTGTTTACCCTGCCCGGCGCACCGTTTGTGTATTATGGCGATGAGATCGGCATGCGCTATCTGCCGCTGCCCACCAAGGAGGGCGGCTATTTCCGCACCGGTTCCCGCACCCCCATGCAGTGGGATAACAGCGCCAACAAGGGATTTTCTACCGCCGCAGCCGACAAGCTGTACCTGCCGGTGGACGATACTGCGGACGCCCCCACCGTGGCTGCCCAGCAGGCAGACCCTGACAGCCTGTGGCATACCGTGCAGGGGGTGCTGAACTTCCGCCACAGCCACCGGGATCTGGATTCCGATGCGCCGTTCCATGTGCGGTTTGCCCCCAAGGCAAAGGGCAGCTACCGCCCGTTTGCCTGGGAGCGCGGCAAGCTGATCTGCGCGGTGAACCCCGCCCGCGAGGAAGCAGAACTGCCCCTGAAGCTGGAAGACGGTACCCGCGTGCTGCATGTGATCGGCAAAGCCGAAGTGAAGGGCGATGAGCTGGTGCTGGGTGCACAGAGCTTTGCAATTTTGGGGTAAGCAGAATAGATTGCAAACGCAAATGTTAAATAGAATCATATAAAGCACTGCCCCGGCGGGACAAGATATCCCGCCGGGGCAGTGTTTTTTATGGAAGAATGATTATACGCTTCAGATCACATTGTATTCTTTCAGCAGTTTTTCAATCTCGGTGCCCTCCAGCTTCTTCAAAGCTTCTTTCAGGGCCAGTTTCTGCACAACGTTCATCTCCATATCGGTGATCTTTTTGCCGTCGCGCAGTTTTACGGTGGCATCCAGCAGGTCGCGGATATCATATACGCTGCCCCAGACCTCCGGTACGCCGCGGTCAACGTTCAGCAGGGTGTAAACCGCTTCCATGCCGGTGCGGATGGAATACTCGGTGGTAAAGATGGTATCGCGCTTGGTCTCGGCAAACTGGCCGATGAAAGCGAAATTCACAGCGCCTTCGGGCACAACATCCGGGCGGTCGCCGGCAGCGCGCGGCATAAAGAAAGCGTCGATATACGGCATCATGCAGGGCACGGTGTTGGCACTGTTGGCAGCCAGATCCTCGATCTGGTCAACTGGTACACCAATGTGGTACAGCCATTCCTGGCAGATCTCCTCGCCGGTGCATTCGCGCATGGGCTTCTTGACGTAATCGCCGGGCTTATCACTGAACAGACTGTACACCCAAACGCAGAGCTGGTCCTTGGGCTGGTCGCGGAACTGCTGCTGGCGGTTCAGGGTCCAGCTGAGCAGCCAGCTGGAATCCTTGACGGAGACAATGCCGCCGGTGACGACCTTGCCGGTGAAGGGATCGCGCTTGCAGATCTTTTTGATATAGGGCACAATGCGCTGGTCCAGCGTGGTGATGGTGGCGCTCATCCAGTTGCTCAGCTCCGGGTCATAGCAGAACTTGTCCGGGTGGCCGAAGCTGGGGTCCTGGGCGGCGATCTTGCGCCACAGATCCCAGCCGCCGCCTTCCTTCAGATCAAACTTGAGGGGGGCAACGGTGGTCTGGCTGCCAATGGTGGAGTTTTCGACACAGCCGCCGTTGGTGATGAACACCAGGTCGTTCTCGGTCAGGTCAATGCACTCTTCGTGGCCGTCGCGCAGAGTATCAATGCGGGTGGCCTGCTTTTTGCCGTTGGCGCAGTCAAAGGCAACGTTGGTCACCTTGACGCCGTAATGGAACTGCACGCCATAGCTTTCCAGGTACTTGACCATGGGCAGGATCATGGATTCATACTGGTTGTAGCGGGTAAAGCGCAGGGCGGTGAAATCCGGCAGGCCGCCGATGTGGTGGATGTAGCGCTGAAGGTAGCGCTTCATCTCCAGGGCGCTGTGCCAGTTCTCAAAGGCGAACATGGTGCGCCAGTACAGCCAGAAGTTGGTGTTCAGGACTTCGTCATCAAAGAAGTCGGTGATCTTTTTATCGTACAACTGCTCGTCCGGGGTCATGAACAGCTTCAAAATCTCCATGGCACCCTTGTCAGACAGGCCGAACTTGCCATCGGTGTGGGCATCCTCGCCGCAGTTGACGGTGGCGCGGCACAGGCTGTAGTTGGGATCGTGCTTGTTCAGCCAGTAATACTCGTCCAGCACGGTGACGTTCTCATCCTCAATGGAGGGGATGGAGCGGAACAAATCCCACATGCACTCGAAGTGGTTGTCCATCTCACGGCCGCCGCGCATAACGTAACCGATGTCCTGGTACTTGTAGCCATCGCAGGCACCACCAGGGATGGGGTCCTTTTCCAGCACATGGATGTGCTCGCCCTTCATCTGGCCGTCACGCACCATAAAGCATGCGGCGGACAACGCGGCCAGGCCGCTGCCGATAAGGTAGGCGCTCTTGTGGTCAACGCCCTCCGGTTTTTCGGGACGGGCAAAAGCTTCATAGTTACCGCTGGAATAATACATAAAAAAGCCTCCTTGCGTTGGTTTTATTGTTTGCTGTTGTTTGTCTGGGGTGTTCCTTTTGGAATGTCTATAGTATAACCAGCGGAGGCAGGGTTCACAATCAGCAAAACAGCCGCTGTGATTAAATTTTTATCACGGCGGCTGTTTTGTATAAAATTTGAAGTTTTTGTTACAGGGGCGGCAAGGCAGCGGAAGATGGTGGGGGCCATGGCGGCCTACATTAGTTTTTCGCAGATCGTGCATTTCATGGTTCGGCCCTTAACGCAAGATGTACATCAGCTTTTATCAATGCGGCATTTTTCCAACGCCTTGGTCACATCACCGTGAATCAGGGTGGAAAGCTGTTCCACCAGCTGGGCGGGGTCCTGACGCATATCGTTTTTGATCCAGTCCAGTGTCAGCCCCACAAAGGCGAACTTATAAAAGTTGGCGATAAACTCTTTATCCTCCGGGCGAACCGTCATACCGGCGGCGCGCTCCTCCACAACGCCCATCATCAGGTCATAGGTCAGGCGGTAGAGATAATTTTCCAGCTGTTCGCGGCTGATGGAACGGTAGACGCTGGTAAAAAACGCTTTGTCCTTCCGCAGGGCTTCCAGAATCTGCAAAAAGCCCTGCTGCCAGGTATCATAGGTTTTCTGCCCGGCCAGCGCGCGGGCAGCATCCTCCTCGCAGCACCATTCCACAAGGTCGTAAATATCCTTAAAGTGGTAATAAAAGGTCATGCGGTTGACCCCGCAGTGGTCGGTCAAGTCGCTGACCGTGATTTTGTCCAGCGGTTTGTGGCGCAGCAGTTCCTTGAGCGAAGCTTCCAGTGCACGCTTTGTCATCTGCGACATGGGTAGTCCCCTTTCCATGGGCGATATTGCTTGAACATCATAATATTTATTCTACCACAAGGATGTGAACTTTTCTTGACAGGAATTTTATGCAAGTTCAAACATGCCGTTGTACAGCTGGTAGTATTCGCCCTTTTGGGCCAGCAGTTCATCATGGCTGCCGCGCTCCACAATGCCGCCGTGTTCCAGCACAATAATGGCGTTGGAATTGCGTACGGTGGAAAGCCGGTGGGCGATAACAAAGACGGTACGGCCCTCCATCAGGCGGTCCATACCTTTTTCAATCAGAGCTTCGGTGCGGGTATCGATGCTGGAGGTCGCTTCGTCCAAAATCAGCACCGGCGGGTCGGCCACAGCAGCGCGGGCAATGGCCAGCAGCTGGCGCTGGCCCTGGCTCAGGTTGGTGCCGTCGCCGGTCAGCGTGGTGTTATAGCCATCCGGCAGGTGGCGGATGAACTCATCGGCGTTGGCCAGCTTGGCGGCGGCGCGGCATTCCTCGTCCGTTGCATCCAGGCGGCCATAGCGGATGTTATCCATAACCGTACCGGTAAACAGGTGGGTATCCTGCAGAACAATGCCTAAGGATGCGCGCAGGTCGTCTTTATGAATATGGGTCACATCAATGCCGTCATACTCAATGGTGCCCTTCTGGATATCATAGAAGCGGTTGATGAGGTTGGTGATGGTGGTTTTGCCTGCGCCGGTGGAACCGACGAAGGCGATCTTCTGGCCCGGACGGCCATACAGGTTGATATCATGCAGGACGATCTTGCCCGGATCATAGCCAAAGTCTACATCCTTAAAGACGATATCTCCCTTCAGTTCACGGTAGTCTGCGCTGCCATCGGCGTTCACACGCTTCCAGGCCCACAGGTTGGTGCGCTCCTTGGTTTCGGTCACAGAATCATCCGGCAGGCGTTTGGCGTTGACCAGCATGACCTTGCCCTCGTCCACTTCCGGCTTTTCGTCCAGCAGGTCAAAGATACGCTGGCCGCCGGCCAGAGCCATGATGATGGCGTTGAACTGCATGGAGATCTGGCTGATGGGCATATTCAAGGTGCGGTTGAAGGTCAAAAAGCTGGCCAGCTTGCCCAGGGTCAGGCCTGTCATGCCAGACAGAGCCAGCGCACCGCCGATCATGGCGCAGAACACATAGGAAAGGTTGCCCAGCTGGGTGTTAGCCGGACCGCCGAGGTTGGAGTAACGGTTGGCCTTATCCGCGCTTTCAAACAGCTGGTCATTGAGCTTATCAAACTGCTCAATGGCTTCTTCCTCGTGGCAGAATACCTTAACGACCTTCTGGCCGTTCATCATCTCTTCAATGTAGCCGTTCACCGCACCAATATCACGCTGCTGGGAAACAAAGTACTTGGAAGAGTTGGTGGTAAGATACTTGGTGACCAGCAGCATAATCCCGACCATGACCAGGGTGAGCACCGTCAGCGGCACGCTGAGTACAACCATGGAAACCAGCACGCTGACAACGGTAATAGCGCTGTTCAGCAGCTGCGGCATGCTCTGGCTGATCATCTGGCGCAGGGTATCAATATCGTTGGTATACAGCGACATGATATCGCCGTGGGCGTTGCGGTCAAAGTATTTGATGGGCAGCGTCTGCATATGGGTAAACATTTCATCACGCAGGCGCTTCAGGGTGCCCTGGGTAACGTAAGCCATCATACGGGCCTGGGCAAAGGCGGCAACAATGCCGATGCCGTAAAAGCCTGCCGTGCGGGCGATGGCATGGGCCAGGCCGGAAAAATCACTGCTCTGCTCTTTCAGCAGGGGCAGGATGTAGCCATCGATCAAGGTCTGCATGAACAAAGTGCCCTGCACGTTGGCAAACACGCTGACAAAAATGCAGATGACGACCGCAACGACCTGAATGCGGTAGCATTCCATCACATAGCGCAGGATGCGCATGAAGATCTTGCCGGGGTTCTGGACTTTGGGGCGCGGGCCGCGGGGGCCACCGCGGCCAACCTTAACCACTTTTGCTTTCTGCTCAGCCATTGTTATCGCCTCCCTTTTCGTCAAAGTCACCGGAGCCTTTGGTCTGGCTGTTATAAACTTCCTGATAGATGGGGTTGGTGGCCAGCATTTCGGCCGGGGTACCGTAACCACTGATCCTGCCGTTATCCAGCACGATCACATGGTCGGCGTTTTCCACGCTGGAAATACGCTGGGCAATGATGAACACCGTGGTGCCGGGAATCTTTTCGGCAAAGCTCTTGCGGATCTTGGCGTCGGTGCCGGTATCCACAGCGGAGGTAGAGTCGTCCAGAATCAGGATGCGGGGCTTTTTCAGCAGAGCACGGGCAATGCAAAGGCGCTGCTTCTGGCCGCCGGAAACGTTCGTGCCGCCCTGGTCAATGTGGGTGTTGTATTTATCGGGGAAGCGCTCAATAAATTCATCGGCGCAGGCCTGCTTGCATGCCTCCTCGATCTCGGCATCGGTGGCATCCTTATTGCCCCAGCGCAGGTTTTCGGCAATGGTGCCGCTGAACAGTTCGTTTTTCTGCAGCACCATGGCAACGCTGTTGCGCAGGATCTCCAGGTCGTAATCGCGTACATCCACGCCGCCAATGTACACATGACCGGCGGTGGTATCATACAGGCGGGGCAGCAGCTGCACCAGGCTGGTTTTTGCGCTGCCGGTGCCGCCGATGATGCCGATGGTCTCGCCGGAACGGATGTTCAGGTTGATATCAGACAGCACATCGCGGCCATCAGCCTTATAGCGGAAGCAGACATGATCAAAGCGGACAGCGCCGTTCTTGACTTCCATAACCGGGTTTTCGCCGTTGGACAGGGTGCTTTCTTCTTCCAGCACTTCAGCCACACGCTTGGCGGAAGCGGCGGACATGGAGATCATGATGAACACCATGGACAGCATCATCAGGCTGGTCAGGATGTTGGTGCAGTAGGTCAGCATGCTCATCAGCTCGCCGGTGGTAAAGCTGGTAGCACCGGACAGCACGATCATGCGGGCACCCAGCCAGGAAATCAACAGGATGCAGGTGTAAACGGTGGCCATCATCAGCGGAGAGTTGAAGGAAAGAACTTTTTCAGCACGCAGCAGCAGATTCTGCACATTGCCGGATGCCTTTTTGAACTTTTCACTCTCGTAATCTTCGCGCACATACGCTTTGACCACGCGGATGGCAGAAACATTTTCCTGCACGCTCTCGTTCAGGTCATCGTACTTTTTGAATGCGGCGGAGAAGTAGTTGCTGGCGCGGGACATGATGAGCACCAGGCAGCCGCCCAGAATGATGACCGCCACCAGATAGATGGAAGCCAGCTTGGCGTTGATGGTGAACGCCATGATCATGGCAATGACCATGCTGGACGGTGCACGGATGGCCATACGTAAAATCATCTGGTAAGCGTTCTGGATGTTGGTCACGTCGGTGGTCATACGGGTGACCAGACCGGCGGTGGAATATTTATCGATATTGGCAAAGCTGAATGTTTGGATATTGCGGTACATGGAGCGGCGCAGATTGCGGGCGTAACCGGTGGAAGCACGCGCACCAAACACACCGCCCAGCACGCCGAACAGCAGGCCAAAGGCCGCTGCCACGATCATCCAGCCGCCAATGCGGTAAATGTGGGAAAGATTGCCGGCGGTAACGCCATCATCAATGATGGAGGACATCAGCTTGGGGATGATCATTTCCATCACCACTTCGCCGATCATGCACAAAGGGGTCAGGATGGAAACCAGCCGGAACCCCTCTGTTTCTTTGTAAAGTGACTTAAACATATGGTATCTCCTGTTTGGCTGCCCGGGGGCAGCGCCTGAACTTCTTAAGCCAAAGCATTGCGGAATACTTTGGGGTGTGTCTGAAGACAAAGAAAATAACGGATATTTCGCAAACACAAGCAGGATTTAAGGCAAGGAGCCGCCGGAATTCTTTGTATATCCCAAGGCTTTTTAACGCAAAATCCGGTTGCGCTTATAGAAATAGACCAAATTTTTGACTTTTCAGATACGCCTTAATTTTTACCGCGGATGGCTTTTGCATTTTCAATCAGCTTGTGCAGGGTGCCCTGGATAGCTTCCAGTTCCTGCGCGCTGACCCCGTTTTGCAGGTCATGCTCAAAATCCGAAATGCACTGGTGGATGGCGGCGGCGCATTGGCGGCCTTTCTCGGTCGGAACCAGGCTTTTGAGCCGGGCGTCTTTGGCGACAACTTCCCGCGTGATAAAACCGGACTGCTCCATGCCCTGCAGCATGGTGGTAATGCTGGAACGGTTGGTGTGGAACCGGGCTTCCAGATCACGCTGGTAGATTTGCTTGCCGCTTTCCGTTTCCTGCATCAAAAACCCCAGCACCATGCCGCGCATACCGGTCAGCTCCGGGCTGACCCTGGTGCTGATGTACGCATCCAGCGCGCAGGAAATTTCCCGCGCGGCATAGTTTAAGGTGCGGCCCACATGCACAAAGCCGTGGTCACCCTGTTGGTTGCGGTTCTGCGTTTGGATCACCTCACTTTCCCATTCGTTTGATTGTTAATTGTTTGAATTGAAACAGTTTGATTTGCAACAGTATGATTATAAACAAATCCCGCCGGTTTGTCAACCAGCGGGATGTAATTATTTTCAAAGAAAATTGTTAAGGCAATACCGCATAATTCTAAGTGCCGATACGGCGAGCGAGGTGCGGCAGC
>OMBG01001539.1_pt1 | contig 10452 bp, 7 predicted proteins | sample 1674251 | NCBI WGS metagenome assembly OMBG01 (sample SAMEA103958153, study PRJEB25191) | human gut metagenome | reverse complement strand
TGATGCAACCGAAGCCGGCGGCATCACCGATGCTGTGCGTTTTCGCAAGTTCCTTGTTGGATGCGCCTCGCTCGTGTCGGAGCAGGTCAATTATTCCACATTGGCTGAGTCGGCCGACATTGCTCCGAGTACGGCGAAGGAGTGGCTGAACGTACTTGTAGGATTGCGTATCGTCTATCTGCTTGCGCCGTATTCCAACAATGAACTCAAGCGTCTCAGCAAAACGCCGAAGTTGTACTTCTGCGATACCGGGCTATGCGCGTATCTATCCATGTGGCTGACGCCGGATACACTGCGCAGCGGCGCTGCAAGCGGGCATTACTACGAGAACTATGTTGTAATGGAGCTGGTCAAGAACTACGCCTACGCGAAGTCCAAGGTGAATCTGACCTATTTTCGGGATTCCAATGCAAAAGAGATCGACGTGTTTGTTGAGGAAAACAATGTCATTCATCCGCTCGAAATCAAAAAGAGTGCTGCGCCCGACCGCCGGGAGGTCAAAAAGTACAGTGTAATCGACAAGGCATCCTTGAAGCGTGGAAATGGCGGTATCATCTGTATGTGTGAGGAGCCGATTCCAATCGACGCGGATAACTGCTTTATCCCGAGCAATCTAATCTGAACAATTTCAAGCAGTATTAAGAAAGCATCTCTGCGGAGGTGCTTTTCTTATACCCAAAATCAAAAGAAGGAGGACAGACTATTGCCAAGCAAATTGCAATTTTACACGCAGATGGCAGACACCACCGCAAGACAGGTTACGGGCAGCTTCGGTGAATGGACAGCGTTCCTTGAAACGATGGGACGGCTGTACAAATATCCGTTCCATGAGCAGTTGATGATTTTCGCTCAGAAGCCGAACGCAACCGCCTGTGCCGATTACGACCTTTGGAACAAACAGATGGACAGATATGTCCGCCGTGGCTCCAAAGGGATTGCGCTCCTTGACACCACCGGCGATAATCCAAGGCTCAAATATGTGTTTGATGTTTCCGATACAGGCGGCAGGGAAAATTCACGCCGTCTTAATCTTTGGGAATACAAAGACGAGCATCACAACTCCGTTACCACAGATTTGGAAAATCGCTTCGGTGTGTCGGGTGAAAAAGGTCTTGCCGACCAACTGGAACAGATTGCATCTAAGCTCGTAACCGAATACTGGAACGACAACCGCCGTGACATTCTCGGCATCCTTGCCGATTCCTTTCTTGAGGAGTATGATGATTATAATGTAGAGGTTGCGTTCCGAAATGCCGCTACCGTCAGCACCACCTACGCTCTTATGTCTCGCTGCGGGCTGAACCCCGGCGATTACTTTGAGCATGAAGACTTTTTAAGCGTATTCGACTTTAACACCCGTGATACGATTGCCGTACTCGGCTCCGCTATCTCCAACAGCAGTGAGCAGATTTTAAGGCAAATCGCTGTTACAGTAAAAAACTACGAGCGAGAAGCAAGCCTGCAGAGACAGGCAGAAAGGACACAGGATTATGGAGAACAAACTGAACTACACGCAGAACGGGGATTATTTAATTCCGAATCTGACCTTGAACGAGACCGCAACGAAGCCTCTGGGCAAGTACGGTCGCATGAGGAAGAAGTATCTGCGGGAGAATCGTCCGGTGCTGTGGAACAGCATGATTTTGTCGGAGACTCTGTACCCGCATCTGAGGGAAATCGACGAGGCGGCGAACCGGAGATTGGAACAGATGATGCCCGAACTGATGAAGCGGAACGGCGTGACGGAGGAACTGAAAGCCAGCGACCCGATGATGTGGACGGGCTTGATGAACAATCTCAAGCACCGGGCAGAGGAAGTAATTCTCGCAGAACTGATTCACAGTTAAGCGAACAGCTTACCCTCTTTGATGTTGGGCTGTTCCCGACAGAGCAAGAGCAAATTGCTATCATAAACGAAGCGGAGAGTGTAAAACCTACACCCTTCGCTTTTTCTTTTGCCCAAAACGATATTGACGATGTGCTCCGCCGTGCCAGCAACTCCGAGTATACACGAATGAATGTAGCTGCCGCTTTCCAAAAGCAGAAGCCGATGGACGAAATCGTGTCTCTGCTCAAAAAGGAATATCACGGCGGTGCCGGTATCAAATCTGATAACGGTGAGTTTTCGGTGTGGTATGCCGAGGACGGCATTCGCCTTGCAAAAGGTCGCACCGCAAGATATTCCCGTACCGCACAAATCATTTTGTGGGAAGCCGCAGCCGAGCGTATCGGTCAGCTTATGGATGAGGGTAAGTTTGCCTCCAATGTAGAGCTTGCTGAGACTGAACTGCACGAGCGTACCGAGCTTTCCCATAAGCTGTGGTATCTCCGTGGGGATTTGAGCGACGATTCAAGAGAACTCGGTATCCTCTCCACCTTAGAAGATTATCGAAAAGGTGGCTTTCCAGATGCAACGGAACGTTTGGCAGAGGATTTGAAGAATCCTGCTATCCGTCAAAAAATTGCTACTGATTTCTCTGCATTTATGGAAGCCTACAAGGAAGACCGTAATGTTCTGCGTTTCCGTTACCACAAACCTATTGAGATTTGGAACGCTCTGCAAGACCTCGACCTGCCGAGACGAGAATACACCTCCGATATGGCAGAGGTCCCTAAAGCGGGAATGTTCATAACCGAGGATGAGATTGACGCCACCCTGACCCGTGGGAGCAGCGTTGAGGGCGGTAAAGGTCGTATCTACGAATATTTTACCGGTGCTCATAATTCCAAGGAAAAAGCGGATTTTCTAAAGAACGAGTACGGTATTAGCGGCAGCTCTCATGCGGTGTCGGGACAAGGCTGGATTGAAAGCTCCGGTAAAGGTATCCGTCTGCAAAAGCCCGATTGTGCCGATGTGGAACTGAATTGGAGCAAGGTCGCCGCAAAGTTTGAAAGCATTATCCGAAACGGCAGATACTTCACGCCCGAAGAAAAAGCCAAGTATGAGGAAATGCAGACCCGTGAGTGGCAGTTCCGCAAGCAGATGGACGCATACAACGATATTAAGCACGACCATCCCGACGATGTTGTACTTTTCCAGGTCGGAGATTTCTTTGAAATGTACGGCGAGGATGCAAAAGTCGTTTCAGACCTGCTTGACCTAAAGCTCACCACAAGAGCCGTACCCGATGCCGAATGGGTAGAAATGTGCGGTATCCCTTCTCACATTTTAGAGCAATCCGTTAAGAAAATCCGTGAAAACTATGGTGTTACTATTGCTCGTCACAACAGCATTATAAACGAGCATACGACCTATTCTTTGGGTGTTTTAGGCTCTGAAAAGGAATCACCGCAGAAAGTCGAGAACGAGCCTGCAATCGTTACAGAAGCCCCGGATGAGAACCCAATCACCACAGCACAAACTCCCACCGCCATGCGGGAACTCACACAGGATGACATTGATGAAGCTCTCCAGAAGTGGAACGGCGACATTGCAAGCAAGCGGGCTGTTGTCCGATATATGGCAGAACACGCCCGTGAGCGTGATACTGCGGCGTGGCTCTCTAAGGAATACGGCGCAAGCGATGTATCAAAGTATTTGCACATCACCGTTACCAGCACAGACATTGATTATGAAATGTCCTGGACGAAGGTTCAGAGACGTATCGCCCAGCTCATCAAAGAGGACAAGTTTTTCACCGAAGCCGAGCAAGACGCATTTGAGCACATTGACCCTATTGCTATCCGGGAGGCTCTTGCCGAGCGTGGCATTGTGAACGGCGAATCGGTTGACCCCGAAGCTCCGGACAGCGACCCGTTTATTCAGCAAGTGTTGAATGACACAGAGCAGATAAGCCGTGATGAGCAGCGTATTTCTGACGAAGCTTTCGCAAGTGAGCATCTTATTCCCCGTGAATCCACCTATGAGATTGACGGTCGCAGATTTGTCGTTGACAGTGTAAATCTCGACTTCGGAACGGTGAGCCTGCAGGATGTCACGTTCCAAAATGCCACGGGATTTCCGATTTTCAGAAGCGAATCCATTCAGTTTATGCGTAGGCTCGTGGAAATCAGCGAAGCACAGCGTGTTGCAGAGCTGCCTGCCGAACCGACCGTGGCAGAACCAAAGCCCGAACTTCACAACTTCCGTATCACCGACGACCACTTGGGCGAAGGCGGTGCAAAAGCGAAGTTCCGTATGAATATGGATGCCATCAATCTCCTGAAAGAATTGGAGTTTGACGGCAGACCAGCTACACCCGAAGAACAGGTCATCCTTTCCAAGTATGTCGGATGGGGCGGTCTTGCAGATGCCTTTGATGAAACAAAGGACAACTGGAAGAACGAATTTGCGGAGCTATATGCCACACTCTCTCCGGAAGAATACGCCGCAGCAAGAAGCTCAACGCTGAACGCTCACTACACAAGCCCTACCGTCATTAAGGCAATCTATGAAGCTGTCGGTAATATGGGCTTTGAGACCGGAAACATTCTGGAGCCTTCAATGGGTGTCGGCAACTTCTTTGGGCTTTTGCCCGAAGCGATGCAGAACAGCAAGCGATTTGATTACCAAGGAGGAATATCACTCTTTCAAAAATGACTATGACATTCGTATTCAGTCTATCCGACAGCAGATTGCAGGTCTCGTAAGCCAGCGAAATGCCGTTGAGGGCGGATTGACAAGCGTCCAGGGGTGGTTCGCACAGTTCCGTAAATACGAGAACATCGAAAAGCTTACCCGCTTGACAATCGTCAGCTTGATTGAGCGTGTCGAAATCAACGAAAACAAGGACATTCATGTGAAGTTCAGACACACCGACCAATTTACCGCAGCTCTTGAATATTTGCAGATGCAAAGAACGCCGCAAGGCGAAATTATTCTGATGAAGGAGGCTGGCTGGAATGGCAAGAACATCCCACAAACAGCAAAACCCGTCGCTCAGTCAGTCGTACTCTGAGCAGACAGCATTATATAACGTAGCGATTTACGCTCGTCTGTCAGTCGAAGATAACGGAAAGAACTCCGATTCTATCGAAAGTCAGATTTCCTATTTGGAGGACTATATCGCAAAAGACCCGACCATGCGAAAAGCTGCTGTTTTCATCGACAACGGTTTTACCGGCACGAACTTCATGCGACCGGAATTTCAGCGCATGATAGACACGGCTCGCCTCGGAAAAATCAACTGCGTGGTCGTAAAAGACCTCTCACGTCTCGGCAGAAACTATGTGGAGACCGGCGAATTTTTGGAAAAGGTCTGTCCGTTTATCGGTTTGCGATTCATCGCCGTAAACGACAACTACGATTCCGAAGCGCTTACGAGCAACTCCGGTTTGGCGGCTTCGCTCTCCAATATCATCAACGATTTCTATGCAAAAGACATTTCTCGAAAGGTCTTTTCCGCATTAAGAACCAAAATGGAGAATGGCGAGTATATCGGTGCTTGGGAAAAGTACGGCTATCTAAAAGACCCCGACAATAAGAACCGACTTATTGTGAACCCCGAAACCGCTCCTGTCGTTCAGCAGATTTTTCTGTGGCGCAGCGAGGGTATGAGCTATATGGGTATCAACCGAAAGCTCAACGAAATGGATATACCGTCTCCCGGACAGTACAAAGCCGACCGTGGCATCGTAACCAACAACAATCAGAAGGACCGCAAAATTCTCTGGAACAAGCACATTGTTACCGATATTCTGAAGGACATTACCTATATCGGACACATGGCACAGCGAAAGACGACACAATGCCTACACAAAGGTATTTCTTACAGCCGTGTGAATGAGGAAGATTGGGTTGTCGCTTACAACACGCACGAACCTATCATCGAGCAAGAGCTTTTTGATAAAGTACAGGAAATCAATCATGTTGCAGCCGAGAAAGCCAAAGCGAACAGCGGTAAATACGACTATCTGCCGAAAGAAAAGAACATCTACGGCGCAAAGCTCATCTGTGCCGATTGCGGTGCGAGAATGAAGCTGCATCGTTCTTTCAGCACAAAGAAAGACAAGGTGTATTTCACCTTTAACTGTCCAACCTACGGAGAACACGGCAAAATGGGCTGCTCCAGCAGGGTAAAAAGAAAAGCCGAGCTGGATGAGGCGGTATTTCAATCCATCCGTGCTCAAATGAATGTGTTCATGGATACCGCCCATATCATCAAGTCACTGCTTGTGCAAAAGCAGGCTGTCAACAAAGGTGCTGCAAAGAAGAAATCAAAATCATCCTTAAGTGCAAAGATAAAGCGCCTCCGTTCCGCTATTTCTACTCTGTATGTGGACTTGAAAGACGGTTTACTGAACGATGAAGAATATCGGATGCAAAAGGAAAAGTATCAGGCTCAGCTTGCAGAGCTTGAACATACTTTGGGCGAGCTGAATCAAGACGAAACAGACACGGAAGCAATGCTCATCGGCACAAAACGCTGGGCGGCGATTGTTGAAGAATACTCCGGTGCGACCGAGCTGTCCGAGGGTATGCTTTCTGCCTGTGTGGAGCTGATAAAGGTTCACGCAGACGGTTCGCTTGAAATCACGTTCAATTATATGCAGGAGTTCAAAGAACTTCTGGAAACGACAGAGCGCTTGAAGAAGGAGGTGGCATGATGCCGAAAGCAGTAGCATTATATTTACGGCTTTCCCAGGAAGACGTAGACCTTCGGCGTAATGCCGCCAAGGACGAGAGCAACAGTATATCGGCTCAACGCAGCCTTATCACGAGGCACCTCGATGAAGCTCCCGAACTTTGCAACCTCCCTCGTATGGAGTTCTGCGATGACGGCTTCTCCGGTACGAACTTCACCCGTCCCGATTTTCAGCGCATGATTGAGTTGGCAAAGCAAGGCGAAATCGCCTGCATCATCGTGAAGGATTTGTCCCGTTTCGGTCGTGATTATCTTGAAGTGGGCGATTATTTGGAGCACATTTTTCCATTCCTCGGCATCCGCTTCATTTCCGTCAACGACCACTACGACAGCTCCAACCACGACGGAAAAACCGTAGGTATGGACATTACCTTTCGCAACTTAGTCTACGATTACTACAGCAAAGACCTTTCCTCTAAAGTCAAGACTGCGATGCGTTCCAAGCAGGAAAAGGGTGAGTTCATTACCTGTTTTACCTACGGCTATAAACCATCGCCGGAGAACAAGCACAAGATGATTATTGATGAGCCTGCGGCAGAGATTGTCCGTGAGATTTTCGATGCGGTGATTGCAGGCAAGACAACAAGTGAGATTGCCGCAAATCTTAATGCAAGGGACATCCCTACACCCCAAGAGCACAAGGGCGTTCGTCGCAAGGAGAATACGGAACCTCAATGGACGCATCCTCGTATCGTTTATATGATTCGCAACATCAAATACACAGGCGTGATGACCAACCATACAAGGGAGAGCCGCTTCATCCGTGATAAGAACCAACGGCGTGTTCCAATGAGCGAGTGGATTATCCACCCCGACGCACACGAAGCAATCATTCCTCGTGAGAAATGGGAGCAGGCAAACGAAATGCTCCGAAATCCAAAGAAAGTAACCAAGGCGGTTCTTGACCAGCCTGACAGAGTTTATTATTGTGCTCATTGCGGCAGAAAGCTCCGTAAGACCTACGGCTCAGACCAGTATTATTCCTGTGCGTCTGCCAAGTATCAACACGACAGCGAGTGTTCCGGTATTCGGCTTAAAAGAAGTGAGATGGAAGAAATTCTCGTTGAAGCGTTGAGAGCGCAAATCAATTTTGTTAAACAGACACAGCAGACCGTAAAGAAAAGAGAACCATCTCCAAGCATGGAGCTATACCGAACCATTACACAGGCTGAAAAAGAGCTGACACAACTCCAAAGCAAAAAGATGGAACGCTATGAAGCGTATCGCTCCGGTGAAATCAGCCGTGAGGATTTCATCAAGGTCAAAGACCAAATCACCTCGCAGGTGGAGGCATTGACTGCAAAAAAAGAACAGCTTGAAAAAGACTACCAAGCGCAGCTTCAAGCCAAACAACGTAAGGCTGAAACAAAGGATGATGTCGCCCAAGCTGAAAAGGTTCTTGCCGACTTCGATGCAGGTCTCAGAGAGCATCTGTATGAAGCAATCGACCGAGTTATTGTTACAAGCAACGAGCAAATAGAAATCAAATGGGTATTCGCAGATGTCTTCGCTCAGAAGGGAGAAATCTGCTGATTTTGGGTAAAAAACAGCTTTTGTTCCTATAATGACACATTCCCTCCCCCTAAATTGGGGGATTTTGTAAAATTTCAAAGAAGCAAAAAAAGCCGAAAAACCGCATAAATACTGGTTTTTTGGCGGGTTCAAAATTTTTTTGCTTCTCTCTTGACACGAGGAGACGACCTCGGCCGTGTGGTTATTCCAAAGGAGATTCGCCGTACCATGCATATCAAAGAGGGTGCGCCGCTGGAAATTTTCACCGACACGGAGGGCGGTGTTATATTTAAAAAATACTCGCCGATAAATGAAATTGCCGATGTAACAGAGCACTTCGCAGATGTGCTTTACAGGAGTGTTACCACACCGGTGCTGATTTGCGACAGAGATCATGTGATTTCCTGTGCAGGTGTTTCCAAAAAGGATTTTCTTGAGAAGCGAATCAGTGCTGAATTGGAAAGTGTAATGGAGTCAAGACAGCTCTACACTGGTGATAGAGATAAGCAGCTTTTCCCGATTGAGGGAATCGACTATGGGGCTTCTATTGCGATGCCGATAATCGGTAACGGAGACATTCTCGGAGCAGTGGTTTTTCTTTGGAGTGACGGCTCCAAAATTTCCCCGACGGAGACAAAGCTTGCCCAGGTGGCGGCCTCCTTTATCGGTAAGCAAATGGAGCAATAATATTAAAACAAATGATTCATAAAACGTGTTGCAATCGTTAGATATGCGGCACGTTTTTATTTTGTTAACGGAGAAATACATTAAGAAAAGGATGAATTCTTAAGATTTAATTAAGATTTGCTTAAGAACTGATTAAGATTGGATTAAGCATATAGACAAGCGAAATTTGCGTGATATAATAGCACTTGTCAGGTTCACAGAGAACCGAACGGAAAGAAAAATAAGCTTAAATCGGAGGAATAATCATGAAATTGTTTGCTGTAAAAAGAACACATAAGCCTATCGCAAGATCAGAGTATATTAAGAGATGCCCATGCTGCGGAAAGACATTTAAAGCATCATATCCTGCCTCTGATTTTCTTCTCTCGGCACAGGCGAGAGATATGGTGAATGCAAATTACAATGCACATATCAGCATGTGCGCCGTTATGAACAAGGTATCATGAAAAGGAGCGTTACGTTCCGATTTTGATATATCCGGGAAAGTGCAAAATACAACCGTCAGGGAAAGAAGAAACCGGAAGAGGAAAGAATGAAAATCAAGAGGAAAATAAAATTGAAAAGTTTTTTCTGCGGGCATCGGTTGGGAAAGAGGCGTCCGCAGAAAAAGGGGGAAAAAGTCGGCAGCAGAGTTTTGTTTGGCACAGAGCTAAGTTACGACCGAAGCTCTGACGGCTGAATATTTGCTGTCGGGGCAGGGCAATATGTCTTGTGGGGGAATTTGGGGAAAGTCAAATTAAAAAAACAAGACATAGAAACCCTGCCGTTCGGTCGTTGTTGAATAACGATACGAAGCAGGAAGCTCTTTGCTAAAAACAATCTGTTAAAATAAAAGCGAGCCGCGACTTCATAAAAGAAGAAGCGACCCGCTGTTTTTGTTTTTATGTTGAAATAAAGAATATCGTTGCACCGAGGAACATCTGAGCATAGAAGTAAGTCCAGATGTTTACCTGCCTGAGTGCTCCATGCTTTTCGACATCTTTCTTGAAATTGAGAATTGAAAGCGTATAGTCAGAAAGCATGAAAAGAAATGCACCGAGCATAAGCATTATGCCTGTAAATATCGGAGCTTCAACCAAGCTTCCGGCTTTCATTATCATTATTGCAAGCGAAAAAGCTTTAACCGCCATTGCCGCTATCGTTGCCGTGTATATAATACAGGGAACGAGCAGCTTGCCAAGCTCAATTTTGACGATGAATATTGCCGAAAGAAGTGCCGCTGCAATGAGAGCTATGTATATAATTATTTCGACAACAGTAATCAGGGAAGCAAACGGGAAAAGAACCTTGAAAGCTTTGCAATAGGCGATGGTATAAAAAACATGGCCTACAAGGAACGAAGAAAGTCCTGCGACGAAAAATCCTGAACCGGGGCGGACATGAAGCAGGTAATCACCGAGCCACGAGAAGCAAAGGCCGACAAACATCAGCGCCGCATATCTCGTAAAGTCTCCGATAAGACCGGCGATAAGTGCATTTGCAAGGAAAATGGTTGAACAGGTTTGCTTAAGAACAAGCGATTTCTTGCAAGGATTAGGCTGCTCCGCCTTAAGAAAAAACGGAATGACAATCGCCATTACATAAGCAACAAAACAAAAATAACATAATAAAGCCTATCATCCATAGTGCTGTCACCTCGAATAAAATATGATTCAGTTTTATTCTCTCA
>OMBG01001517.1_pt1 | contig 10546 bp, 8 predicted proteins | sample 1674251 | NCBI WGS metagenome assembly OMBG01 (sample SAMEA103958153, study PRJEB25191) | human gut metagenome | reverse complement strand
AAATTAAGAGAGGCGTAAAAAATGTCCGAATAATTTACAAAAAGGGGTTGACACCGTTTGGGGAAGGGTGTAACATACAGACAACAAACGTATGAGCAATTATTCAAATGAACATTTGAGGAGGGCGGCATGGATCAAATGGAAAAGAATCCGGAGCAGGATTTTCTGTGTCTGGACGAGGCCGGCGTAGAGGCTGTGCGGCGGCAGATGCCCGACGAGGACGACCTATATGACCTGGCAGAATTGTACAAGGTATTCGGCGACTCCACCCGCGTCAAAATTCTGTATGTGTTGTTCGGCGCGGAGCTGTGCGTGTATGACATTGCAAGGCTCCTGGGCATGACCCAGAGCGCCGTAAGCCATCAGCTGCGTATTCTGAAGAATAACAAGCTGGTGAAGTTCCGCCGGGAAGGCAAAACTGTTTTTTATGGGCTGGATGACGACCATGTCCGCTCTATTTTGCAGCTGGGCATGGAGCACCTGGGCGATTGAGGAAAGGAGACTACTTACCATGAAAAAGACATATAAGATCGAAGTGGATTGCGCCAACTGTGCGGCGATCATTGAGCGCAACGTGGCAAAGCTCAAGTGCATCCGGGAAGTGACCGTGAGCTACATGGCGCAGAAGATGCTGGTGGAATATGCCCCCGGCGTGGACGAAGCCGAGGCCAAAGCGGAGATCCTCAAGACCGCGCGCAAGGTCGAGCCGGACTTCCGCTTTGAGGACTGAATCTCATGTCGCGCGAACAGAAAAGGTCGCTGCTGCTCATAGCAGCAGCGGCCGTGCTGCTCATTGGGCTGCACTTTGTGCCGGTCACGGGCTGGCTCAAGCTCGTGCTGTATCTCATCCCGTATTTCATCGTGGGCTACGATATCCTGCTCAAGGCTGTGAAGGGTATCTTCCGGGGCCAGATGTTCGATGAGAATTTCCTTATGGCTGTGGCCACTGTGGGCGCTATGGCCCTGGGTGATTGGCGGGAGGGCTGCGCCGTTATGGTGTTCTATCAGATCGGCGAGCTGTTCCAAAGCTACGCCGTCGGCAAAAGCCGCAAAAACATCTCCGCGCTGATGGACATCCGCCCGGACTACGCCAACATTGAAAAAGACGGCAAGTTAGAGCAGGTCGATCCCGACGAAGTCGCGGTCGGCAGCATCATCGTCGTGCAGCCGGGCGAAAAAGTCCCGCTCGACGGCGTGGTCGAAAGCGGCAACGCAAGCCTTAATACCAGCGCGCTCACCGGCGAAAGCCTCCCGCGCGATGTCAAAGAGGGCGATGAGATCATCAGCGGCTGCATCAATTTAAACGGTGTTCTGAAAATCCGCACCACAAAGGAATTCGGCGAGTCCACCGTTTCCAAAATCCTCGACCTCGTTGAAAACGCCAGTTCCCGCAAGTCCCGTTCGGAAGCGTTCATCTCCCGCTTCGCTAAAATTTACACCCCGGCGGTCTGCATTTCCGCTGTACTGCTCGGCATTGCCGTGCCGCTCCTGCGCATGGCGTTCGGCATGGATGCCGCTTGGGTCGATTGGATCTACCGCGCGCTGACCTTCCTCGTTGTCAGCTGCCCGTGCGCACTTGTCATTTCCATCCCGCTCAGCTTCTTTGCGGGCATCGGCGGCGCAAGCCATGAGGGCGTGCTCATCAAGGGCTCCAACTATCTTGAAGCCCTCTCCGATGCAAAAATCGTCGTGTTCGATAAAACCGGCACGCTCACGCAGGGCGTGTTTGAGGTCACTGCCGTCCACCACAACACGATGGACGAAGCAAAGCTGCTCGAGTACGCCGCGCTCGCCGAGTGCGCCTCCTCCCACCCCATCAGCAAAAGTTTGCAGAAAGCCTACGGCAAAGAGATCGACCGCAGCCGCGTAACGGACATTGAAGAAGTCAGCGGCAAGGGCATCACCGCCAAGGTCGACGGGCACGAGGTCCTCGCCGGCAACGCAAAGCTCATGGCACTGCACAATATTCCATATAACGACTGCCACAGCGTCGGCACCATCATTCACATGTCAATCGACGGCGAATATGCCGGTCACATCGTTATCTCCGATGTCATCAAGCCTCATTCCAAGGAAGCCATTCAGAAGCTGAAGCACGCCGGTGTTGAAAAAACCGTCATGCTCACAGGCGATGCCAAGCGTGTGGCTGATCAGGTCGCCAAAGAGCTTGGCATTGACGAAGTTCGCAGCGAGCTGCTCCCGGGCGATAAGGTCAACGAAGTCGAAAAGCTCATTCAGAATAAGCCGAAGAAAGCAAACCTCGCGTTCGTCGGCGACGGCATCAACGATGCGCCGGTGCTCACCCGTGCCGATATCGGCATCGCCATGGGCGCCATGGGCAGCGATGCCGCCATCGAAGCCGCAGACGTTGTCCTCATGGACGATGATCCGATGCAGATTGCAAAGGCCATCAAAATTTCCCGTAAGTGCATCGGCATCGTCAAGCAGAACATCGTGTTCTCGCTCATCGTCAAGTTCGGCTGTCTCGCGCTCACCGCGTTCGGTCTTGCGAACATGTGGGCAGCCATCTTTGCGGATGTCGGTGTCATGATTATCGCGGTTCTCAACGCCATCCGCGCTTTGAAGTACAAAAAATAAAAGATAACATACCAAAACGCCCTTCCGCTGCGGTTTTTCCGTAAGCGGGAGGGCGTTTTTCGTTTTCTGTTTCAGCTTTTAATCTTTGTACAGATTGCCCGTGTACCAATCCACCATGCCGTTTTGCACAGCGTCCTCAAAGTAGTCGGGCCAGTAGTCCGGCGCTTTGCCGGAGGGATACCAAATGTCCGGGTACAACGCGTTTTCGTTCTCTGTGATTTTTGAGGTGTCCACGGTCGCATCTTCGCCGTCACGCACCTTGCGCGCCACGATCACCGTGCGGAAGCCCTCATATTCATACGAGCATGTTGAAAGCATCACCGTTTTGTCGTTTTCGTTCAAGTCAACGCCGGTGTTCACCATGCTGCGTTTCATCACGTCGTAGTAAAACTGCATCTTGTCTTCCGCAGAGTCAAAATCGCCGCGCAGATAGTTGAACAGCTCCCCTTGGTTATCGTATGTATTTGTCTTGAATACCGAAACAATCTTCCATTCCGCCGCTTCCTTTTCGGTGTCATAGCGGAATACCGGACAGCTTTTCACGGTCTTGGCACTGCCAAAACCGATCACCTGCCAGAACATTCTGCCGTCCTGCATGCTGTGCCCGTGCAAAACCTGATTATCGGAGTCCACCGTGCACATACCGTCCAAAAAGATGCTGCCGTACTTCGTGCTTTCCTTTTTGTAGTTGCGGTAAAGGTAATACTGCGGGTCGTCTGCAGGTGGCGTCAGCACCGGAAAATTGATGTCCGTGCCGTCCAGCTGCACCCAGCCCGTAATGTCGCTGTTCACACTTTGCAGCTTCAAAACAGCCTCGCGACGGCGCTCCAGCTCTGCCATGCGTTCGCTGTCCGCCGTATCGTCTTCGGAAGAAACCGGGGCCACGCTTTCCGTGTCGCCCGCTTCGGAGTAGATTTTCTGAATCTCACCTACGTTTTTATCCGTCACATACGGGTTCACAATGAGCTCAATTACAAGCACCGCCGCCGAAACGACAAAAATCACCGAAAACAGCGTGATGAGCACCGGGAACAGAATTCTCCGCTTTCTCGGCTGCATACTTTCTTCGTCTTCATAGACCGCCACGCGCCGCATAGGCTCCGGCTCGCGGTATTTGCGCCGCACGCGTTACGCCTCGTCCACCGGCAAACCGGCAAGGTAGCGGCGCACCATATCGAGTGCTTTGGAAGCCGCGCAGTGGCGGTGCCATTCGCGGGATTTCAGTCTGCCCATCGGTTGGCGCTTTGCCACCCACGTGTTCTTGCCGTCACTCAACGCAATGTACACAAGGCCCACCGGCTTTTCTTCTGTGCCGCCGTCCGGGCCCGCAATGCCCGTGATACCCACGCCGATGTCTGCACCGCTCTCACGCACAATGCCTTCCGCCATCGCGCGCGCCGTCTGTTCGCTCACTGCGCCGTATGTCGCAAGCGTCTCGTGCGGTACGCCGAGCAAACGCTCCTTCACGCAGTTTGCATACGTCACACAGCCCGTCTCAAACACGGCGGAGGAACCCGGAATATCCGTAATGCGCTTTGCAAGCATACCGCCCGTGCAGGATTCCGCCGTCGCAAGCTTCTTGCCCGCCTTTTTAAGCGCACTGACTACAAGCTCCTCCAGCGTCTCCACGTCCACACCGTACACGAAGTTGCCGATGCGCTTCTTCAATTCTTCCACCACCGGCACGCACATCGCGTCCGCTTCTTCTTTCGTTGCGGCCTTCGCCGTCACGCGCACGAACATCTCGCCTTCCTTGGCATACGGCGCCACGGTCGGATTGCTCTGCTCCATCAGGTCTTCGATCATCTGTGCCACCGGCGCTTCGCCTCTGCCGTACACATGCACGCTGTGCGAAGCGATGACCGCGCTCTGGAATTTCTCAAGGTACGGCACGGCATAGTTGTGCAGCATCGGGGTCAATTCCGAAGGCGGACCGGGCAGCATGATGACGATCTTGCCCTTGTCCGTCCGGAACGCGCAGCCGGGCGCAGTGCCGTTGTCGTTTTTCAGCGCGGTGCAGCCCTCCGGCAGCATCGCCTGCTTCATCTGGTTTTCGGTCATGCCGCCGTTTGCAAAGTAATCGAGCAAATGCTGGTAGCTCTGCTCGTGCAAAACGAGCTTCTTGCCCGCAGCCGCCGCCACGGTCTCTTTCGTCAGGTCGTCGCCCGTCGGCCCAAGGCCGCCTGTCGTGATGAGAATATCGCTTCTGTCGAGCGCGTCGTAAACAGCCTTTTCCAGTCTGCCCACGTTGTCGCCGACTACGGCGGCGTAGAGCAGATCAATGCCGAGCGCGGAAAGCGCCTTTGCAACGATTGTTGTGTCCGTGTTCACGGTCTGGCCGAGCAAAAGCTCTGTACCTACCGATAATACTTCTGCCTGCATGGTAAAATTCCCCTTTCTTACAGATGACGGATCTCCGTCTTTTCAAGGCAATTTTTCAAAAGCTGTTCCACATCAAGCTTCTGTTCCGCAGCCTCCACCACGTTCAAAGTGGGGCGGGTGCGCGGGTGCTTCGGCGTAAACACTGTGCAGCAGTCCTCATACGGCTCAATGGAAATATCATACGTGTCAATGCGGTGCGCAAGCGTCACGATTTCCGACTTGTCGCTGCCGATAAGCGGACGGAAAACCGGCATATTCGCCGCGGCGTCCGTGCAGGCGATGGCCTGTATCGTCTGGCTTGCCACCTGCCCAAGGCTCTCACCCGTGATGAGTGCGCTGCATTCGCGCTCGCGTGCAATGCGCTCGGCGGCACGCATCATAAAGCGGCGCATAATCACGGTCGCAAGCTCCTCCGGGCAGTTGTCTCGAATTTGCTCCTGAATTTCGGTGAACGGCACGGTAATCATGTCCATTCTGCCCGCGTATTCGCCGACCTTCTTCAGCAGCGCCACCACCTTTTCATGTGCGCGCTCGCTCGTGTACGGCGGGCTCGCAAAGTGAATGGCCGTCAGCTCCACGCCGCGCTTTGCCATCATCCACGCCGCCACCGGACTGTCGAGGCCGCCGCTGATGAGAATGGCCGCCTTGCCGCCCGTACCCACCGGAATACCGCCCGCGCCGGGCTTCGTCTCGCCGTGGATATACGCCGCTTTCTCGCGGATTTCCACGCGCACCGTGATCTCCGGGTTATGCACGTCTACGGAAATGTGCGGGTTCGCGCGCAGCAGCGCCGCGCCCACCTCGCGGGAGATTTCCATGGAGCCGAGCGGGAACTTCTTGTCCGCACGCTTCGATTCCACCTTGAACGTCTTAAAGCCCGCGAGTGTGTCATTGAGGTATTCCGGCGCCATTTTGGTAATGGCATCCATGTCCTTTTCACACACGCAAGCGCGCGCATAGCCGATGACGCCGAAAATCTTCGAGATGCGCTCCTCGGCCTCGTCAATGTCCGCGTCCTCGTCCTTCGGTTCAATGTAAATGGTGGACTGCATGGAGTACACCTCAAAGTTGCCCGCGCGCGCAATGCGGCGGCGAATGTTCTTTAACAGCCGGTCTTCAAACGTGCGGCGATTCAATCCCTTTAAGACGATCTCGCCGAGCTTGACCAGAATCACTTCCTGCATGACAAAATTCCTTTCCGTCTATAAATTCACGCTTACGCGTGCGAAAGCGTTTGGAGGCCCTCTTTCAAGGCGTCCGCAAACGCGTCCATTTCTTCTGCTGTGTTTTCCGCCGAAAGGCTTACGCGCAGCGATGTTTCAACGCGCTCCTTCGGCAGCTGCATCGCGCTCAGAACGTGGCTCGGTTTTGCCTTGCCGCACGCGGAACCGCTTGAAACAAAAATGTTTCGCTCCGCCAAAAAGTGCAGCATCGTCTCCGCACGCACGCGCCCTGCCGAAAGATTCACAATATACGGCAGCGCGTTTTCGGGCGAGTTCAAAACGACCTCCGGCATCGCTTTCAGCCGTTCAATCAAATGCGCCTGCACCGCTTTTACGTGTGTAAGCGCCTCTTTTTCCGTCATCATGTGCTTCACCGCTTCGCCGAACGCACAAATTTGCGGCACGCCCTCGGTGCCGGGGCGCAGATTTTTCTCTTGCCCGCCGCCGAAGCTGTGCGGCAAAATGCGTACGCCGCTTTTCACGTACAGCGCACCCACGCCCTTCGGTGCATGCACCTTGTGGCCCGAAACACTGATGAGGTCAACACCGAGCCTTTTCGGCTGGAGCGGAATTTTGCAGAAGCCCTGCACCGCGTCCGCGTGAAACAGCGCCGGGGCCTTTTTTCTCTTGATCATGCCTGCAATGTCTTTCAGCGGCAGCAAAACGCCTGTTTCGTTATTCACCGCCATCACGCTGACCAAAATCGTCTTCGCATCAATGGCCGCGTCAAATTTCTCTTTCGGAATATTTCCGTCCGCCTCCGGCTGCACATACACGACCTCAAAGCCCTCTTTTTCAAGCTGTGCCATCGTATTGAGCACCGCCGGATGCTCGATCGCCGTCGTCACAATCTTGTTGCCCGCGCGCTTTTTCGCGTGCGCCGCACCCAAAATCGCAATGTTGTCGCTCTCTGTGCCGCCGGACGTGAAATAAATCTCCCCCGGCTGCGCCGAAAGTCTCTCGGCGATGATCTCCCGCGCCGCAGTCATCTCCTTTTCCGCCGCAAAGCCCTTGCTGTGCAGCGAAGAGGGGTTGCCGTAGCATTCCGTCATCATGTAAAGCGCCTTTTCCGCCGCCTCTTTTGAAACGCGCGTCGTCGCGCTGTTGTCCAAATAAATTTCCTGTGTCGTATCCATCATTATCCCTTACAGTTTTCGGTAGCCGGTCGAAAAATCGACCACATTTCTAAGCGGTTCACCCGCCAGAAAACGCTTTAAATTCTCCGCCATAATACGCACAATGCGGTCGTGCGTCTCCTGCAAATGGTATCCGCCGGAGATATGCGGTGTGATGACCGCGTTTTCCATCTTCCACAGCGGGTGATCTGCGGGCAGCGGCTCCGGGTCGGTCACATCTACGCCCGCGCCCGCAAGCTTTCCGTTTTCCAGCGCCGCGCACAGCGCATCTGTGTCGACGATCATCCCGCGGCCGACGTTTAATAGAATCGCGCCGTCCTTCATCTTCGCCATGCGCTCTGCGTCAAACATCCCCTTCGTTGCCGTTGTGCCCGGCAGCGTGATGGCCACGCAGTCCGCCTGTGGCAAATATTCGTCAAGCTTATCGGTGTGGATGAGCTCGTCCACAAAACCAGGCTTATCCGTACCCGTGCGGCGCACGCCGATCACCCTTGCGCCCAGCGCTTTCGCACGCTTCGCAAATTCCCCACCGATGTCGCCGAGGCCGAGCACCAGCACCGTCGAGTTCCACGCCGAGCGCACCTGCCCGAGGTCGCACCACTTGCCCGTGCGCTGCACATCGCGGTACAAATGCAGCTTTTTTAAAAGTTCAAACCACACCGCGACCATGTATTCCGAAATCGCAAGGCCATATGCGCCCGTTGCATTCGTCAAAACGGTCTCCTTCGGCAGACAGCCGTGGATATACCCGTCCACGCCCGCACTGTCCGTCTGCAACCATTTAAGCTTATCGCCGGTCGAGATGAGCTTCGGGCTCACGTTGCCGAGGATTATATCCGCGTTCTGCACGTCCTCGCGCTCTGCCTTGCCCTCTTTATAAATAAACGTCTCCCCCGGCGCGGCTTCTTCGAGCCACACGCGCTGATAGGGCTTCGTCTCCATCGCAACTAAAATGTTCACAGTGTCTCGATCTCCTCTCTCCACACCGTATTGCACGCGTCGCTCGGCATACGGAAATCGCCGCGCGGCGAAAGCGTCACAGAGCCCACCTTCGGGCCGTCCGGCAGGCAGGAGCGCTTAAACTGCTGCTGGAAGAAGCGGCGGTAGAACGTTTTCAGCCACTTTTTAATGGTCTCGGCGTCATACTGCCCCGCAAATGAGCGCAGCGCCATCGCATAAATTTTGCGTGGAGTAAACCCAAAGCGCAACATATAATACAAATAGTAATCATGCAGTTCATACGGCCCCACAAGGTCTTCCGTCTTCTGTGAAATTTCGCCGTCCTTCGGCGGCAATAATTCCGGGCTGACCGGCGTGTCCAAAATATCAAGTAAAACGCGGCGCAGCTCGTCGTTGCCGTGCATCGCCTCATAACGCACGAGGTGGCGCACCAGTGTCTTCGGGATAGACGCGTTCACCGCATACATCGACATGTGGTCGCCGTTGTACGTCGCCCAGCCGAGCGCAAGCTCAGAAAGGTCGCCCGTGCCGATGACAATGCCGCCGTGCTGATTCGCAATGTCCATCAAAAGCTGTGTGCGCTCGCGCGCCTGCGAATTTTCATACGTCACGTCCAGCACCTCGGGATCGTGCTGAATGTCCTTAAAGTGCTGCTCCACCGCCTTCGCAATCGGAATTTCATCAAAATGCACCTTGAGCTCTTCCGCAAGGCACTGCGCGTTGCTCTTCGTGCGCGCCGTCGTGCCGAAGCATGGCATCGATACCGTGCGTATGCCCGTGCGCGGCAGGCCGAGCATATCAAACGCGTTCGCCGTCACAAGCAACGCCAACGTGGAATCGAGTCCGCCCGAAAGCCCAATGACCGCCGTTTTACAGCCGATGTGCTTCAGTCTCGTCGCGAGACCCGTCGCCTGCATTTTGAGGATCGTCTCGCAGCGTGCGGAAAGGTCGGCGTCGTCCTTCGGCACAAACGGGTACGGGTACGCCGTGCGCGTCGTCTCAAACTCGGGCAGGTCCATCGAAGCATCGATGATGTCGCACACAGGCTCGTCCTGCCACGTATTCATGCGGCGGCGCTCCTGCACAAGGCGCTCCACATCGATGTCGCCGTAGGTGATGCCGTTCGTAAACAAATTGCTCTCGTTCAGTAACGAGCCGTTTTCGCAAATCAAATTGTGTCCCGCAAAGATCATGTCCGTCGTGCTTTCGCCAAAGCCGCTGTCCGCGTACACATACGCTGCAAGCAGACGACCGGAGTGCATGCGCAGCATGTCGCGGCGGTACTGCGCCTTACCGATAATTTCATCGCTGCACGAAAGATTTAATAAAACGGTCGCGCCGCCCTTTGCAAGCGTCACGCTCGGCGGGTCTGCCACCCAAACATCCTCGCAGATCTCCACGCCCACGGTCACGTCCGGCGCAAGCTCAAACACCACGTCACGGCAGCCGTACCAGTCGCCCGCATAGCGCAGCATGCCGCTTTCCGGCGCGGGGGAAAAATGGCGCAGCTCGTAAAATTCGGAGTAATTCGGAATATGCTGCTTTGCCGGCAGGCCCAGCAAAACGCCGCGACTGAACACCGCCGCGCAGTTATACAGCGCCCCGCCGGACGGGATCGGCATACCCACCGCACACAGAATATCGAGGTCTTCCGTCTCTTCGATGAGGTCAAACAGGCACGCCTTCGCGCTTTCCATCAGCTTTCTGTCCTTAAACAGGTCGCCGCAGGTGTAGCCCGTCATCGCAAGCTCCGGGAACGCGATAACCGAAGCGCCGTTTGCGGCCGCCTCGCGGATCATCTTCGCCATCTCGTTTTTGTTGTACGGGCAGTCCGCCACCTTCACGTGCGGTGTAGCCGCCGCTACGCGCACCATTCCGTCTATTTTTATGCTCACAAATAAGCTCCTCTCAAGTGTCACCGGAGGTGACACAATTATATTCACTTGCACAAATTCCCCCTGCCGAAAAAAGAGCAGGGGGAAACTGTTTTTATTCTCATTCGCCGGTTTCGGCCGCCGTCACAGGCTCCGGTGTGGACTCCTCTGTGGGGGCCGCCGTCGGTTCTGCGGTCGGCGCAGGGGTCGGCTCCGGCGTAGGCGCCGCAGTCGGCGCAGGGGTCGCAGTGGGCGCAGGGGTCGCAGTAGGCGCTGCCGTTGGGGTTGCCGTAGGTGTCGGGCTCGGGGAAGACGTCTCCGTGCCCGGGCCGATGCGGTAAATGGTGCCGCTTGGGCCGTAGTAGGAGGAAGG
>OMBG01001513.1_pt1 | contig 10578 bp, 7 predicted proteins | sample 1674251 | NCBI WGS metagenome assembly OMBG01 (sample SAMEA103958153, study PRJEB25191) | human gut metagenome | reverse complement strand
CCGTGAGCAGAACGCGCCGTTCCGCTCACGAGACAACCTCGGAAGACCCTTCCGTGAGCAGAATGCGGCTTTTCGCTCACGAGACATCCTTGGCTGACTCTTTCGTGAGCAGAACCCGCCGTTCCGCTCACGAGACAACCTCGGAAGACCCTTTCGTGAGCAGAACGCGCCGTTCCGCTCACGAGACAACCTCGGCAGACCATCTCGTGAGCGGATCGCGCCGTTTCGCTCACGAGACAACCTCGGCAAACCATCTCGTGAGCAGATCGCGCCGTTTCGCTCACGAGACAACCTCGGAAGACCCTACCATGAGCAGAACACGCTGTTTCACTCACGAGACAACCTCGGAGCTGTCATGCGCTACGGGGACTCTACGGGGACTCTACGGGGACTCTACAGGAACTCTACGGGCGCTCCTCGATGCCGCCGAGGTGAGACCAGAGCCAGTGCGACTCATAGAGAGACTTGGTGCCTTTCGGGACGGTGACCTTGACGGCTGAGCGGTCTGTGCGGAAGAAAAAGAAGCTCGAAGGATCCGACTCTATCGTGGAAATCCTGTCGATGTCCTCTTTCGTTCTCCAGTTCAACTCGATCTCAAGAGGGGTTTTGGAGTCATTAAAGAATTTTGTCCCGATATACTTTACTGATTCCGGGATGATGATCTTGTCGATACCCGTGAAAGTAAGCGAATAACGATCAATAACCTCCACGCCATCCTTGATGGCGAACGCGCCGGTGGTCTTTTCAGGAAGCCAGGAGAGTACTTCTGTCTCTCCAGTATCTGATGAATAATAGCAGTGCCTATACAACGCCCCGTCGTGGGTGTAGAAATAATTCAGCTGGCTTTCCGAGGCCTTAGGTGTTGTGACTATCTCGAGTTTCGGACAGCGTTCAAACACCGGATTGCCAGTGTCGAACGAATTCATCGTGGAGGAGAATGTTATCCTTTCGAGATTTGGGCAATTATAGAAAGCCCAGGCGTCAATGAATTCAATCCCTTCGCCAAGGGTCACTGACTTAAGATCTGCACACTCGTAGAACGCGCGGCTCCCTATTTGATAGACCGAATATGTGATCCCGCCATATTCAATCTGTCCGGGGATGGAGATATCCCCGCCGTATTTGATTCCGTCAGGATCGGGAATCACCCTTGCCAGGTTTGGACCATAATAATATTCATACCACAGTCCGCCAACCTCGAATTTTGATTCCGCTTTTTTCACGGTGACGGTGCAGTAGGACTTGAAGCCGCCGTCTTCGGTTGTCACGCAGATCTTCGCCGTTCCGGCGGCGACGCCTTGCACGTTGCCTTCGGAATCGACTGTCGCGACGGACGGTGATTCTGACTCCCATTTCACATTCTGGTTGGTCGCGTCCGCCGGTCTGATCGTGCAAGAGAGTTTGGAGGTGCCGCGTACGGACAGGGTCACCGCCCACGGATTGACCTCCACGCCTGTCACCGGAACCACCTTGGCCTTCACCGTCACCTTGCAGGTCGCCGTCTTCCCGCCGTCCTCGGTCGTCACCGTGACCACAGCCACGCCGGCCTTCACGGCAGTCACCCTGCCGGCGCCGTCGACCGTGGCGACCTCAGTCTTGTCCGAGCTCCACGTCACCTTCCTGTTGTCAGCGTTGTCAGGCCTCACCGTGGCCGTAAGCGTCTCCGTCTCGCCCTCGGTCAGGGTCAGCTCCGTCTTGTCCAGAGTGACCTCCGTCACGCCTACTGTCTTGGCCTTCACCGTCACCTTGCAGGAGGCCGTCTTCCCGCCGTCCTCGGTCGCCACCGTGATCACAGCCTCGCCGGCCTTAACGGCAGTAACCTTGCCGGCGCCGTCGACCGTGGCGACATCCGTCTTGTCCGAACTCCACGTCACCTTTCTGTTGTCCGCGTTGTCGGGCCTCACCGTGGCCGTAAGCGTCTCCGCCTCGCCCTCGGTCAGGGTCAACTCGGTCCTGTCCAGAGTGACCTCCGTCACGCTGACCGCCTTGGCCTTCACCGTCACCTTGCAGGTCGCCGTCTTCCCGCCGTCCTCGGTCGTGACCGTGACCACAGCCTCGCCGGCCTTCACGGCAGTCACCTTACCGGCGCCGTCGACCGTGGCGATCTCCGTCTTGTCCGAACTCCACGTCACCTTCCGGTTGTCAGCGTTGTCGGGCCTCACCGTGGCGGTCAGCGTCTCCGTCTCACCCTCCGTCAGGGTCAGCTCCGTCTCGTCCAGAGTGACCTCCGTCACGTTTACCGCCTTGGCCTTCACCGTCACAGCGCAGGTTCCGGACTTGCCCTCCGCCGTCGCGGTGACGGTCGCGGTGCCGGGCTTGAGGCCCTGGACGGTACCGGTTTTGTCCACAGTGACGACGCTCCGGTCGGACGACGACCAGCTCACTACCCTGTCGGACGCGGCTTCGGGAGAGACCCTGGCGGACAGTGCGGCAGATCCGCCCTCAATGATCTCGATCCGGGACGGGGTGACGGTCACGGATGAGACTCCGGCCGTCTCCTCCTTCTTACCGCAGGATGTTATGAGAATGATGGCGGCGGCAGCCGTCAGCAGCGCGCGCCGTGTGTGTGTGTGTGTGTGTGTGTGTAAAAATGCTCATATCGATTGATGTTTTGGTTATAGTCTCGTGAGTCCTATGAGTTCAGCGATGCCTTGGTAAATAACTTAGCGACCATCGGTCACCCTTTCGGTCTGTATCCCGCTCCTGCCTTGCGTCACCGGCACGGGACGTGATGCCGTGTGGCAGACATCAGGACAAAAATAATAAAAATTTCCAAATATCAAACGAATATGCCGGATATAATGGCCGCACGACCATGCGAGCGGCCACCCGAACCCCCAGACTGTCTGAAAAGTCTCGGCGAGAGTTGAAAAGTCTGTACCCCACTACAGGGGCGACTACGAATTTTCAATCCTCACTGGGGGTACTTTTACTTTTAAGACAGTCTCCCCCAACGACAGGAGCAGAGACGACGAATCATCCCACTTCAATCCGACGGATACGTGATTTGTGGTTTGGATAATGTTTACTATCTTTGAATGACAGATAACGAATTGGCTATGTTGTACCCTATAGGAATGCAGAGTTTCTCAGAAATCCGCGAAGGTGGATATGTTTATGTGGACAAGACCGCGGCGGTCTTCAGTCTCGCATCAACAGGGAAATATTATTCCCTGAGCCGTCCGCGACGCTTCGGAAAGAGCCTGCTCGTTTCAACAATGGAGGCCTATTTCAGCGGACGAAAGGAGCTTTTCAAAGGACTTGCGATGGAGACACTGGAGAAAGACTGGACCACGCATCCTGTGCTGCATCTGGACCTGACAGGCAGCAGGTACACATCCATCTCTGATCTTGAGGAGAAACTCGGCAGACACCTTTCCAAATGGGAGAGCGTTTATGGCAAAACCGGAGATCTCTCTGACCCGGCTTCCAGATTTGAGGCCGTCATCGAAGCCGCTTATCTCAAAACCGGTAACAAGGTCGTCATTCTCATCGATGAATATGAGAAGCCTATCATAGACAACATGGACACCCCGGATCTGATGGAAAAATTCCGCCGGGAACTCCAGGGATTCTACAGCGTCATCAAGGGCAAGGACGAATTCATCCGCTTCGCCTTTCTGACAGGTGTCACCAAACTCGGCAAGATGAGCATATTCAGCGGGCTGAATAACCTGAACGACATCTCCATGGACGCGGAGTTCACTGACATCTGCGGTGTGTCCGAGGAGGAACTCAAGACTTGTTTTGACGGCAGCGTGGCGGAACTTGCCAAAGCCTGCGGAATGAGCAAGGAAGGATGTTACGAGAAACTCAGGACGATGTACGACGGATATCATTTCAACGAACACAGTGCTGGAGTGTACAACCCGTTCAGTCTCTTGAATACATTCAAAGCCAAGAAATTCCGCATGTACTGGTTCGAGACCGGCACTCCGACGTTCCTCGTCCGATACCTCAGGCAGGGAAGGTACAATCTGGACAACATAGCCAAAAACAAGGTTTCGATAGAGACCTTGACTGGCACCAACTATGTTAGCCCTGCACCGATAACCCTCATGTACCAGACCGGCTACCTGACGATAAAGAGCTACGACGAGCGTTTCAACGCATACAACCTTGACTATCCGAATGAGGAAGTGAAAGCCGGATTTCTCAACTCCCTCAGCCAGCTTTACGCGCCAGCCCTGATTGACGGAACACTTTCGGTGTACAGTTTCGTCGAGGACATAGAGCGAGGTGATGTTCAAGGGTTCATGGACCGGTTCACGACGTTCCTCTCTGGCAACGACTACGAAATCCAAGGCGACCTCGAACTATATTTCCAGAACACGATGTACGTGATGTTCAAGATGATGGGGCTGTATGTCAGATCGGAATACCACACCTCAAACGGACGTGTGGACATCGTACTCGACACCGACAAGTACATTTACATCATAGAGTTGAAACGAGACTCCTCTCCTGAGACCGCACTGAAGCAGATCGAAGAGAAAGGCTATGCGAAGCCGTTCCATGCAAGTGGGAAAGAGATCGTGGAACTCGGCATCAACTTCTCGTCACAGACCCGCACCATCGACGGCTGGAAAGTGAAAGAATCCCCGGTGGTGTCAATCTCCGGCCGGTAATCAAGGAATTTGTGCGTAATGATCAGCCCCAAGGCACGGCCTGTCATGTCCGATCACTTTGGTACACCAGACAAGCCTTTCCTGTACCAATCATATCTCCTGGCGACTTTGGTACAGAAAGTCTCTTCTTAATCCAGCACCGAAAAGAGATGGCGGCTGAAAGTCTCCTCTTAGCCACCATCTCTTACTCTGAAATCCGGAACTACCTTGTAATCTTCATGTTGCCGACATAGAGTCCCCACTCGCCGTCCTGTACGATCGGAACCGGGACACCGTCAAGGTTGTTCTCGTAGTGAGGAGCCTTGAGGTAGGTGTGGGAGTGGCCGCCTACGACGAGATCCACGTTGCGGGTGCGGCGGACAAGCATCTGGTCCAGATACGGCTCGTTCTCGAAACCGATGTGGGTGAGGGCGATCACAAGGTCGCACTTCTTCTCGGTCTTCAGGTACTCGGCCCACTTGTTGACTACCTCGGAGTTCTCATAGCCCGGGATCATGTCGGAGACCTCCTTAGAGACAAGTATGGTGATGTCCGGCATAAGGCCTATGATGCCGATCCTCATTCCGGCCTTCTTCAGAATGGTGTACGGCTTGACATACTGAGACAGAGACACTTTCGAGAAATCATAGTTGGCGCAGACCACAGGACACTTGATCTTGGCAAGTCGGCGTGCGAGCTCATCCACACCGTTGTCGAACTCATGGTTGCCCAAAGTCACGCAATCGTACTTCATCGCGTTGATCAGATCGATCTCGATGTCGCCTCCGAGCACGGAGAAATAGGACGTGCCCTGATCGAAGTCGCCGGCATGGAGGAGCAGCACGTTCCTCTTTCCGTCAGCCTTCACGACACTGTCGCGGTAGGCGGCGCGCTCGATCACTCCGCCCATACCCTCATGCTCGCCTGAGCGCTCCGGCTCAAGATGGCTGTGGGTGTCATTGACGTGGAGTATGGTAAGTCTCTTCTGGGCCGCGGCGTCGATGTTAGCGATAGCCGCGAGCAGGCATATTCCTAAAATAAAACGTCTCATTTGCTGTCCCCCTCCTCAAGGATTGTGATCCAGTTCTGGTTCTGGTACTCGATAGGCTTTCCGGCGGCGGTGAGGCTCTGCACATAGGCGAGCATCGTGTCGTAGAGGTAGCCGTTGCACATTATGACCTCCTCGGCGTTCCTGGCCACCTTGTAGCCGTCGCCGCCGTCAAGAAGGAAGTTGAGTGTCGCCACTCCGTAGAGCCTGTCATCGTCCAGCGGTTCGCCGCCGATGGTGGCCGAGACAATCTTGCCGTTCCTGGCCACGACCTTCACGCCACCGATGATCTGGAACGTGGAAGCCGCCATCTGATCCAGCAGCGCGCGCACGTCACGTCCACGCAAAGCCACGTAGCAGAGGTTGTTACGAAACGGAAACATCGACATTATGTCATCGTAGAGAACCTCTCCCGCCGGCATGTCGATCCTAACCCCACCTCTGTTGGCGATACCGATGTCCACCCTCTTGCCGGTGCTGTCGGCGGTCGCGCGAATCAGCTCGTCAATGTACCAGTCATAGATTTCGCACTCCGGATAGGTGCGCACCATCTCACGTGTCGAATGGCCGATGACGGTCTTGACCTTTGCCATCGCAGGCTGGGCGTCAAGCATTATCCGGGCCACATTCTTCACAGTCCCCTTGCGGAACTTCCTGCCGTTCGGCGCATAGTAGGTACATCCTTTTACCGTACCCATCGCTTCCTCAACGTTCGATGCGTTGGAAGCCACGACACCTGTGCGGTGGCCGTCAACCGGATCCGTCGTCCAGGTGATTGTCCGCTCCTGCGCGCAAAGGCAAAGCCCTCCCGCCAGGAACATGATCATAATTAGTGTTTTCCTCATAAGTGAATATTAACATGGTTAATAAAGTAGCACATCATCGCGGCTGCCCGCGGCGGTGCGACGGACAAGAAGCTATTTCATCCTCAGCCACTTCCACAAATCCTTGAACGTGGACTTCTTGCCGAACATCAGAATTCCCACCTTGTAGATCTTGGCGGAGAGCCAGGCGCAGCCGAAGAAAGTCACAAGGAGCAGGACGATCGAGACCACAAGCTGCCACATCGGAACCCCGTAAGGGATCCTGGCCAGCATCACGATCGGCGAGGTGAACGGAATCATCGAACCCCACACAACCACTCCGCTGTCAGGGTTCTGGAACGCCATCAGGATGATGAAATAAGCGATCATCAACGGGATGGTCAGAGGCATCTGAAGCTGCTGCGAGTCGCCTTCATTCTCGACGGCGGAACCCACGGCGGCAAACATCGATGCATAGAGCAGGTAGCCGAGGATGAAGTAGATAAGGAATGAGACTATCAGTTTCACCCAAGGAATGTTCACGAGCGTGCCGATGATGACGCTCATCTCGTCAGGCTCGCCGGCCACGGCTGCGGTCGAGTCGGCGGCCGCTCCCAGGGTGGCGGTTGTCCCGCCAAGAGCCTGCATCTGATCCGGAGAGACACCCATCGTCTGGGCCATCATCTCTGGGTTGCCGGCCATACCGGTGAGCATGTCCTTGCCTACCACACTTGTGGCGACGGTGACCAGCACGCCGGTCAGAACAATCCAGAGGAAGAACTGGGTCAGCGCCACAAGAGCCACGCCGATGATCTTGCCGAACATCAGGTCGATGGCCTTGACGGACGAGATCAGCACCTCTACCACCCTGCTGGTCTTCTCCTCGATGACACTGGACATCACCTGCCCGCCGAACATCATGATGAACATCCAGATGATGATGCCCAGAAGCATGGAGATGATCATGTATATCCCTGACTCCGAGACAGTCTCGTTGCCTTTTTCGTCCATCGTGTACTCCGTCACCTTGACATCGGCCTTCACCTCGTCCATAATCTTGGAAAGGTTGTCGATGCCGTACTGCTGCACACGGTACTCCTCTACCGCGTCATTGGCCTTCGCGGTAAGCCCCGAGGTGAACTCCACTCCGAGCGGGTCTTTTGAATATGTCTGGACGGAGACCGTCTTCTTGACGGAATCCAGCGGAGACACTACTACCAGGACATCCTTCCCGTACTCGTCCAGACGGGCCTTGACCGAATCGGGATTCTCGGAGGAATAGTCCGTGAACGTAAGCCGGTCTGTGTCCTGCAGGTGGCTCATCACGATGCCGGAGCGGTCAACCACGGCGACATCCTGCTTCCTTTCCTTCGTCCCGGCCATGATCAATCCGACAATTATCATGGTCGCCGCGAAAATCAGCGGCACAAGTATCGTGGTGACAATGAAGGACTTCTTCTTGACGCGGGTGAGATATTCCCTCGCTATGACAGTCTTTATTATTCTGAAATTCATGACTATGCCTCCTCGGTTACAAGTTTTATGAATATGTCGTTCATCCTCGGGATCAGTTCCTTGAACGAGTTGACGATGATGTCCTGACCGAGCAGGACAGAGAGCGCGTCATTGGAGGACACGTTCTCCCCGAGAGTCAGCACGGCGGTGTGCCGTCCGGCGTTGTCCTCGTCAGAGAGGACTTTGAATATTCCTTCGGCATCCTTGACCCTGTCCTCGCCGGTATAGACCAGTTCGATGTTGTTGTTGCCGTACTTGTGACGGATCTCATTGACCCCGCCGGTGATCACAAGATGCGATTTGTTGATGAGGGCGATGTTGTCGCACAACTCCTCGACAGACTCCATATTATGTGTCGATAGGATGATCGTGGCTCCCTCGTCCTTCAAACGAAGGATCTCCTTGCGGATCAACTCGGCGTTCACCGGGTCGAAACCGGAGAACGGCTCGTCCAGAATCATCAGTGACGGCTTGTGCACAACGGTCGTGATGAACTGAACCTTCTGGGCCATACCTTTGGACAGTTCCTCGACCTTCTTCTTCCACCAGTCCTGGATTCCGAAACGCACAAACCATTCCTTCAACGCCTTGCGGGCCTCGGCTGCGCTCATGCCCTTCAACTGGGCCAGATACATTGCCTGGTCGCCGACCTCCATCTTGCGGTAGAGTCCCCGCTCTTCAGGCAAATAGCCTATCTTTTCGACATCCGACTGCGTTATCGGACGACCGTCGAACAAAACTTCTCCACCATTAGGAATAGTTATCCGGTTAATGATGCGGATCAGCGTGGTCTTTCCGGCACCGTTAGGCCCCAGCAGACCGAATATTCCGCCTTTAGGGACGCTCACACTGACGTTGTCAAGCGCGACCTTCTCCCCGAAGTTCTTGCAGACATTCCTACACTCAATAATATTCTCACTCATATACTTAAAATCTTGCTTGTCAATTCAACGAGCAGTTCGCCCGGAGTGGCTTCCCCGGCATCTCCTCCTTTGCCTTTGTAGTCATATTCACAAAGAAGGGAGATCACCTCCATCGCCTTGCGGACCGGGTAGTTGGCCACCGCAATGTCATATTCCTTCCAAAAGTAAGGGTTCACGCCTTGCAGGGCGGCAGCGACGGCGGTTCTGTCCGGGTATCGGTTCTTTTCCTTCAACGCGGCGTATTTCAGGATTCTGGCGAAATGGGTGTAGAGGGCGCTGACGGCCATCGGCATGGCGAACTTCGCCGCCTCACCGATCCGGGCGGCAATGCGCAAAGCCTTCGCCCCGTTTTTCGCCGAAAGTTCCTTGGTCAGCTCAAACACGCTGAACTCACGGCTGATGCCGACATTCCGTTCGATGTCCGAGACAGTTATCTGCTTCGCTCCCTCCGGGAGATTCTTCAGCATCTTGTCGGTCTCGACGGCAATGCGGCTCAGATTCGTGCCGGCGGACTCAGCCAGCAGAGCTGCGGCCTCGGGATCGATTGACAGTCCCCTTCCGGAATAATACTGAGCGATCCACGAAGGCATCTCGTAGTCCCTCAATGCATTGGACTCGACAACAATCCCGTTCTTGGAGGCCTGCTTGTACAACGCCTTCCGTTTGTCAGCTGAAGCCCCGCGCATCAAAAGCACCAGAACCGTGGAGTCCAAAGGTTTCTCGCAATAAACAGCCAACTTCTCCAGATCACGCATTGCCTGTGCGTCCTTCACCACAACCAATTGCCTCTCAGCCATCATCGGAAACCTGCGGGCAGCTGTGATGACGGTGTCCGCATCGACATCCGCCCCGTAGCAGATCGTCTCGTTGAAATCCCGCGAAGCCTCGTCAAGAGCGTTCTCGATGACAGCATCGCAGACCATGTCCGTGTAGTACGGTTCGTCCCCCATCAGCAGATAGACGGGGGCGAACTGCCCTGACTTGACAGCGGAAACTATCTCACGGCACCGGCTGCCGACATTAACCGTTCCTTTCGCCATTCAAGGCTCTATTAATACTTAAAATCCAATGTCTTACGAATATCCTCGGACGAAGCGCCGACAAGAATCCTGTAGTTGCCTTTTTCAGCCGCCCAATCATGCTTTTCAGCGTCGAAATAGCTGATGGCCGCCTTGTCCAAAGTCACTTTCACCTCACCAGACTTGCCTGGTTCAAGGAATATCTTTCCGAAGCCCTTGAGTTCCTTTACCGGACGCTCGACTGAGCTTTCCGGAGCGCTGACATAAATCTGCACGATCTCAGCACCGGCCACAGAGCCGGTGTTCTTCACCGGAACAGTGACGGTCAAGCCCTTTTCGATTGAGCCAGAAGTCTTAGGCTCGCCATATTCAAACGTGGTGTAGCTGAGTCCGTAGCCGAACGGGAAGGTCGGCTTGATGGCGCTATGCTCGAACCAACGGTAGCCCACGAATATTCCTTCCGTGTAGGTCTCGTCGTAGATGATCTTGTCCTGGATGCCCATCTTGACGGTCTCCTTGCGAGGGATTCCCGGGTATTGGATTTCAGACTGAACAGGATAATCCGCCAGCGTGGCCCCGATCGTGAACGGTAGTTTTCCGGAAGGGTTGACATCGCCTGAAAGCACGTCCGCCAGAGAATGTCCGGCCTCGCTCCCAAGATAC